>Ga0315915_1010603_pt1 | contig 10162 bp, 5 predicted proteins | sample MpolbnodulesMG_FD_207738 | JGI IMG/M metagenome (GOLD analysis project Ga0315915, IMG submission 207738) | Medicago polymorpha root nodule microbial communities from Los Angeles, California, United States - branched nodules | ecosystem: Host-associated > Plants > Roots > Nodule | place: USA... | reverse complement strand
ATTTGATTTTAGTCCCTCAAAGTGAGGACTAAAATGAATATTATAGGGACCAATTTCAATATGAAATAATTTTACAAGGATTAAAACAAAATACCAAGGACCAAAACCAAATTTTATATATTTGCAGAGACTAAAACCAAGAAAATATTTTTACAGGGACTAATACCAAAACGCCAGATATTTGCAGGGACCATTTTCATATTTAAGCCTAAAATCTATAAAAATACCATCCTTAAGATAGGCTATAATAAAATGTATAAAAATACCATCCTTAAAATTGGTGGTTTTCACTAACCTAGCATGGTGTATGTCTCCTTTAATCTAGATTTTTATAGGTATAAAAAATACAAATAATGATGTAGAATTTCGATGCAATTAGACAAAGACGGCCTAATAACCTTTAGGCTTAATTGCAGTTTTAACCCCCTAACTTTTTCAAAGTTGCGTTTTTGGGCCCCTAAGTTTTGCAACAGTAGCAGTTTTGGCCCTCTAAGGCCAAAATAAATATAAAAAAAATAACACGTGGCACCTCACTTAGGGTGCCACGTCAGCGTAGACCGAGTCAATATTGGCATAGGGGGCCAAAACTGCCACAGGTGCAAAACTTAGGGGGTGGTTTAGTAGTTTTTTTAAGGGGCCAAAATCGCAACTTTGAGAAAGTTAGGGGGCTAAAACTGTAATTAAGCCTAACCTTTATAATAGTAAGTGAGACCTAAATGAAGGCCGAATATATGTGATTTTTTATTAGAATAAACGTCTTTTACTTATAAAATTTATTGAAAAATAAATTTGTGTTGGTGGATCTAAAGTGAGGGTTAGTAGCATTATCCTTACCTTTGGGTCTGCCATGCAAATACACACACATAGTATTACATAGAAGGGTCATGTTAACTTGTGTTCTAAGGGCACATGTTAAGGAACCAGAAAAAGTAATTTTGTATTGGAAATCATAATATTTTAACTTTTAAGAAGTCAACTGCACGACATTTGATACGTATATTTATATAAGGAGTTTCTTAACATGTGTCCTTGAGGGCACAAGTTAATATTTGCTTACATAGAAAAATGTTTGGTAGACATGTCAATGGTGTATCCTTTTGAGACAGATAAGAGAGTGTGATGTGATATATTGATGAAGTGTTGAATGAATGTAGTGATATCTGAGGTGTTCCAAATACTATTGTTGAATTAGATATCTAGCATACATTTATTTCACATGTTATATGTTTTCACTTTCACTTCAACTAATAGATATTAGAGAATATAAATTTAATTTTTCTAACTATTTTCTTTTATGATATTTTTAAAAACAGATCCAGCATTTTAAAAATTTTACAAAATGTAAAAACACGGTTTCTAAAAGTACCCTCTTGTTGTGGCTTATTGCAGAAGGACATATGGAGTGAGGAAGAAGAAAAAATATTGATGAAAGCTCATGGAGAGTTGGGAAACAAATGGGTAAAGATTGCCAAAAGGTTACCTGGGAGAACTGAAAACTCAATTAAGAACCATTGGTATGCAACAAAGAGAAGAGAATATTCAAAAAGAAAGTACCCTAGTGGTAGTACTCTTCTACAAGAATATATCAAGAGCTTGAACTTAGACAAAAATCCCCCAAAAGAGTATACAAGAAAATCTTCAACTAAAGCCAGTGACAGTGAGTGTTTGCTAACCAACCAAAGCACAGTATCAGCTCAGTCTCAGAAAGCCAGTGACAGTGAGTGTTTGCTATCAAGCGGTGATTTTGATGATGATATCCTAGATATTTGTTTCGATGATAATTTGTTTCAAGATGGGTGTAGTATTGATTCTCTGCTAGATGATATGCAAATTGTTGAAGATACTATGCTTGGAGTTGATGTTAAGAAAGAGCTGGATTTGATCGAGTTTTTTTACTCAGGTCAATGAAATAACTCTTATCTTTGGCAGTAGCTGCAACTATGTTTAGTTTATACAACTTTCTATCTAGTCCAGGAAAACAAAACAGATTATAGATCTTTGAATTTAGTTATTATTCGTTCCTGCATGTTAAAATTGTTGCTTACAATGGTGACATTTTATGTTCTATTTTGTGATGCTTCACTTTTGTTCTTTGCCATAAGTGTGAGATTTTCTACAATATTTGGTGTCAATATAATGGAAAAATACGTTTCAGTTTAATCAGGTAGTTTATTTTCTTGGTCATGCCTCTATAGCTGAGGTAATTTGCCATGTTTGTCTGATTTAGATCAAAATGCTTTGAACTTGGCACACAACATAATATTGCGGGTGCAGAAAAAGACTCAATGAATAGGTACTGTACAATCATACACTGAAAAAAGTTTATTGTTCAAATTGACCCTGTAAAATACGCAATGTTTGAAAAAATGACCTTGTAAAATAAAAAATAGATATTATAACCTTCTAATTTGAAATTCTTCATATTTTTAACCCTATAATATACGCGTGGTCCAAAGGTTGATCTAGATAATGAATTTTTTCATGCTTTTTTTTCCAACATCGTTAGGATGTTAAAACATGGCTTTACACAAAAAATTCGATTTGGCATAAAGAGGTTCCTTTGAAAGTTACGGTTTTTGCTTGGCGTATTCTTTGGGAAAGGCTTCCTACAAAGGACAATCTTCTTTTGTGCAACATTCTTCATGATAATCAGATGTGCGTGGGTGGATGCGGGATGGAGGAAACGACATATCATTTGTTTCTTTCTTGTCTTATTTTTGGCACCATTTGGTATCAGTTGCATTGTTGGTTAGGTGTTTCAGGGGTTGATCCTATGTTTTAGTCTGAGCATTTTTTGCAGTTTGGTCAATTGGAAGGCAATCACAAACGCCTTAGATCGATTCTTATTTTAATTTGGCTAACGTGCACTTGAGTGTTATAGAAAGAATGTAATAACCGAATTTTTAATAACAAGCCATTATCGATTAATCCCTTGGCTTGATTGGGCATTGCCATGTAATTTTGTTTTCAGCACTGTAAACATTGTTTGCTTTTGTTCTGTCACTCTTGTGCCCCTCAGAAAGAGCATTTTGTTAATATAAGTTTTATTTTGGCTTGTCAAAAAAATTTAATGGTACTAAATCAATGCAGTTAATTACAAATCGTTATTTTCTTTGTATCAGCCGAGAATGAAGAAAAGAAAAATATAATATGTTTATATTTAATGGTAGGTGTTAAAATCAAATCAATGGAAGTTATTCACCATAACGAATTAACGGCTAAATGTTCGTTTTAAAGAAATCAAAAGAAATTTCCAAGTATAAATTATTACCGAATTGAGATGGAAATTAACTATAGCAGTTACAAACATGCATTGAATTGTTACCAAAAAAAATACCAATGCATTGAATATAGGGATCGTGTAAATAAAATTAAGTGCAGCAATTTGTGACTAGTTGGACACATATCATCATCATCATCATTATTATAAAAACGATGGTCCACTTTAACTATCACTCTCAAAAATCTCAGGATACATATCATCACATCACATCACATCATGCTTATATAAACGATGGTTCACCCTAACTTATAATATCACTTTCAAAAATCTTATCACTCCCATAATTTCTGTTTTTATAGACACAAACATGAATATTGTCCTTCTGCTGTGTGTCATCCTACTTGCAGGTTTGTAACCACGAATCTCCACTAATCACCAAGGTTATGATTTCTTAATGTACACCAAATAGTAAAATCAATAGTTGCTAAGCTAACAAAATTGCTAAGTTGTTTTTTACTAAAAAAAATATTTTTCAATAAAAAATCTTATTTTTTTAATTATCTAGTTACAATTGACAATTTGAATCGATATTTTAAAAATTTAACCAAATTGCCAATTCTGTCGAGAATATTATTAGGATTTATCTTTAATTAGCGATTCTGATATGTTTTTGAATTACAATTTAGCTCTACATTTACATGTGATTCGAGTTTAGTACATTTACATATAAATATATATCACATGCATATATATAAAACTCTAAAAACCTCATAAGTGGTATCACCAACCAAAGGTTTAGACGGTTATGTAAATATAAAATAGCAATGACTACATATTCGTGTGTTAAATGAAGATGTAGACCAACAACAAACCATGACCATTTTCAAGTGTTACGTAAAGTATATTACAGTGTTGTATTTTAGTTTTACTTTTTCATTTTCCTAGAGGTTACTTATGATTTTATGAATGCAAGCATAATATTAGTATGCTACCACAGGTTTTGAAGCTGAAGCATTATCCTATGATCATAGTGCCAGCATTGAAGTAAGCTCTCTCACTAACATTTACATTTTGGAGTGTAACATACTGCATAAAATAAAATAAAATAAAATTATATTCTAATTGTTGGTGCTGCAACTTGTTTTCAACTTCAGTGTTTGGCACACCCACAAAAGCCTCAATATAATGGAGGAATCATTAAAAATCCAGAACTAAATGATGGACTACAAGGATGGACAGCATTTGGGAATGCAAGAATAGAACATAGAGAATCATTGGGTAACAAATATGTGGTAGCCAATAACAGAAATCAACCACATGATAGTGTCTCCCAGAAAATTTACCTACAAAATGGATTGCATTATTCTTTATCTGGTAAACTTTTTACTCAAATACCATAAGTTCTGCATTGTTCCTCGCAGCTAGCTAGATTTACTTTATACTAGAGTGTTTAATATGAGAGTGTGAGAGGAGTAGATCCGGACCATAAAACCATAGATGGTCACGTGACATTTTATTCTAGTCTTAACCATCCACAATTTGATCTAAGTAAGGCTAAGAATAATTCCTCTGGTACCGGCATCGTCAAAAGACCAAATGTATAGTGCTAAAGTACAAACATAAGAACAAACATAACAAAGAGTAATATCAACTTATTTATTATTAGAAAAAGTGTTTATTCTTTTATCAACTTGTGACCATGCAACACTAAATTGCAATTTTAAGGCTATCTTTTAATCTTTTTCACTCGATTGAACTATGGGTTAAAATTATGCAGCTTGGATACAAGTGAGTGAGGCAAATGTCCCGGTGACAGCAATGGTCAAAACAACTGAAGGATTTAAATTTGGTGGTGCCATTTATGCTGAGCCGAATTGTTGGTCTATGCTTAAGGGTGGTCTCACAGCGGACGCAACAGGAGCAGCTGAGCTCTATTTTGAGGTACAATTCTTGTGGCTCTTCTCCATATTTATGATTTTGTAGTATAGGTCTATTTTTGTAGCTTTATTCATATGACACGAATTTCCAAATTTCTCTTTACATCTTCAAAATACTGAATTTTGTAGAGCAATAATACTTCTGTTGAAATTTGGATCGACAACATTTCCTTGCAACCTTTCACACAAAAACAATGGACGTCTCATCAAGAACAAAATATTGAAAAGGTAAACATTATTTAATTATTAGCAACCTTCAATAGGTCCAGTTCAACCTCAATTATTGGATAAATCCAATGAGTGAGTTATTTATCAGTCGTTGGATTGATCCAACGATTGGGTAAGGTATCGTATGTGTAAAATAAATAAAAAGGGTAAAGTGCATTACAAGTTTAATTCTGACTTTGCAGACCCGCAAGAAGAACGTAGTAGTACAAGCACTTGATGAACAAGGACACCCTTTACCAAATGCAAGAATATCTATTACAATGAAGAGGTATGGTTTTCCATTTGGAAGTGCCATGAACAAATACATCCTGAGCAATATTGCATATCATTATTGGTTCGCATCTAGGTTCACGGTAACCGCATTTGAAAATGAAATGAAGTGGTACACGAATGAATATGCACAAGGCAAGGATAACTACTTTGAAGCAGATGTGATGCTACGGTATGCAAAGAAACATGGTATTGCTGTTAGAGGCCACAATATATTTTGGGAGGATCCTCAATACCAACCTTCTTGGGTACCTTCGCTCTCAGCAGACCAACTTAACAATGCAGTCGAAAAGAGGATAAATTCTGTTGTGTCAAGATACAAGGACCAGCTAATTGGTTGGGATGTTGTTAATGAAAATCTGCATTCCTCATTCTTTGAGAGTAAACTAGGACAAAATTTTACAGCTAAGATGTTTAATGAAGTTCACAACATTGATGGAAACACCACATTGTTCATGAATGATTATAATACTATTGAGGATAGTAGAGATGGTTTATCAACCCCACCAAAATATATCCAGAAGATAAGAGAGATCCAAAGTTGGAATAAGCAATTGCCTCTTGGAATTGGACTTGAGTCTCATTTTTCTAATTTTCCTCCCAACTTGCCTTACATGAGAGCCTCCCTTGATACCCTTGCTGCCACTGGTTTGCCAGTATGGATCACTGAATTAGATGTTGCAAGCCAGCCAAATCAGGTAAAGTCGATAACACCAAGTATGCTTATCATTTCTCATGCTACAACGATGTTGCTAGAAGTGTAACATGTGTAAATTCATTAGTAAAATATGTTATGCAATCTACGATTATACACATTTATAACATAATTTTTCTATTTAAAGTAAAATGTGTTGTTGAATGAAATCATATTCTCACAATTATGCAGTAACTAATTTAGGTTTTCCACTAATGATTTGTGTAGGCAGGGTACTTAGACCAAGTTCTTAGAGAGGCACACTCTCACCCAGGGATTCGAGGCATTGTAATGTGGACAGCGTGGTCGCCACAAGGTTGTTTTAGGATGTGCTTGACAGATAACAATTTCAAGAATTTGCCTACAGGCGATGTTGTCGACAAACTGATTTATGAGTGGGGGAGAAAAATATTATCAGGGACAACAGACAAAAATGGGTTCCTTAAGGCCTCCCTTTTTCACGGCGACTACAAAATGGAAATTAGTCACCCTGCAAAGAAGAATTATACTTTCACTCATCAGTTACAAGTGCTATCAAAAGACAAGTCCAAGAAAACAACCCAATTTATACAAATTTCTATTTAGTTATTTGCTTCTACATGGTAAACTTGTTGCTTATAATGGTGACGTTTTATGTTCTATTTTGTGATAATTCAGCTCTGTGATTACTATATCTGCAAGATTTTCTATATTTTTAGTTTATTTTATTGGAATCGTGTTTTGAACGCATTTGTACCAGTATAATGGAAATGAAGGCAGTTTCAACTTAATTTGATCTGGCAGTTTATTTTGTTGGTCTTTTGTCTATAGTGTGTGCTGAACATTTGCAATTAGTATTGAAATTATGCTTTTGTAGGAAGACATTTCCTTTTAATTTCATTTTCATTTCAATGTTGGTGTTACCTCATGTATAGGTTAGTGAAATTTAAATGTTAGCAAAATCACACAGGTTATCATCTTTCTTTTCTAATTTGAAATTTTTTGATGAGCCAATATTTACAGTGTTTTCGTAAGAATAAACAGAATTTTCCTACATAAAACGTAAGAACTAACCAGATATTGATGGAGCACTGCGAGAGAAATCTATGCAAAGTAGAGATATTTGGCGCAAGAAAAGGCGAGGGTTGAGAGAAATGTGCTATATAAATGAGTGCCATATAATTATTGTGAAATGTGAGAAAAATGAAAAGAGCAACCAGAAACCAATAAGACAAAATATTTACAAACAATGCAAAGTGTGAATGAATGAATAATTGATGTATTTGAAGTAGACACATAGTTAACATGAACAAAGAATAGAAACTTGCCTCAGTGGACTCTTCTTCAAACATGTCAAAACAAATCCTTTTTTCAGAATGCGAGAAAATAATCATTTAGCTGCACAAAATATCATTAAAATGTAACATCCTGTTAGGAACTCAGCAATTGGATTCCAATCAAACTCCCCAAAAGTAGACAGAATTGATAAATCAAATGAATTATCACTGAATGGAAATTAATAGGAATCGAAAAGATGATGACCTTGCACTCAAAGGTAGTAAAAGAGAAAGATAGTCTTGAATAATTAAGTTCATTGACCAGAAAGTACTCATCCAATTTCTATCTATGACTCTCCTAGATATGAGACCTCCCTCCGACTTCCTCTCAACCACAGTCTCGGTGATTGACTCAACAGTTATAATAGAAATGGAAACACACTCCTAAACAGCATAATCAACTCTTGCTTACAAGCTTACGAGTGATTCAGAGTTTACAACTCAATTACAGTCCATCTATAGTATCAACGTGATACAAGAGTGGCTCACAAATAACAAGGACACAATAATGGTCTGTTTGGTAAGGCCATCAAACAAGCTTATAGCGGATAGCTTATAAGCTCGTTTGATAAAAAAAGCTCTGTTTGGTAATGGTTTTTTACGAGTTTATAGCGGATAGCTTATAGCTTATTTCACGAGTTTATAAGCTATTTTTCAGACGCTATTCCAAGTAGCGTTTGAGCTTATAGCTTATCAAAATTTCTTCCATTTTTACCCTTATTATTTTATCTAAAATCCATTTTTATCCTTTATAATTTAACTAATAGATATAATTACCTTATAAATATCCATTGTCTTCCTTTGTTGTAATAATAGATATAATTACGTTTTTATGCAACTGCAATATACCTACATCACAATATACTTTTTTTCATAAATAAAAATGATCATTGCCTTCCGTTGAAATCAAAAAAATTCATGAATTACGTTATAATTTTTCATAAAAAGGGCACATTTAATTAATTTTTTTGGTGACGTTTAAATTCTTTTTGTTAGGCTTACATCATTTTTATTGTGTGAGCCTTAAATTGTTTTTCATATATCATTTCACGTCTATATTTTTTTGTCTAAATAATTTAAAACACTAGTTACAATAATCACATTTTTTCATACTTTTACTACACTTAAATTCACTAAACTCGTTATATTTTTCTAAAAATAATGCATAAAAAATATATGAAATTAATAAATTATAAATACTTAAATATTAATGAATATAAATTTTAATATGAAATAAGAATGTCCTTTTATGTAATTTTACATTTATAAGTCAGTTGAACCGCTAGTTTTACCAAACACACCAATTAGCCTATCAGCTATAAGTCATCAGCTATCCGCTATAAGCTATCAGCTAGCTTATCAGCCATCCGTTATTTTTACCAAACAGAGCCTAAAGGGAGCTTCTATGAAGAAGTCGGGTAATTGACTTCTTCGGTGCAGTCGTTTGAATGGGCCAATCAGATTTCAAGCGATGACATGTTAGATACCTGCATTATGTTACAGTGTAGGCGGTCTACAGTACCGTAAGTAGAAGGAAAACTTTATTTCTTGATCTTAATGGTTAGATTTACTTGGTCTCTATATTATTGTGGTATACCATCTACACATGATTTTTCTTCTAGTAACAATTCTATCTCCTCTTTATTTCCCTTTCTTTATTTATTCATATTCTCTCTCTTTTAAATTTTTATTAAATTAACATCTTCATCTTTCCTTCACCATATTCATCATATATTCATCTTTCCTTCATCATCTTCATCATATCTTTATCAACTTATTCATCATCTTCATAAGAGGAAAAAAAACCAAGAAAAAAAATGAAATTACATAATTTTAAAAAAAAATTACAATTAATGACAAATTCTAGTATGGACTACTTGCTCCATATGTTCCACTATGAACAAGTTTTTTTTTTAAATCTTAAATCCATATGTGCCACCCATCAATCATCATTCACCTATTTCTTCTGCATTTTTGTAAACTTATATTTGTTGGAACAAAGGGTGTTTTCACAATATCACTTATTGAGTTTTGATAATAACAAAGTATTAAAAATCATCAATTGGACTTGCTAAACAATTTGTTCAAGTGTACAGGATCCATAATCAAAGTACAATTCATAAAGATTCTGATTGAACAAAGTTCAAGAGCAAAGGAATTTTATTTGAAGCTACGAGCGTCTGGAAGAATGCATCTGAAGAAATACGTCTGAAGAAGTGCATCTAAAGAAACGGGTCTGAAGAAGAGCTCCTGAAGACACGTCATCAGAAGCAAGGTCATCAGAAGCAATGGTCATCAGAAGCATATCTCGCCATAAGCTATTTCACCAGAGTTGACAAAGGACAATGTACGAAGTGTACGGCCACAAACTCTGCAACCACCATCTCTGCAATCCTTGTCTCTACAACAAGACAAAGATAACAGTAATATTGCTGCAGACGTTGTTCCTTTAGTAATGGAATGGATTTGAAATTAGTTCTTCATAGGACAACTA
>Ga0315915_1010592_pt1 | contig 10172 bp, 3 predicted proteins | sample MpolbnodulesMG_FD_207738 | JGI IMG/M metagenome (GOLD analysis project Ga0315915, IMG submission 207738) | Medicago polymorpha root nodule microbial communities from Los Angeles, California, United States - branched nodules | ecosystem: Host-associated > Plants > Roots > Nodule | place: USA... | reverse complement strand
AACCAATTGAAACCGATCTAGTTTGGTTTGGTTCATGGTTTTTCATTTCGAGATCCGTGAAACCGATGAACCAATCCGATGATAACCACACTCCTTATTTTACTAATATTATCCTACCTCACACAAACGTATGGTTAGGCCCAAAATTAAACAAAATACTTTTTAATCCATTCATTTTCTCTTATCTTCATCTCATCTCATCAGTTGACGATTCACGTTGGAATTGGATTGATTTAGTTTGGATGTTTTAATTTAATTTCATGATGTTTAAATTTCAGAATGTTTTAATTTCAATTTGCATGGATTTGTTATTTTGACTATGTTTTAGTTTTAGGATGTTTTTTTTTTGGAATTTTTGTGTTTGTTGATGAATGATGCATGTATGGATCATGAATGATTAAAATATTTGAGTTTGATGATGTGGTTTTTGAAGAATGATGGACGAATGAATGTTGGATCATATGTATGAAATATTGAGTAAGGTTAGTTATAAAAAGTTGTTTGAAAAATAGAGAACATGAAAAAACAATATATGAAATATAATTATACAAAGATCTATGAAATATTTTGTGAGAATATGAATTTTTTTTAATTGTATTTTTAAATAAACTGATCAACCGAACCAATCCAAACCGATTAGTTTGGTTCGGTTTCTTTTTTGAAAAACAGTGAAAATCGAACAAATCCAAACCGGTGAAGGTTTCATAGGTCAGACATTTTTTTGACTGAAAACCAATCCAAACCGAACCGTTACACCTCTAGATATGAGTAGTGTCTTACAAACTCCTTTTAAAATATTCACAATCTTAAAAGACCTTTTGAAAGCGTCCTATGAAATCAATAACAAATTTGATAGTTTACTCTTTTTTTAATATACTAATTACCCCAAAACAAATTACTATATTTTAATTCTAGGTTCACATCTCCTTTTATATACTTTGTTTATGTTTTTCATTGAGTTACCTTTGAATTTTCAATAAAATTGTATATGCTTTATAGATTTCAAGTATAATATTTAAATCTATATTTGCACCCCCTAACATTTTAGGCAAACTCAGTCATTGCATATAGGAGAAAACTTGAAGATTAATATGTACTTCCTATGATATTCTTACCACTAATCTCATGGAAGGACTTCATCACTTTCATCCACATGTAGAGTAACATAGCAAAGATTCAATAATATCCCACAACCGATGGAGTTACAGATAAATTGGCGTTGGCATAAGGTAGTCCACATGAGGATGAAGAAATTAAGACCCATCAAGTCACCATAGCTGTTTCACAATTTCCATTAATTTCATATTCAATCATTCACATTCCCATGCCTTAAATCTACACCCTTATCAAATAAAAAGAGTACAAATCTCAGATCATCATACAAATCTTAAATGAAGCAAATTATTTTCCTCCACATGTACATATAAATAAAGATAACAGTAACTTGATAAAAAAAATAGATAACAGTAACAAAAATAACTATGATGTCATATCATATACTACACTATAATTTTGAATGTGGAAAACACCATAGAAAAGGGATAATAAGTTTGTCGTCTCTGTTCATTCTCTAATTTGTCGTATACATGATTTTATTTGAAGTGTAAAAGTCCAAATCAGTACAAATTATTTGATTCCCCTCTCTTTTAACTTTGGTGGACTAATTCCTTCGACTTTAAATGGAACCTCTCTAAATAGATGGTGAGATTAGACTCATCCGATCAATCGATTTTCAGATCATATGTTTGATTATTTATTTTTTAATTTTTAATTTTAATTGATTTTCTTAATCCACAAAACCTGAAATCCAACCCAGTAAAACATGGATTGGTTCATTGGTGTCAAAATCACGATTTAAATCGCAAAATCCAGGGTTTTTCAACTGTACACACCTTCAATGAGTCTAATCCATTGCAAAATCCAAAAACAAGAAAAACTCTATTAAGATCGCATCGAAATCACAAAATCGTGAAACCCCCCTGCGAAATCGCATGTTTTTACACGATTTTGAAGGATTCTAGAAATTTTTTTAGAGCAATGATATTTGAACAACCATTTGCTAACAACTTTTATGACAACCTCGTTTTTCTCTTTTCTCATTGGTCAAAAACAATGAAGAGAGAAAAAGGAAGAGAGAAAGAGAGAGAGTAAAAATATAATATGAGTATGAGAGAAAGTTGTTTAAAAGTTGTCAAAAAAGGTTGTACAAATATCATTTCTCATTTTTTTATATGAGTCAATTTTGACCTGATTCGTCCTTTGACCTCGTTTATACATTGGCTCTTTCTATAAAGAGTGATGCTATTTATCTAGAAGATTTGTATCCCGAGAGCACCACTAGAAAGTTTAAGCCAATCAAATGCCTGCTTGTCCACAAATCATGGGGGTGATGGATGAAATATAGGAAATGTATTCAATGCAAATTGCCTTATACCTCATTCGTTGTGATTTCGTGGCACAAAAAGTCGCTTGATATATCATTATCCTTCTATAAATTATCTCAAACCAACTTTTTTTTTCTTTCATTCTTTCACCACCAAAGCTTCGCTTCATTATACAATCTCATTCAAAATGAACCAAACCTAACCAGTTTCATTCCTTCCTTTTGTCTTCAATCATCATCGTCTAGCTTCGTAAAGCTCAATTTCCATTTCACCAACTTCGTCAAGCTCAGTTTTTCAAACGTCTTCGTCTTCTTCATTTTGTAATAGTCACTTACTCACTTATGATCAAATATTTTGTCAGGCATCTAGGATTTGCCTTTAAGTATTTTGTCAAGGGTCAAAGGTTGTTTAACATAATTATGAATACTAAAGAATATTTGACATCTAGGCTTTTAGTCATTTATGTATAAGTATTATGTGGACTTGAAACTTTGAGTCATTTATGACTATATGTCATTTATAACATATATTTAACATTATTTTTCTTTTGGTAGAATCCATCGATTTTGATTGCGACTTTACGATTTTTGATTTTGCTATCCTATATCAATTCTACAAAAGTAGTTGAGTAAATCCTTCGATTTCGATTGCAATTTTACGATTTTCAATTTTGTTATTCCCTTTTGATCTGAAGCAAAATCCTGATTTTGAGAATCTTGAATTGGATGGTCTAAGGTAACGTGTATCACATTTTAAACAGAAAGGAAAACCAAGTTGTTTCCCTCTATTATTTTTCTTCATATTGAAGTGAAATCTAGAGCATAATTTAACTTTTCTTGTAATTTGCTGCCAAAAAATCAAGCTTGTTGATAGAATTTTGGCAAGTGTACCAAAGTTATCGAAGTAATACTAAAGATCGTATCACCAGAACCGTTGTTAACTTCTAATTAGCAATTTTATTATTGAAAGAATGTATTAAATTTATGTTTGCTCTAGACAGTTGGATTGGTTTTTGTAACATAAACTGTTTAAAAGACGATAAAAGTTTTGGTTTTAGAAATCAAAGAGAAATATGGTTAAGACTTTCGAATCCTCCGATGTTCTTATATGGTAATTTTCACCCCAATTCAATCAATGTTCATCTAGTTTAACGATAGATTAACAAAGTAATTCTACTCAATCTCTTGACCTAGAATTTTCTCCGCAAGTGGCAACCCCTTAATCTCATAAGTGAATTCGAGGCCTTTGCAGGTTTTAAAGTCCGTTAATCCCTAAGTCATACCCTAATAATTGTCTATCTCTAGCTTAATTACTTAGGATAAACATATTACCTAGATTAGATTCAAAAGCCAGAGCTAGTGGTCATTCAAGTTCTAGGATCAATGTACACATTCAAGATGCTAGTGATAATAGTCAATCATAAACATATAAACAACATTAAACAGAAGGTAATATGAATTAAACTAGACTTTCATTGATATCCAGGGAGTTCATACAAATTAGGTATTCATGGAATTACATCAGATTCATCTAAGTCTCAACCACAAGGAGATTAGTTACTCATAGCTAAAATACAAGATAACTTATGCAAAAGTAAAGATTCATACATGTATTGGATAACTGACTATGAGTTTTGATGGTCTCCCACCAGATCTTGAGTGCTTCAGCTCATAAATATGCATTTTCTCTCTAAAATTTCAAATCCTTCTTGAGAAAATGAGTTTGCCTTATATAGGAACTGTGAAAATCGGCCACCGAAGTCATAAAATCGGCCCCCGAAGTCCTTATAAATTCAAATTTCAACTGCACGCTCCTGCGAAATCTGCACCCGATTTGTATAAATCGGCGGCCGAAAATTGTCGAACCTAAATGGTTCTTGGTGCCTCGAAATCAGCGCCCGATTGTATCAATGAGTTTCAGTTATTTGTTCCTTTTGGCTTTTAACTCCCAATATCACAGTTAGTTTCACATCAAAAATACATAAAAAAAAATGACTAAGAAAAGAGAGATGACCGAGTGTCATCATTTGTTTTAGAATTTTTTTTATCTTTCTTTCCATATACAGGATTTTGAAGGAATGTAAACTGTTGTTTAAAAAAATCGTACCAACACTCATATCTAAAAGTTTATTGGTTAAGATAAACCACTTATACCCCATATATATATATGTTGACATACATAGATGAGAAGAATATAAAATTTTGCTTCGTACATGTTTTTCAGATACTTATCATGAACGTTAGGAATATAATTTTGCTTCGTACATGATTTTCACATACATAGATAAGAAGAATATAATTTTATTTTGCTTCTTACATGCTTTTCACATACATAGATGAGAAATGTGTTTTTTCTTAGAAAGAATGGTTGGACCTAACACAACTTCACAAAACTTGTATGTGATGTGAGGATTCCAATGGATCACGGATGCTCTGATATGTGGGACTCTTTAACATCCCCTCACAATCATCACTATTGGGCCTGGTTCGTGGACATAAATAATGAGTTTGGTTCGTGGACCTAAATGGTGGGTGGCCCGAGAGCGGAGGCTCCGATACCATCTTAAAAATCGTGCTACGCTTAACACAATCTTACAAAACGGGCTTGTGAGCTAATGATTGCTCCTACTTATAAACACATGTTCAAACTATATTTTATCCGATGTGAGATTGTTTAGCATTTTTTTACACCAAACCGACATTAACCCAAAATATTTTAACGCTTTTGAACCTTTATACTATGATGATGATGATGATGATGATTTCCCTCTATCAGAGTCCGATATTCACGCTTATTTGTACTCCCTCTGTCCCTAGATCTAAGCACCCATTTGACTTTATTTTTGTCCCTAAATGTAAACCCTTTTTCAAATTACTAGATTCATTTATTATTTTTTTTCTTAAACATACCCCTAATTAATACTACTAACTTGTCTTGAAATATGAAAATCAAATTTAATTCACATACAAATAAAGGCTAATTTGATAATATTAACACTTAAAATAGACACATTAATTACACTAATAGCTTTTCTTATGAAATGTGTAAAATGTAAGAGGTGCTTGCATACAGGGACAGTGGGAGTATTTTATTTTCATTACCCTTGGTGCTTTTGCTGGTCATGTTGTAAAACGCTTGTATCACTCTTTTTTTTTTTTAATATATATCATTTTGTCATTAAAAAAAAATCTATATCTAAATAATGTTACAGCAATGTTACGTCGCTTAATATTGTTTTACTCGATTCATATTTTTTAAATTTTACCTTTAGATTGTAAATTTATATAATATAGATCTTTATGTAAAATCTTATACAAATCTAAAATAATTTGATATGTTTTTAACGGTGTTCTATAAAAACGAATAAACCATAATCTTTATGAGTCTCAATAACATCAAATGATTTCAGGTTTATATAAAATTTTACATAAATGATGTATATGATATAAACTTACAATCTAACGGTCAAACTTAAAAATTATGAATCGAGTAAAACAATATTGAACAGTGTAACATTATATTGGTGTAATTTGAACCCTCTTATGTATATATGGGACATTTTGATACACCCATGATTTTTTTTCCCGTGTCATGTAATTTTGATAATGATTGGTACACACATGATTAAATCATGCTTCTTGTTTTCTTACAATTGATTGCAAAATCTGAGAAGAGTACACAAAATTTACAACGACACACATTAGTATTAGTATACACTAGCCTCTTCAAAAAAAAGTATTAGTATACACTAGTTAGAATAAAGACGTAACATAGCTCCCAGAATATATCCCCCCTGTTGTTATGTATCTTAAACAGTAGCAGCTTAAATGATCTGGAACAGTTCCTTGCATTTTGTCTATGAATTATATGTATGTTTTTTTGTCAAGTAGCTTAGTGCCTAGAGCTCACACATTTAGATGTGGAGAAATGGAGTATCTAGGGTTCGAACCCTACCTTACATATAATATGCAATATCCCTATCAATTAAATTAAGCTTACTGAGGTAATTATATGTATATGAATGTACTAGACCATATGGTAAAACCATAAGTAGAATATTAACAGGTTCATTTTTAGCATGCTTTGCAGTCCGAAAATGTTAATTAGAGAATAAATATTTTAGTAAATTAGGATTTAGTTTTTATTTTACTTTTTATTTTGACCAAATAAAACAGGAGTTAGTTAAAAATTAGTTATTTTACATTCGCTTCATGAATATTTTAACCATTATTTTAAGAAAATTACTCTTCTCACTCTTGAAATTGTTCGAAAACAACCCTAACAACAGTTTATGAACAAGTTTATTTTATTATCTAATAGTTAGATGCACATGTGATGTCATTTTGGAGTTTACATTCATATTTCAGTTCTCAACTTTGTTTAGTCCGACAAAATAGCAAGTTCCAAAAATTATGTGATTGAGTTCAAATGATTAATGAACTTGCACTATGACAAATTGTTTGCAAGAATCTGAGTTCAATTCATGATGGAAACAATTTTTGGTACATCACTTACATCCCGATCGAACTCTAAATTACGATAATCCTTTTTCTCTAAGACACATAAAAGAGACAGCAAATTCAGATTTCATTCGCGACACTCAAAATCTTTGGGAGAGTCTTTTGTGCTTATAGAAAGAACAAAAAAAAAACATTTAAATCAAGGCAAATTCCATGGTACACCCACAAATTTGAGTGTATTGGTACACCAAATCATTAAATTAATAGTTAAATGTGTTATTTTTTGAAGAGAAAAATTGTTTTCTATCACCTATAATTATAATAATTAAATCTTATTTACCAAAAACGTCAATGAAATAAAATTTAATTTTTCTGAAGTTTTAGTATTCATAATAGATAATTTTGATTATTTTTTACAATAAAATGCAAAAAAAATTAGTATGATTTTTATAAACAATGAAATGATGTTTTTTCTTATGAAATGATATTTTCTACAATATAAATATCAACAAATAGCTCTTTATTTCATAAAAATTATAGTAATTTTATAGATTTTTGAAGTAAGAGCACCGATACACCTTAATTTGCGGGTGTACCGTAGAAGTTCCCCAATATATACCCCCTTTGTTCATTATTAATATCACTATTTACAAATAAAAAAAATTATTCTACTGATAATTTATAAGAATTATTTTCAAAGTTCAATGCATAATAGCTATTGATTTGTCAATCATACCTTAACTAAGGTGAGACTTACGTTACCCCCTTGATTCGCATATTGAGTGAAGGAGGTGAAGAAATTTGGTGTTCTTGAAATTAAAATGGCAATTGTTATCGGTAAAGTCTACATTACCCCTTGATGAAACGAGAGTAATTTTCTCCTAACGAGACAAGTATGATTCGATTTTGAAACGAATGAGATAAATATGTTTGATGTTCTTGTGATGAAAATAATAACTTATTGTAAGAATAAAGATGAAGAAAATAGATTTTTTTTTTCTTTAAAAGAGATAAATTACCCTCAATTCATGAAGGGGTAGCGTAGAAAAAACCTTTAACTATTTATTACAATTAGAGAAATAGGGTAAATAAGATAATAAATAATTAAAAGCATTTAAGTAAAGGAAAATGCTAACATGTGTTATAAATGCACATGTTAAGAAATCTAAGGTGAAAATTTTGTTTTTAAAAATTAATTTTTCTCAACAATAAATATTTGTTATTTATAAAAGGGTCATGCTAACTTCTGCTCTAATGACATATGTTATGCAACCCCAAAATAGAAATATCTCCTTAATACTTATGCATTCAGTTAATTAAAAGTTAAAAAGTTAAATTCAATGTACGAATTCCAACAATTTTTTTTACATTTGATTCATTAACTTGTGCCTTAGAGCATCCATAATGATAGTGCACTAATAGAGACTCCTTAAATGACCCTACATGTACGCATCATTTATTTATAATTTTTTAGTAAAAATATCTTTTTTTGGTAGTGACAAATGTTTTTTTGGTAGTGAATAAAAATATCTAGTAATGACTCCATGACTCTAACGACAATACATTAAGAGACTCCGATGAAAAATACTTAAATATGTATCACTAACTTTACATCATTATTAAATTATAAACTATCTCAAAAAATATTACTTATTTTGAAAATGTGACAAACTTATACATATTGTATTACTTTTTTTAACGTGGGACCCATTAACTGTTCAAGAGAGAGTTCTTATATAGATATGTACCCATTTTTTCTTCCTCCAATGAGGGTTTTTAATAGAGAGAGACCCTTGTTAAGTAAATGAACCCCATTAAATATGCTCTAACGACACAAGTTAACATTTTTCTTTATAAAATCTTTAACATGTGCTTTAAATATGTGTCTTAAGAGCATGCATAACCTATAAATAAAATATAAATATAATCAAAAGTAACATTTATGAGTTGTTTTTGTACATCTTTAAAATATATATTTTTTGTACCGATAAATTTTTTATAAAACGCGGTTTAAAAAGAGTGAATGTATTATTTGACTTGAATACAATCAATATTGATATTGTGTAACTAAATTGATGTATATTCAATCAACGTGGTGTATACAATAGAATTTTCCTATACGACAGTTATTTCATTCACAATAGGGGATGGTTCTCCCTAATGATCTGATGTAAACTTAATTAATGTAGTGCATACAAGAAGATTTTTGACATGGCAGAACTATTATTATTTACGGTGGAGCATGTTTCATATGAGATTATAAAGTACACTTATTGTCTGATTGGCACAACGTTTGCAAAACAGAGTTTGATGAAAATCATGGTAAAAAACTACGTTAATGTAGACGTTAGTATTTAGAGCTTCTAAAAATCATAACAAAAATACATCGGAAAACGTGCAAACATACTTTTATATGTTTCAAACGGGAAACCACACTCAATGCGAGAATTAGTAGAAAGTGGTGAAAATGTGTCCTACCCTCGTTGTGGTGTAAAATCACCTTCATAGAGTCGTGAAACCCAACAAAAAATGCACTCCGTGAAACCCAACAAAAAATGCAAGAGTTCGTTAAAATGGTATGTATTCATAGAGTCGTGCTATTTGTGTGGTAAGCAGGGACATATCCATATAGTCCAATGTGCGAGTGTGTGTCTGCACTATATTTTGAGTTTTTTTTTTGTGAGTGACATAACATGCTATCTGTTAATATAAATTATTTATCCAACATAATTATGATATATTTTTATACTTTTAAATATAAAATGGTGTGTGTATGTACAATATCCCTACTATTTAAAATTCTTAGATCCGTCCCTGGTGATAAGTAGCATGTAAGTCTTCTGTTCTACCTCAAACACTGAGGATCATGGATCATCAAGTTGCAATGTATTAGATCGATGTCAAGTTCGGAACGAGTATAAAATACCTTACAAATACGAGGCCATTATAAAAAATTTCCACCATATGAGTCCAACTTTAAATTTATCTGGTTAAGGATATACTATAAACTGAATTAAATGATTATATGTGAAAGTCAAGATCAGGTCTCATAATAATTGGACTAGGTAGATGACATTATGCTATCACTTTTCTCTCTCCCTCTCCCTCTCTCTTTCCCTTGCCTTTTGCATTTATTTTTTAAATTCAAGTCTTTCCATTTTATTTAACATTTTTTTACTTTATATTTTAAAAGTAAAAATGGATTCAAACAAAATATTATTATTCATACAGTCATTTTATTCCATTTATTTAACATAAGAAATAATTTTAAGGCAGCAGCGATTAATTAAGAAAATGTGTGAAGATATGTCAATTGAGTAGGTAATAT
>Ga0315915_1010591_pt1 | contig 10173 bp, 4 predicted proteins | sample MpolbnodulesMG_FD_207738 | JGI IMG/M metagenome (GOLD analysis project Ga0315915, IMG submission 207738) | Medicago polymorpha root nodule microbial communities from Los Angeles, California, United States - branched nodules | ecosystem: Host-associated > Plants > Roots > Nodule | place: USA... | reverse complement strand
ATTAGAGATACAATATTACAGTCAAATGATAATAAAAAAAATTATAAAGAAAAAAGATAAAAAGAATACAAAATTATATTGTTGCACGGGTCAATTTTTTTATTTTATTTTTTATAGTTAAACATCAAAAATTAATGTAGTTCATGGTTCCTAACAGATTATTTAGGTAGCCGAGTTTAAATGAAAATTAGGGTATTCAGTTTGTAAAGGTATTAAATAAGTGTACAATAACTTGTGAAAAAAAAAAAATCAACAGAAACAATAGGTTAAGTTTTTGTAGACCTAATAAAATTAATAAATAATAAGGATAAGGATTAAAATATCTAGTAAACTTTTGCCTTTGAAAAATATTCGCGGTTATTAGAGAGAGAAATGAAAAACATATATGATGCAAATTTAGAGTCAAAATTTTAGGATAGAGTTGTTGCAAACCTAATAAGGGATTAGTGAAGTAAAAAATTAGGTTAAATTGATGCAGACTTAACAAAATTAATAAATAATAAGGATTTATCTGCTATAAAAAATATCTTGTCAAAATGGATAAATAAAAGTTTAATTTTTTATTTATATTTAAACACTGTTTCCAGAAAAATCGATAATAGGAGTAGTTGAACAAACACTGACATAACATTCTATTATGTGACCAACATGTGGCTTGAGGTACTCCAAAGTCCAAAATAGAACCAGTTTACTTTGCTGCATCAAAGATAATTTTTTTAATTTATAATTATCTTTGCATACTAAAAACCACAAAAGCGTAGTTACTCTATCACGAATGTAACCTAATTTTTTGTTTTGGAAGAACGTTGTTTGTTTCTGTCTGGAAAATTAATATACTTTGCTGCATCATCATATTCATATGATGGTAGCTTTTGATCATGCAAAAAAAAAAATGGTAGATTTTTTATTTGAATGCTGATGTTTCATACTGCTGCTGTAAATCCGTGAAACTCACATATTAATGGTCATCAAGAAAGTGTTATTTTTCTAGACATCAACTACTAATAACACAAGTACACAACTTTTGTTATGTAAGGTATCTCAACTTCTTATAGCATGTTTTGTATGGATGAAAGTATATGATAGAGTATTATGGCGTTGAATCATGTAACGGATTCATTTAGTCAAATAAGATTTTGTTGCGTTGTTGTTCTTGCTTTTTTGTGTGCGTGAAACCAAAAAATAAGGCCCTGTTTAATTGTTGAAAGGAATTTTAGATTTTATTTTCTTAAATTTATGTTAAATTATTAACAAGGAGACGAAAGACTCATGCAATAAAAAATTATGATCGAGAAAATATGTAAACGGGCATTTTCAAAAATGCTAGATTTGTTTTAAAAAAAGGTTTAAATATAATAATCATCCCTGTAATTTGGGGCAGTTTTGATTTTCGGCCCTGTAAACAAAAATTGAAATACATCCCTGTAAAAAAAAATTGTTTGAAAAAGGTCCCTGACCCCACTATTCAGCTGATTTGGCATGGTTTTTGCCACGTGGCATGCCACATAATATTAAATTTTAAAAAATATTTTTAAAATTCTGAAAATTGTTTTTAAATTTAAAAAATCTAAAAAAAAATTTAAAAATCATAAAAAATTTCGGAAAAAAAACTTTGAAAATTAAAATTTTCGAAAAATTAATTTTTTGACAAATAAACTGTTAAAATTAAAAAATTTGAAAAAAAAAATGTGAAAATTAAATATTCAAAAAATAGATTTTTTAATTTGAAAATTATATATTAAATTTTTTTCGAAAATAATGACAATTATATTTTTAAAAGTTATAAATTTATAATTTTCGAAAATAAATTATAAATTAAAATAATTATTTTTGAAAAGTTATAAATTTTAATTTCTTGTTCTTTTACGAAAATTTTAATTTAAAAAAAAAATCATTATTTTTCAGAATATATAATATTCAAAAAAATTCAGAAAATTATTTAAAAATTTATTTTCAGAATTTTTATATTGTTTTTTAAATTTTTTTTTCCTATTTTTTTAATTTTAAAAACAATTTTCAGAATTTTAAAAATATTTTTTAAAATTTAATATTATGTGGCACGCCACGTCAGCACCACGTGGCAAAAGTTGCACAGTCAGCAACTGCCATGTGGCCAAAACCATGCCAAATCAGCTGAATAGTGGGGTCAGGGACCTTTTTCAAACAATTTTTTTTTTACAGGGATGTATTTCAATTTTTTTTTACAGGGACGAAAATCAAAACTGGCCCAAATTACAGGGACGATTATCATATTTAAACCTTAAAAAAATGTAAAAGGAAATAGTGAAAAAAAATATTGGATCTATCTTTTTTCACTTTGTTAGTTGAAGGAAAAATGAAAACACAAAACATGAAAAGACAACATCATCAATTTCCTTCCTTTTCTTTTTTACTCAAAAGGGTAGTCATGACTCATGATACTATTATGGAGTTGGAGCTTAGATCACATTTTGTTTATAATGTACCTAACCCACAATTAGGTACTAAAACATCATCTATTTATTTTCACTCGTTCCTACTAAACACAATTATTTATGCCGTAATAAACTCACCAAATTTACCAATCCATATCACTATAGTTAGTGTTACAAAGAAGGAAAAAGTTGCAATCGATTATATATGGTATTATAATTTGATCATATTATAAATGGAAGAATACCATTTATATATGGTTCACCGTCCATGTGACATTGATTTGTGCTTTGATCACTTTGATAGTACGTGGCAGTGATATCACTAATATCAATGAATTAACTATTTGCTATTTACAGATTGGTCTCTTCAATTAGTAAAAAAAAAAGATTGGCTCTTCAAGTACTGCCAAAATAGTCTTAGAAATTGAATCCGTTTTTTCAACATGAAAAGGAAAAAGAATCAATGTGATAAATTATTGTACAAATATAAGCCTTAAATGAGATTTCCAATGCATGAATTGGACCGTAGTGATTAAAAAAGGTTAAATTAGAGCATATATAGAATTTTCAATCTTTACTACTTTATAAAAAAATTGCACAATTCTGAGAAAAGTTTATGTGAATTGAGTCTTGATTTCAATCACGATGACTTGTTGTATTGGAGAATATTTTACCGTTTAAAGAGAGTTTAGAGACACATGCATTTTTTTGTTTACATGATTTGAGTTCCCGTTGTGATGACTCATCGTTAACTATAAAACGTCTCATTGTCCAAACATGTTTGCGTTTTTGGTTTTAATTTTATCGAATGTCTCATATAGGTCAACTTACCTTTTAGGTCTACATGATTTGAGTCTTGTCCCAATGACTCACCGCCGACCAAAAAATAACTCACTCCCGACAAAAAAAAATATTACGCCGTCCCAAGATTCATTTATTTCACTATACTGTTTTAATTTTATCGGATGTCACTTTTATAAACAAAAATAAACATTTTAAATTAATTAATTAAATAATGTATGTGGTCTCTAATAAAGGTGATATTCATATAACATGATCCGAGAGATGTATTCATTTTTGTTTTCATAGTATTATAAATAGAAGAGCCATAGACTTAGATTTCTTCATCACATTTTCTTACTTAGCACTATAGACAATACATATTCAACTATGGCTACCCTTACTGCTCCCACCAACCATTCTCCCAATGAAGATGCTGAAGCTCTAAGGAAGGCTTTCGAAGGTGTTATCATCCCCTTTTTTCTAGTTTATAGATCATGCCATAGTCCTATAGATTTTATTTGTCATGAAAATGTGACAAATTTGCAAACTTCATTGGCTATTTTAATTTCAGTCTAATCTCAAGTACTTCTTTGCAATCTGTTAAATTTGTTAGAATTATTGATGAATCTGTAACATTATGTTGTATTAAAATTGATGGATGATTAATTTTTGTAGGATGGGGTACTGATGAGAAAACTGTGATAACAATACTTGGTCATAGAAACTCTAATCAGATACAGCAAATCAGAAAAGCTTATGAAGGCATTTATAATGAGGATCTTATCAAAAGATTGGAATCTGAGATCAAAGGAGACTTCGAGGTACCATATTGATTTAGTACCATGATTAACATTGAAAAAAATGAAACTGTTTATGTCTGTTTCTTTATTACATGATATTGTCAATGTTCTGTTAGACATGTTTTTGAAACTCATTGTGTATTGATGAATTTTGAAACAGAAAGCTGTGTACCGTTGGATACTTGAACCTGCGGAGCGTGATGCTGTTTTGGCGAATGTTGCTATCAAGAGTGGCAAAAACTACAATGTCATTGTGGAAATTTCTGCTGTTCTCTCCCCCGAAGAGCTCCTTAATGTGAGACGTGCTTACGTCAAACGCTACAAGCACTCCTTGGAAGAAGATTTGTCTGCTCATACCTCCGGCCATCTTCGCCAGGCAAGTCCTTTTTCCATTAACGCTTCCAACAATATGCAATATTAGATCATGATTTTAAAATCGCGGACAAAAGATTGATTTCAATTACATATATGAAAATTAGGAATTTAACATAATGTGATATTTCTTGAAATCATGGTTTCTTGATTTTGTGGTTGATTTTTCGAGCAGCTTTTAGTGGGGCTAGTGACTGCGTTTAGGTATGTTGGTGATGAGATCAATCCCAAATTGGCACAAACTGAAGCTGGAATTCTTCATGAGTCAGTGAAAGAGAAGAAAGGAAGCCATGAAGAAGCCATAAGGATCTTGACTACAAGGAGCAAGACCCAGCTGATTGCGACATTCAACCGCTACAGAGAGACTCATGGTACTTCCATCACTAAGGTATATAATAAAAAGATTATGTTATTAAAAAAATTATGATATTATAATTCGCTATTTAAATCTGTGTTCCTTTAATCTTTACAGAAGCTGTTGGATGAAGGATCTGATGAATTTCAAAAGGCATTGTATACTACTATCCGTAGCTTCAATGATCATGTTAAGTACTATGAAAAGGTAGATCTCTCACTTTTTTCTGCGATGAATTTAATTTTGATACATTGTCAAAGTAAAAGTTGTACATTGAAAACAAATCGGATCCATTCATAAAATGTTCTGCTAGAGTTTAATTTTGATACACTCTCGTTATAAAATGCTTTACCATGTCCACAAAATATTGTTACTACAATGATTTTAACTTTACATTTTTCTGATCATATCGTAGGTGGTGCGGGATGCAATCAAGAAGGTTGGAACCGATGAGGATGCGCTCACCCGTGTGATTGTGAGCAGAGCTCAGCATGACCTAAAAGTCATCTCAGATGTTTACTACAAAAGAAACAGTGTTCTTCTTGAGCATGTTGTGGCCAAGGAAACTTCAGGGGATTACAAGAAGTTTCTTCTCACTCTCTTGGGGAAAGAGGAATGAGTTTTTCCCTTCTCTTGATGGAGCTTGTGCTTAATAGTTTAATCAAGACTTAAAGTTGTGATGTTTTGGTTTATCTTGTTGAATGTGGTTTTAGTTTTTCTTGCATTATGATAACTTAAAAGTACTATTTTATTTATAGTTGTATGGTATGTTTGATGGTTCATTTTGACTTGGAATACTTTATTTGAAGTTTCAAACATTATCAATAATACATGATGAACAAGCTCAAAAATTAAAAGATGTCTCCATGTGTGCAAAAATGTTAATTGTTAGAATAGGATTAAGGATTTCGTGCTCTGTCAAATTCCAGAAGTCAATGGTTCATTTTATGCGAACCTAAGACATTCTGAATCAAATTCTTTGTAGTTGAAGAATTTATAATTCGCCGATATCAAATTTGAGGTTTTGCAAGGTTGAAACTCATGTGATTTAAATCAAAATTGGACAGTCAATGAAGATTAATTTTGTTTGGACAATTCAAATGACCAAATTGATTGACATGATTCTCAAATCAAGAGGTTCTAAGTGTGCAGCATGTATTTTGATTTTAATAAAGGTAAATAAGAATTTTTTATTTTTCATCAAGGAAAGAAATCCTCGAATCAATCGACCTATGTGACCATGACCTTGTACCCAAAAACTACTAAAATAATAAGCCAAACAAGGAAGGTGTCAATGCAAAACTAACCAAACAAGAGAAACGTCATTTTACAATTCTTGAGAAGGCCACATATTGGAATCATGCAAGTTTAATTGTAATCGATAAGTACAAGGATTGGTGTTTGAATGTGACAGGCCTATTCTCATTAAAGATCTCTTGTAGCATAGATAAGCACTTTCAAAGCAAGTAGAATTTGTTTTTTTGAAATTTCTATATGTGAATTTATTTTTCTTCCCAAAATTATTGAATCATCAACGTAGAAGGACTCTGCTTACCCTTAGAAAGGTGGATATAGTTCGTAGGCTCTGATACTTTTATTAATAAAAAAATTATCTATTTATCAAAAAAAAATGTTATGAACCCGTAATTTACCAAGTTTTGCATTATTGTTTGGCTATTTCAACAAGTTATCGGCTCAATACCTCCCAACATATCTTTAAAATTTGAAAGCTGCTCTCTAGGCATCTAGTATTTATTCTCTGACACTCTGAATTGATAAAAATATTCTTGGTAACAGTTAACTACCGTTTGAGATTTTTAAATCGATTAAACCGATTTTAAAAATGATTGAACCGATCTAAAACATACCGAATAGCACTTGACTATTGTTTTGTAACAACACTCTGCCAAGGATAATAGCATTTTTTAGGAATTAGAAGGTGCATAAAGAGCAACTCTCCTTTTACTTCCTAACACTGGTACTTTACACTCACCCGTATATTTTCTTTCAAAACTCAATTATTTATTTTTCTGATATTAAATTCTTATTTTTTTAAAATTCCAAAATATAAATTTACTTTTAAAAAAAGTAATATTCATCCACTGTCCAACCATGACTAATATAAATTTGAAAATTTATATTAGGAAATTTAAATTTTACTTATTTCTTTCTATTGATTTACAATAGGCGTTACTTGTATTAGTAACATTTTTTGGAAGAACTTTTATTTATTTTTTTCATTTTTATATCTTTGTCGGATTTTGTTAAAGAAACGGGTCAAATAAAAGTGAACCAATAAGATAAGAAAATTGTTTTTCCCACTTCAGAAAATGTTAAAATAACACCAGAAATTGCTAAAATAACCCCAGCGACAGTTAGCTGCCGTCGGGTAGCATACAGCGATAGTTAGCTGCCGTTGTTATCAGTTATGCAGACAGTGGGTTCTGTTTTATGAACCAAGCCAAAAATCGGCCTGCTTATGACCTGTAATTCAAAACAACAATTCTGGAGGCAGTACAACCTATACGCCAATTATAGTAAGTCATAAGCAAGAACATTACATAATCTATCACAATTGATCGAGATTAAATCAAATTTCACATTTCGTTAAAATTACATGAATATTTGAAATTTAACAAAAGTGCAGCCGTAGGTAAAAAAACAACACATAACACAACATTACATGACATCTATATTGACAGTTTGGGTGTAACACCCTAATTACCAACAGTGATTTAATAAATAATGCAATTAAATTTAAAATAAAGAGGATGTTACACATACTCATCAATCATTCCTTCAAATAATAAACAATACGTCATATTTCAGAGTGTAGAAAATACTTCAAAAATATTTCATAAAATAAACAAGTCTGAATCTCAATCGTCATTTTGAAAAGTGTCATAAAGATTTCAAATACTTAAACTTCATAGAGTTAAACATTCAATGTTTGACCTCAACCCTAGTGTTACAGATCAGAGCACGTGATTATTCGACTACGTAAATAATTAGATAATAACTACAGATGTATATCTCTGTCGTCACCTTCTAAACGTCCCGCAAACTAGAGCTCCTCGTCCTAAGTGTCTGTACCCCAAGAGAACAGACACCATAATACACAACAACAACAAAGGAGTGAGAATATTCATCATAACATATATTGGGATACATGAATAATATATAAATAGGCATAGCATCATTGATCATCATTTACAACATATTCACAATTCTTCATGAGGTTATACAACATCATCATTATCATAATTTTTCAATTTCAAAAGATTAAATAAATGCACATATCACTCACAATACATCAACATTGACACATATACCATATCTATCACATATACATCATATACACCAAACATGAGACATATGCAAATGCACTTCGTTCCTAGACCTATATGCATCCCGATACCAGTTTCTAATCAACATTTGTATGTCAGAGTTGTGTTACTGAACATACATACATCATTCCTCCTTTGTAATTTTTATGCAATATGATATGATGCATGCAGACTCGCTAACAAAATATAGAAAATACATCAACAACAGATCATCTTCACAGCATAGATCTTTTTCGTGATTTTACTTGTTATTATAAAACAAGTACGTCATTCGTCATTATTCGTCATTCATATACGTCATTTATACATCATCAAAGACATCTTTTACGTCGTCATTATTCAACATTATACAACATGATTATTACTTCATCATTCAACATTTTACAACATAGTCATTACATCATTACTCGACATCATAATTACTTAACATAGTCTTTAAAACTTATACTCAACATTAACTATCTTCATGCACTAAGTGCTTCATCCTAACGACAACTCCTCATTGTTCATTCTAGTTAAATTTTTACATCACCATTATTGATGCAGCAAACACCTTTATTCTCCTCATTTAAATCAACATTACTCCGTATTACCTCATTCACTCTTATCATCCTGCATTCATTCTAACTTAGGTCATTATTTCTCTAGTGATTCATTATTTTGTCTCATCGCTAATATTACCCCTACATTATTCATTAATTAACACATAACTTTCTATTCCCGTTCTATTTCGTCTTATCAATTCTCTCAACATCATCTATCCTCTTAAATCAACCACACTCATTTCATTTTAACCTAAGGTCGTTACTTCATCAATATCATTTTTTCTAACATTATCTCTTACTTTAACTTACACATTTATATTTCCAATTACCTTCGTCTTATTCCTTCACCTACATCTCATTACCTTAAACCACATCACCATTCTACTTGTTCATTTTAGCTCTACACCTTACCTTATACAGTGTATCCTTATTCTTCGTCTTAATGTAAGCCCTAACCTCATCATTACTTTCACTTATAAATTCCTATCTTCATATATTGACTCATCTTCTTCACCTTCTACTGTCTTAGGCCACTAACATCATATTCTTGTTTTACTTAGGTTTTGTACTCTTTAATTGTAACTTTTGTTATTAGACTTAACCTTTATTCTTCGGTTCTTTTATTACCTCCATCTCTTGTCTATGAACTATTCCTAATACAATCCACTTTTCTTCATTTATCCCTTATCTTCTTTCTCATTCATCTTACTTTCTTCTAGTTGATTCCTATTCTAACTCAAAACTCTTACTACCCCTCGCATCATTCGTTTACTTCATACACAACTCTCTATCTTCATTTATATTTCATAACAATCCCCTCATCTTCATCAATTCTCTAATTCGACCTCGTTATTTACACTGTTATAATCTTTTCCTATTATTCATGAGTAACTCAACATTCATCCTTACCGCGAATGACATTTCTCACCATATCCCTTTATTTAGCCTACTTCCCTCTATCATCGGTTACCTACACTCTCATCGTATCTTTATCATTACCATTTACCTTGACTCTTCTTCTCTTCAACCTAACAACATTCCTACATATAAGCTCGCTATATATACTCGTCGCTACATTTATACTTTACTCTAATTTACTATTATTTTCAGCTTTATTAGTTCATGAATTAACCTCTTGCAACTCTCTGTACTTTACCTTCAAGTCTTTCATAAGCATCTTTTATTACGCCGTCCATCATCATCATATAACATTTATATTATCATCATACCTCATCATATTACTAAGTTAACATCTCATTCATCGATTAACATCATATCCACATATTATATATATATATATATATATATATATATATATATAGATATATATATATATATATATAGTTTACGTCTTCGTTATTTCAACATCATGCTTAGAACAGACATCCATCATTAGTTGTATCTCGATTTTCTACATCTTTTCCCCTAATGACAGGTCTTACCGTTCGCACTCATTCTTAAGATATTTTTCACTCCATTCATCATTCCTCATAATGTTTTCCTCCTATTCTTTTAGACTCATTAAGTTTAGGATCATATCTTCATATATAGTTTCAT
>Ga0315915_1010590_pt1 | contig 10173 bp, 4 predicted proteins | sample MpolbnodulesMG_FD_207738 | JGI IMG/M metagenome (GOLD analysis project Ga0315915, IMG submission 207738) | Medicago polymorpha root nodule microbial communities from Los Angeles, California, United States - branched nodules | ecosystem: Host-associated > Plants > Roots > Nodule | place: USA... | reverse complement strand
GGTATGTAAATGGGAAAATGGTTCTCCGGATGGTTCGGTATTTATCTACCGTGCTCATAACAAAGGCTAATTTTGTAATTTTTGGGGGCCTAAAGAGATATAAGGGGGGCCTAAAAAGCAACTTCCATGCTATTCTACTGAGTATTATTTTGAATTTCTTTTTTCCGTGTTTTAGTAAACATAGGCTATAATAGTGTGCTTTTTGAAACTGTGTTTTTTAAATACATTTTCAGATTTGTGAATGGCTTCTTCTCTGTGTATTTGGAATACCTTCAAATACAATGAATTAGATTAATTTGCTACGATAATAGTATTTATTTTCGTGTATATATTTTTTTCAAAATTTGAAGTGATGTCAGACAACAACTCGCATAAACAAATTGGAGGAGGGAAATGGACTTGTGGCTAGAGATATAGTTAGAGTGGAATTGAGAAGAAGCAAGGAGACAAAATCTAACTTAGAAAATATTGACCAATCCAATGATTGGTATGCTTGATGTGGAATCATTCTATTCTTTCTTCACGCGTTAGCAGAAATCAATTGTTGCTTGACGAGTTGACGTGGAATCCAATGATTGAAATGCCCACCCGGACATTGTAACCAATTGTTGCTTCAGCACAGCAGAAATGCAATGACAGACCAGAACAAGACCTGGAAGAAGATCCATGAAACATTTCTTTCGACCGAAAAAATAACTTCCATACATAGCAGTTGTAAAAACAGAGAACAAAACAAAACGAAAAATGAAAAAATGGCTTCACCCGGGTTTGAACCGGAGACCTTCAGTGTGTTAGACTGACGTGATAACCAACTACACCACAAAACCATCTTGCTGCAATTATTCATAAAACATTACTTCTATTACATAGCTTAAAACTGTTCTATTTTATCAATTAATTAGTCAAGTTCAGTTTGCAAAGGGAAAATTTAAATAATGGTGTGATATTACTTGCATAAAACATCAAGCTTGTGAATTAATTTTGAAAATACTATAGGCCTTTTTTGTTTTATATGTATGTCTTTGTGTACATGAGTATAAATGTCAAGAAAATTACTCATGCCGAAATGCAGTTGAGACGTGAGAAGGAACAACGTTATCATTGCGATGAGACAAGAGCTACTTAATTTTTCAGTTAGAGGAAGAGGAGTACATACTCAGATCTCAGGCCTCGTGATGACTCAACATTTATCCTTAAAGGATCTTTCATGTTATTGGTATCCTGCAAGTCTAGTAATCTTCTACAGCCAAGGATAACTCAGTGCAAGATTTCAAAGTTCTTGTAAAAGGATTTCTTGATGACTTATAGGTGTTTGTGCAAGGTCATGTCTTGCACTTTCAAGTTTATATGCTTCCCATTCTTGATGACTTATAGGATTTGTTAATAAGATTGTCCCTTAGCTAATAGCCTTTAGTCAATAGCCTAAATCTTGATGATGCTAAGAATAGAAAACAGCATATATTACCAATTGCAGTTAAGAGAGAGATCTAAAATGATTGCCTTGTTAATATGCAATTTGATCTACTGGAGCTTCTGGGAAAAGCATAAGTCTACAAACCATATATATACTTTTAGTAATTTCTGAATTTAACATTATTATACTATATTCAATAAAAAAAATTATTAGACTATTTGCATATAATATCACCTTTTGACTGATCTTTAGGGCACTCTAGTGGCACAAGGTTTGTGAGAAATTGGGTATGAACAATAATAGATGTTGAATTAATAAAAGTTAAAAGGAAATTGAATTGAGTCAATTTCACACCAGCAAATGAAGTAAAGGGTATGAGGTTCACATCATCATAAGAAATATAATTTGATGTTTATTTTGTTATCCGTATTTTGTCCAGAAGAATGTGTTCAATTTTGGAAAAAGTTGTTATCTTTGTTTGACTATGGTTTTGGTAATTAGTTTAATTATAGCATAAAATACTATGTTGTGTGTGTAAGATCTTCCACAATTGGCCTAGATATGTTTGTCTGTCTTTAGAACCAAAAGGGGAGCTACCTAGTAATTAATGAATTTTTGCACGTTCCCTTATTCCTACTTGAATAATTGAATGATATCCCTTTAAGAGGATTATGTGTACTAAAATGCTTCTTTGGTAAACTAACAAAAATATCCTAATCTATATTGATGAAGAATTGTCATCAGAGTCTTTAATTGTGATTCTTGTTTATTATGCTGAAGGTGAACTATACATGAATTGAAAATCATTTTAATTAGCGTAAAAGGAATTTAGCCATAAGTTGCTAAAAGTTATGATGTAATACATTGAGTAGGAAAGATTATAATAATAATTGTGAGGTAATTATCGATAGTTGATTATGCTAACCGATCAATCAACAGAGTTAAAGATAACACTGCAGGGCAAATCTGGGAAACAATAGAAATCTGGTAGAAAGACAAATCTTGAGTGTTAGTTAAGATTTATGACACTGCAGGGCAAACCTGGGTAACAATGGATCGTAGTAGAAAGGCAAATCTTGAGTGTTCAGTTAGATATAATACTGCAAGGCAAACCTGGACAACAATGGAAATCCAATACAAAGGCAAATCTTGAGTATTCAGTTAAAATGAATGACACTATAGGGCAAACTTGAGAAACAATTGAAATCCAGTAGAAAGGCAAATCCTGAATGTCCAGCTAAAGTAATTAACAACTACATTTAATTTAAGAATAAAGACACTTATGTATAGAAATCGTCTTTATTTTATAATATGGTTAATACGTATAAGATTTCATTATTTAGTAAAATTGATGAGATGATTTTATCAATGTCTAGTACACCAGGCATGGCTGAAAACATCAAAATTGCATTTTTATATTCTATTTTACTGAGTCTTCGTGCTCACTATGTTTGGGGTGATGTTTTCAGGTTTAGCTAGACATTGGAAAGTTGAATAGTATGTCCGGACTACTCGTCATCAATTCAATGTAGAGTTTCTTTGTTAACAGATCACAGTTAGAGTCTTAGACTAGAATGTGGTTTTTCATCGTATAATTTAATTATATTTTATGAAGTTGTTGTATTAATGGTTCGAAAAAGGATTCAACTTTTATCAGATTCATTTTCTATATATTTTATTTGAATTTATCTCGGCCTCTAGTATGAAACATCTTTCTAGATGTTACACTTCTGAGATGGACTCTAAACAAGATTGCCTTTGCCTCGTAGTGTCTATGTAGTTTTGCGGTGATAAAAATTGATTTGGTAAAAAATTGATTGATTAAAAATGTGATGATTGTAAGAAAATTATAGTTGAATACAATTATGTAAAAGTGAGTTAAACAATACATCCAAGGCTAACAATCAGTAGTGAAAAAAGCTCCAAAGTCTAACTTCAACTTATCATCAATTCTAAGGGAAAATCCGTTATAGCTGTGAACATTAAATCAGTTATAGCCTGTTGAATCAATTTCGCCTCATCTAAAAGTGAAATAAAAAATACATGTAGTATTTGGAGCTCATTAAAACACACTATTCAATCAAATGCATGACAGAAGATACTCATTAGGAAACATCATCAGTTTTAATTAACATGATAATATGATAAACTCATAACTAAATCAATAGAGAAAATGCTAATCATTAGAAAGCCATCAGTAAACAATACTGTGCATTCTTGAAGTTAGAACTCGATCAATTCTTTGGGAACGAAAGCATAAGGACTGTAAGGAGCACTGACGGCAACTTGAAGTTAGAACTTTGAACCCTAATGTTGACATCTAATTCAATGTATAACCGCATCCCTATCTTCCTCTAATATATAATATTTTGACAAAAAAATAAATAAATAATAATATAGGGTTAAATGATGTTTACCCCTCTCATTTGTGTAAGTTTTGGTTTAGCCCCGTATAAAAAACAATATTTGAGATTCTCCCTTCTAATTTGAAGATTATTTGTTTTTTGATCCTCGAGACAGTTGACTGTGCACTTAATCTTACGTGGTCTTTTGATATTATTAATTCTTTTAACTTTATTTTAATTCCAACTCGCTTTCTCATTATTAAATGAACTAAATAATGTCCTCGTGAGCTTAACTCAGTTGGTATGGACAATGCATAATATATGCAAAGTCCGAGTTTCAAACCTCGGTCACCACAAAAAATAAATATGAACTAAATAAATATCGAGAATAAATTAAAAAATTATGCAAAAATAAAAATAAAACAATTTTTTTTTATTTTCACTTTTCTCTCCTTCATCTTCTCTACCACCATGATCTTCATCTTTCTCTTTAACATCATCATCAATAAATAGAAACTCAAAAACAATTATCCTTGAGCTTCATCTTCCTCTCCTTCATTTTTCTCTATACATTCATGACTTCATCATCAAATTCATGAAACTGTTTTTTTCTTTAAAACAACACGGAGAAAAAGAATTTCCTCAAAAAAAAAAAGGGAGAAAAAGAATATAAAAAAAAATAAGGGGCTGAATTAAAGGAGGAAAATAAAAGGAAAGATGATATAACAATGATCATAAAAAACCCAGCTTTAGTTTCATCTTCTTCTTCATCATCTTTCTCTACATATTCATGACTTCATCATCAAATTCATCAAAACCTCAAAAAAAAAAAAAAATGATTTCGATCTACTTAGCTTTGATTTTCTTATGTTTTATTATTCCTTTTTTCCCTATTGTTTAATGGAAAAATAGTTTGATGAAGGACTATAAACTGAGGGCAGATTGATATCGTGTTGTTTTTGTTGTTTTGAATTTTCTAGGTTTGATGATTTAGATGAAGTCATGAATGCGTAGAGAAGGATGAAAGAGGGGAAGGCGAAACTATTTTTTTATTTTTTTTTGAGTTTGTGTTTATTGATGACGATGTTTGATGAGAAAGATGAAGATCATCTCCTAGTAGAGAAGACGAAGGAGAGAAAAATTAAAATAAAAAAGATTTTGTTTTGTTTTGCTTTTATTTTCGCATAATTTTTTTTATTTATTTTCTATAATGCAAAAGCCAACTGGAATTAAAATAAAGCTAAAAGAATTAATTTTTTTTTGAATAAGCTAAAAGAATTAATAATATCCACTAAGCATGCCACATAAAAAATGACGACTTAGCGTGCCATATAAGCTTAAGTAAACAACCAGATTTCTCGAGGGTCCAAAATCAAAGAATCTTCAAATTACAAAGAGGAATCCGAAACTTTGTTTTTTAAAGGAGGGATAAACCAAAACTCGTACAAATGGCAGGGGGTAAACATGACTTAAGCATGTAATCTATATCTATACTATATAAAAAGAAAATAACATGTTTTGACATTTTTGGGCTGGTTTTTTCTCTTTTGAAAATTACCTTTAACTTTCGATGCAAATAACACATATAACAACTTGTAAAAAAAAACACATATAACAAATAGATAAGAGTAAATTTAAAAATAAAAAAAAGTGTAACAAACACGATATGGGTATATATATATATATATATATATATGTTTAGTTTTTTTCATTTATCCTTTAAAAAGTGTATGAGTATATATACTTAATTACTTTTTCATTATTCCAATTATACCCTTAAACAAAAAAATTTACAGTAAAGATTGTTGTTGGTGTCATTAAAAAAAATAAGAATTTAGATTATATTTTTTTGTTATATTGTTGGTGTCAATAAAATAGATATTCATGGTTAGTTTGAGATGATTAGTCTCACTTCTAGTGGAGGAGCAATGCCTTATCATAATTTGAAAGGAAAAAGCATTTATATTTTTAATTTTAATCAAAATCAAAATACCGTTCATAATTTTCAAACGTTACAGCAATAAAAAGAGTGGAAAGACGAGCACGTGAGACGTGCGTGTCTTTTCGCTAGTATAATATAATATAATATTTTTTGACACATAATATAATAAAATAATATAATATAATGAGACTAAATATGTTTTATTTTACTCATATCTTTGTTTTTTTTTTGAGGGATATCTTTGTTTTATTTGTTTTGTTTATATTCAAAAAGTTTTAAAAATATTTGTTCTATTTTATTTTAAGGTAGATTGTTGAAAGAAAAATAATTATCAATAAGGTTCATTTTTATTTTATTTTGTTATGAATTATTCATAAACTTCAAAAAGATTCCCTTAAAAAAACAAGAAAAGAACTTCAAAAACATTTTTGTGATATTTTAGTTAGTTTTTAGTTGTATCCTAAAAATTTCTAAAAATACTTTTCTTAGTTCCTTTGTTAAGTCAAATATAGTGAAAATACCAAAAATATTATGTTGTTCTCTTTTAGTCAAATATTCAAAAAAAAAAAAAAGGGTTTATTTTTGTTTTGTTTTTATTTCTCGGTCAAATGTTCTCAAAACCCCAAAAAGATTTAGTTTTATCATATTAAAAAATTAAAAAAAAAAAAACAATTACCCTCTTTCACTTTTAGATCAATCAATAATACCAAGGTATTTTGTTTCTTGCGTACTTTAGATTATGTCTACATAATTGTTATCCAAGCTCCTATCCTCAAACGTGGGCGAGTTATTCTAACCTTTAGCATCCAGTGTGAGATGATTAGTCTCACTTCTAGGGGAAGAGCAATGCCTTATCAAGGAATTTTTCACTAAGTTCAATAGTTCATGAAAGTGTTGCAAGATAACATTGTGGCGTTAGTACTTATAAATTCAAGGAGATGTAAACCAGAACACTGGAGCAGATTTCAAGATCCTTGCAACAAATCTTGGACAACACGCAACAAAAATTGCTAACTCGCAACACAAGTAGAGTTTTAATAATATTGAGTTGAGAACTAGAATAGTCCCCTCACCATTGAGTTCTAAGAGCACAAAGATGAAGGTGTCTGAAGTAGTCGAAATAGAAGTAGTTGAGGAAGAAGTTGAAAATGAGGGTGAATTTGAGAAAAGAAGAGAAACAATATGGGAACTTATCGATACAGACTTCATTTTGAGGAAAACCAAACATCAACTTCTACAAGATAGTGATAAACAAAGTACTTCCATGTTATGTGATGCTTCCTTATTTACCTTTGATAATGATTGTTCCACCCTATGCCAAAACTCTACACCCTTCTGAAGTAAAGAAGAAAAAAGAAAAAGTGCAGACAGAAGAATTCTTGGAACTAATAGAAAAATACAAATTAACCTTCCTTTTACGGATATGTTTGATTAGAGCCCCGTTTACAACAAGTGCAAGAAAATGAAATTGCGATGCTCATGAAAAATGATGTTCTGTTCTACTCAAGAAGCTGCCATAAAAGAGGAAAGATCTTGGACACACAAACAGAGATGAAGAAGTTGAAAAGGAAAACAAGGTTGAGGAAGAAAAAATGAATGCTTAAATGAAGTAAAAAACCTGTTAATAAGTTGCAATATCTCTTTGGCTGAAGCTCTACCAAAGTGTTAATTGAGAACATTAATTGATTAAGCATATATTGAAGTTCTTTGAAAATGACGAATCATGTTTTCAAACTAGTTATTGTCATACCAAGACTGCTTTTGAAGATAATCAATTATGCTCTAATCCACTCGAAAAGCTTTGGTAAAAACTTTTTCAGAAATAAGCAGATTAAATTTAAATAAAGTAATTGCAATTATGAACTTCTTCAGCTTTAACGAGCACAAGGTACCAAAATTTTCCATTCACAAATGCTGCAAATTACCAAAATACTTCAAATTACCAAATCATCCTATGACTGTATGGTTTGTCAATCCTACACCGAATCGAATTAGCATTTAAATTTTGTATGTTTTGTGAGTGAGGAATGTTGGGGAAATCTCATCTTTGGCCTATTTTGTAGAATAGTATGCACAATGCAGAAGATTTTGGTGACTTTTTTATGCATACTTGGCAGCGTTGACACAGATCAGTTGATAAATTTTGTTATGGTTTCTTAGAGCAATTATGATGAAATGAAATGTGCCCTAATACGACAGATATATAGGGTTTGACCAAGTAATGCAGCGGGACAGCTCTGTGTTTCAGCTGATGGAGTATCATCAGGGCCGCGAAGCAGTGGCTAGTAACAAGACAGAAGCAAATATAGCAGTTGAGTGCAGTTTGGATTCAGCAATGTTTCCTGGCCAGCAATTGGTATGTGTGTGAGGGACGAATATGACAATTTCCTCTAAACTAAACAAGATTGGTGTCCTGCAGATATGAATATTGTGGAAGATGAGGCTTGAAGTTTTTGGATGTTATCTTTGAGACACCGAAAATTTACTTCTGATATGGACCCTAAACAAGATTTTCATTGCCTTGTAGTGTCTGTTTAGTTTTGCGGTGATAAAAATTAATTTGGTAAAATTGGTGATTAAAAGTGAGTTGAATGTAAAAAAAGTTATTGTTGAATACATTCATGTAAAAATGAGATGATCTGGTACATTGATAAGAAAGGTATGTATACTGTTGAGAGTGTTTTAAAATGGTTGCTTGTTTTATTAAAATGGTCCATTTCACTTCAGAACATATAGCAAAATAAATATAAGTGAAAAACTACACGATGCCCTTGACGCGTTGAAGGTGATCGGAGTAAACTTTGGTCTACACATTCCTCAGGTAAAGCATTTTAAATTCAATCCAAGTCATCAGAACTATTGCATTATTTGATGTATTCCTTTTACACATTATTTCAATCATAATTTGTTGCAAAGAAAAAAGCAACAAAAGATGCATTCATACAAAACTAACAAACAATCAAAGGAAGACCTGTTCTCATGAAGAACTAACTAGAAAATATTCAGTGATATTTTATTAATTAACAAAAACCAACAAAGAATTACATATGCGTGAACAAAAAGATTAATTCACATTAACAAAATAAAAAAAGAGCTTATGAGAAATTGAACCAGTACAGCCATAGCAATTACAAAGGTGACGAAAGAGTTTGTTGCTTATCAATAAACTTTCATATACTAGTTACGATATAATTGTTCCGAATTAATCAAGGAAATCACAGCAATATATAAAATAAGGTTGATGAACGACCAATCTGAGATATACGGAGTGAACTAACCATAAAGTCATGAAGCCAATCAGTTCTATTAATGTATGCCATATGGTCTCATACAATTGTACTATGAATCCATTTGTCCGGTAACTTATCATCGGATAAACATACTAAATTCGGAGAAGCATCTAGATGTGACAAGTTAGCCACTACGTTACTGCTATTGGACCCAAATCTGGATAAGTTATTGGGCGCCATCCGACAAACGTGAAATAACATTCGAGGGTGTTCAAGTAGATTGACCGACAAACCAGTGACAAGTAAGTTAGGAGTGTCTGAACTGCCTGCACTGTCAGGCCGGCGTCCCAATTGTGGATCAGACTGATAGTTTGGCGGTCTTTACTAGTGGGAGACAATGGCAGCTTAAAGAATGATGATATAGGGGTTAATCAAGGAAATTACACTCGGTGGAGACTGCAGACAGAAATTTAGCAGAGGTTAATAGAAATAGACAAATCAAGTAAATGAATAGATGCAACACATGAATGAATAGAGAAACCGATTGAAGAATTATCATACCTATAGTCATGACATCTACGTCTGAATTTGAAAGAGCGGCTCGATCGATTCTTTGGGAACGAAAGCATAAGGACTGTAAGGAGCACAAACGGCAGCTTGAAGTTAGAACTTTGAACCCTAATTTTGACGTCTAATTCAATGTGTAACTGCATCCCTATCTTCCTCTAATATATAATATATAATAAAATATTTTTTGACACATAATATAATAATATAATATAGTATAATGTAATGTAATGAGACTAAAGATGCTTATTTTACTCATATCCTTGTTTTATTTGTTTTGTTTATATTTGAGAACATTAATTGATTACGGACTACTAGAATATTTGTTCTTTTTTAATTTTAGGTAAAAATTTAGAAGAAAAATAATTATCGATAAGGTTTGTTTTAATTTATTTTGAAATATTGAAAAGCTTGAAAAAGATTTCCTTCAAAAAGAACAAAAAAAGAACTTCAAAAACATTTTTGTGATATTTTAGTTAGTTTTCATTGATAAGATGCAAATCAATATCTCTTTGGTTGAAGCTCTTCAAAAGTATTAATTGAGAACATTAATTGATTAAGCATATATTGAAGTTCTTTCATAATGACGAATCATGTTTTCAAACTAGTTATTGTCATACTAAGACTGCTTTTGAAGATAAACAATTATTCTCTAATGCACTTGAAGATATTCAG
>Ga0315915_1010588_pt1 | contig 10177 bp, 5 predicted proteins | sample MpolbnodulesMG_FD_207738 | JGI IMG/M metagenome (GOLD analysis project Ga0315915, IMG submission 207738) | Medicago polymorpha root nodule microbial communities from Los Angeles, California, United States - branched nodules | ecosystem: Host-associated > Plants > Roots > Nodule | place: USA... | reverse complement strand
ACCTTGTTTGTAGGCAAAAAAAAAACTATTAGTAGTAGTTCATAGAGCCAATAACTAATAAAAAATGTGGGAAGATTGGAAGCTATAATTCCTATATGTATTTTCCTTTGTCTTTGTACTGTGTTGCACTACAGTTTAAGGATGAAGGAGTTAGTCAAGATATAGTTTCATAATTCATTTTCAATTCCTCTTTATTTCTTAATAATAACGTGATTTAATGTCTTCAATTTGATCTTCTATGCAGGGTAAAACAGAGCATACCCACAAGAAGCTGCCGCAGAGCAGTGGCTCTAAATCCAAACCAAATGTTGATGGGCCAAGCGGAGCACAATCACCAAGCAATCAGATTAGAAAGGTATATTTACTTGTTGCTTATGATTTTGAAAATTACACCATTCTTGTGGCATTTTTATTTATATTTTGAAGGACATTTGTTGTAGACATTCTATTCATAGACAGGCGTTATGACAGTCTTCACTATCAGCCTCCCAGTCCCACATAGTATTTCAACCATTAAAATCTTTTTGGTTGATTTCTACTGAGACATTCTTTTTGGTTAACTTTAGTCCCATTAAGACAGGCGTTTGTTGTATCATATGTTATTTTCTTTGATTCTAGTTGATTCTTACCTTCAATTTTATTTATTTGTACAGATCTCGGTTACAATGCCCCGGTCACCAAGACAAGTGAGGCAAGCAAGTTCTAGTTCTAGTACAACAAAAAACGTAGGAAATTCATGGAAGCCTCCAATCAGCACCAATAGTTCCAAACGTTTTACAGAAAAAAATAACCGAACAAGGCAATTAGGAACTTCATTATCAAACACCACATGGGAAAATGCTTCTCCAAATATTCAGCATTGAGGACATTGAATTGTTTACCTGAGACTGTAATTTTGAAGACTGTCAAAGATAGTATACCGAAAGTTAATAATGTGCGTATGATTTGATTCTAAGAGGATCATCTGGAATTGAAGGCTCATGTCGTGATATGTTTTCACATTTTGAAGGAGAATTTTGAAGACCTTTTTTTTTCATTTTCTCGTTATGTCTAGGCTTCAATAAGTTTTGACCTAGGATTATTTCAGCGTTAGAAAATTAAATCTGTAACTAAACTAGGTTTAGGCTACATACCTAAGGTTCTATGCCTAAAGGTAATAGGTAAAATGTACATTCTATAGTTGGCATTAATTTGCATGGATAAATTGCCATTGTCTTTTTTGTTTGTCAATAAAAAAAAACATTTGCTAGTGATTCACTTTGCTTCTAACCATTCAAATCATAAGCACTGACAACATAAACACTGTCAGAGAATGTGTTAGAAAAATCTTACCCTTAAAATATAAGAGTGCAGCTCATACATTAGTTGTTCTGGTGTAAAACTCTTTGTTCATAGTACCCTCCTATTTTTAGAGCTGTGTTATTTTATACACAAATTTGGCAACAAATTTCGACAATGATTTATATGGTTAGCATAGTTTAAACAATAGTTGATCATATCCGAAAGCAGTTCGAAAAATATCTGATCCTTTATACTTTGGTTAACCCGAAGTTACAATGCATATTTTTTTCAAGCAAGTCCTGGAACAAAATAAATAAGAAGGAAGCAAGCTTATTACTTAAGCTTAATATTTGTTATCACCCCCTACTTTTATACATGCTGCAATATCCAAATCCTTGATGATAGGAAAAAGAATCCCCCAATCTTTATAATTGTTCAATAATAGATGTAGTTGGCTACTACAAACAGTAAATCTGTCATTTCATGCATGAAGTTCTGATTTTTTTGCTGAATAAGCAGGTATTATCAGGGCTGATCATGCTATGAATAGACCTTGATCAATTACTGAATAATCTGCTGAATCATATAAGTGATTTGGAACTTCTATGAGAAGTCCTGGATCATAATACTCAGACATCCCTATATTCTGTTGACCAAAGTTCATATTATGCCAATAGAAATACAAGTCCTCGTCCAAAGGCATGGAAGCTGCTTCACCTCCCAAAAGTAGGTTTCTTTGGTAAGACTCTAGATCAGAAATGCAACTAAGATTAGAATGCTGAGTTTTTAAGCTGAAATTAGTAGTGGAAATAGGTTGTGTAGGTTGATCATTCATCATAAGGCTTCCGGGTTGGAAAGGAAAGGTGTCAACTGAACTTCTTATTGAACTCACCGAACTAGTGTAGTCTTTCTTGTAATCAGAAAACCTAGGTTTTGTTTCTATACAAGCAGCGACATCTTGCTCTGTTATAGAGGGAGTGGAACTAATTGATGCAATTGACTGTGATTGATCAACTTGAATGTTATGCTGCTTACCATTTAAAGGCAATAGGTTGAAGTTATCCTCAAGATGAACAAGTGACTTTTGTTCTTTTTTGAGCTGTGTTTTTGGAATTTCAGTCCAAGAATACGGTGTTGACATGTTGCAATCGAACGCTCCATGTTTTCGTTCTGATTCGAGTGTGGCAAAAGGTTTATTAAGTGCAATGTCTGTTGCATCAGTGATGTTACCAGTCAAAGCTCTTGCTTTTTCTGCAGCGGTGGAATGTGGAACAATTCCTTTGGGATTACCTTCATGACTTTTAGTTTCTATGTTCTGATGTTGTAAGCTTCCTTCAGAATAGTTGTATTTGTCGATTGAAGCATCGTTTTGTTGCTTGTTTGCTGAGTTCGGAAAACCGAAATTTCCTACATCTTTTGAAGGTTCAGAATGCTTCATTCCACTTGAGGAAGATTTTTGTTCGTTATCTTTCTGAAGTCTACTCAAGTAAAGCCGGTATTTCTGCACAACAAATTTTTTATCATTAGTAACATGAATTTCAAACTTCAAAATTGTTAGTTGCAGAAACATATGTATTTTCCTTTTCACTTCTCTTGTTTTTGCATTTGTGCACTATTCTATTAATGTGAAGCTGTATTGTGATATACATGATGCTTAATCAAACCTGTTATAAAAAATATTTAAATTCTATCAAAATAAAAAAGAATTATTTAAAACTTACAGATGCTTATTCTAACGAAAAATATAATACAAGTTTCTTTCTGGAATTCCCAAGGAAAATATTCAAGAAGTTACATAGTAACATCACCTGTAAGTGGCTAGCAACATTCTCTCTACTCAGCCATGGAACATTCATCAAATCTAGTATTTTCTTGGGACCAACTTCTGCCAAACAGAATTCACTTGTTACAAATAATTTTATGCATGAAAGATAAGATGATGAGTTGATGACTGTATTAACAATCACAATTGGAAGGCCTTATGGAAATAGTTTATAATTGTCCTTTAGTTGTTTTCAGCTTAATTCAATAAACTCTTCGGGATAGTTTATGAAAGCTGTTTAACCACACTCCCTCTTTGATTAAAGAAATAGCTTATACAGAAGTGTTTATGTAACCATATTTATTTAATAAGTGCTTGATTGTTTACTTGAACACACTCGTTTAGCAAAGTGCCTAGGTTAAGCATAACAATTAGATTTAAAGAAGTCATAATGATGATTCCGAATAACAATTTAGAGAACCTTAACAAGAAACTTACTATCAAATCCAATCTGATTCACTGCTTTAACAAACTTCTGATGAAGATCTACAGACCAAACTACTCTAGCTTTCTTTGAGGAAGATGAATCCAGAAATTCTTTGTCATCATGTTTGTTATCTACATCTTTTCTTTTCTTCGTTGAGGTCATATCTTCTAAAGCAAACAGGTTCCCGTCCTCGGACATCTCTGATCCATTTCTCATCAAGTGCATGCTCTCAAAACTCTCAAAATTTTCAAATTCTCTAACCTCGTGTATCCGTTTTCTGAAGACATGTTGCCATATATTTCGCAACTCTTTCATCCTTATAGGCTTAAGGAGATAATCACATGCACCGTGTTGGACACCTTTCATCACCCTGCTTGTTTCTCCATCCACAGACATCACTGAACAGCATTGCAAAGTGTGATTTGTCAGAGCGACGACTTTTAATCAAATTGATCAAAGGATTACAATGTTATCATGGAACAAAAAATGTGAATATATTATTGATAGAGAACTGACTAATGACAGGAAGATCCATCTCAAGTCCAACATGCTCAAGAAGTTTGAAACCGTCCATGTCGGGCATGTTTACATCGCTGATCACTATATCGTATCCGTCTTTCCTTTCACGGAGCAAGCTTAGAGCATGTCTTGCTAAGCAACATGTGGTCACTGAAACAAATACAGAATAGAGTCAGAATGTCGACTGAAGACGTGTTCTGAGATATTTCACTTATATGAAGTGTTCAGTAAAAATGAAGAAAAAAAAAGTAACAGAAAAGGAAGTAGAATCCTACAATGTTGACTGAACAATAAGCTGCTTTTTTATTATTACTACTCTTAGTGTCAAATTGTTGAGCTCTAGCTTTTCCCTGAGTCTTAGATGCCACTGCTAGTGTCTCAACTATATTCTGACATTGATGCTAGTACATGTTACCAATGGATTACCACCATTGGTATGTTATTTCCAAAGATACCATAAACAATGCCAAAAAAACAATAAATTTAGATTAGCTAGAATCAAATTCAGCAAGGGAACTCCTTTGTTCCCTTTTTTGTCTTTAAAAGTAGCAGACATGGCAACACAGAACTTGAAACTAAAATTTTGTTTATAACCTTGCACCATCTAATAATTCAAGTTTTTCTTCTTGAAGATTGGAAAGGATCATACTTTGAAAACTTTTAATACAGTATTAAATTACCAGGTAAAGGCTAAACTTCACCCAGCAATTTTTTATTTTTTATTTTTTTTATAAAAAATGTTACAAAAAACATCCAAATAACATTATAGCTTGTAACTACTTAAATGCCAACAAATTTTCTATATGCTTATTTGAATTTTGGAAAATTTTGTTTCTCTTGTTTTGTTGCCAAGAAACATTTTATAACATGAACATAGATAGCAAAGCAATTAAGCAACAGTACAAGAAAAATCATTTAAGTCAATTTTGAAGATCCTTAGTAGTATAGTACATCAACTTAATACTGCATGTAACTTAATTAGCACATAACAAAAGAGGCTGCAGTGTGTTGAATCAAACAAACCTTCATAATTACACTTCTTGAGCATCTTTTCAAGGATCTTAAGCCATGTTGGATCATCATCCACAACAAGAACACGTAAACCAGCAGGAAAATCGCGTCGAGGCGAAGAGAAGCAACCATTATCCATTTTTGAGAGACCAAGCTGCTTCTGTTTCAGTTCAAAAAAAATTTGGCTTTCTTTGTTGCCTTATAATAAGGCAATGAGTTAAAAAAAAAAAAACATAAACACACACACAACAACAGAGAAAGAAAAAGTGTGCAGCAACGAATATTAGTGGTGGATAAGTAATGGTTCCTGTGGCGTATGTTAGTATATATCCCTTTGTGTTTGGTCCAGTCCTATACAATATACAATACAAGTTCTGTGCTAAATATTTTGAGGAACTAGGAACAGTGAAGAAGATTTAATTAGTTTAATCAAAGGTAAGGACAAAAATGTGTACGTGACTAGAAATGAGAAAGTGTGACATGCCAACTTTACTGCCGAAAGATGATGGGAATTAGATTGAGACATTTGGTGGATTTAAGATATATGATTAATTCAAAGAAAAAAAAATGAATTTGTTTGTTAAAATGATGAAGACATTTCAAGTATAGCTAAAATATGCATAGCTCAATTTATGTATATGTACTATACATCTATTAAGGGAAAAATTAACAGTACTGTTTTTTTTACTTTCTACTATATATACTATATATAGCTACCTTAATATATGATATAGTTATGCAATTTGTATGGTGGTGGTGCTGGTTGTAGTATATTTTATTACGTTAATGAGGTTAGAGTGGGAAATCTACGGTTTACATAGCAGGAGAGAAAGACAGAGAATAAAAACTGGCCAGCTTCTATTTTGGAAAAATGCATGAGACAGGAATTTTATCAAGAAAAAGTAAAGTAAGGAGACAGAAAATATATAAAGAGGACATGTCACGTCTATTTTGTCTGCTATTTAAGAATTAAATTATCTTGTCAAATTATATTTATATCAATAACAATGGGAAGAGTTTTTTTTTTGATAAACCAAAAAAGTTCATAATATTTTATGGTTCAGATAAGTTATTTAAATTTAAGTGTTTTTTGATAATATAAGTAGAAAAAGGAAATTAGATATAAGATAAATAAATATACAGGCTTGAAATTCCATTAGTTGAGTGAGGAAAGTTTTGGTGGTGGAAAGGCACGTGGAATGCATTTCATAGACATGATCATGGGAAAGTTGTTGGAGGTAAGAAGAGTAATTATAATTGTTAGAAAGGTCCAACATCATTTGAACTTGAATTTCAAAATGAAATAAATCATTAAACCTATTGAATTCAGAGTAACGAGAGAAAAAGTATACACATTCACTCATTGAAATGGATGAGTACTATATTTGTACTCTCCTTGTCCTATGTTACACTTGAATTTTATCCTTGATTTTAGTAGTCCAAATGTCCAATACCTTAACTAATGGAAGTAGATACACAAAGCAATAAAAAAAAAATATTTTTGTTGTAAAATTATCTATGCATGCAACAATAAAGACTTGTTCATCGAGCTGAATACGACCACAATGGAAAGTAAAATTTTTCCTCAAAATTTTTAACGGCGTTTCATTCTTAAATGACTATTGATAAAACTTAAAACCTCCTCTAAAATCTCTCTATCTCTAATCTCTGTCTAACACTAAACCCCTCCAAGGTTTAGAGACCCATGTATGCCACTGCTTTCTGGCATGTAAATTTTGACTAATAATGGATCCAACCAAAAACACATACAAACGCGGAGGGACAAAACATCAGTGTCAAGTCAAAAATAAAAAATGCTCGAATGTTCTGTCTCCGTACTATTGGTAATGCTCTGCTTTTTTTCCACACTTTACATATTAGTATTACATAACCCTTTCAAAAAGTAAACAACACGGGGGATTAGTGGAAGTTTTAAATTAACAATTAACTAATATCATCTTAAGGAAAATTATTAAGTAAACAATTGGAACCACGTTCAAGTTGGAAAGAAGAAAAAAAATTCTACTGAAACTATAAAGTATTGTTTCACAAAAGTTATGGTGAATTAGTGAAAACTCTTTAAGATGCAAGACATGAATGTCAAACATATATCTAAGTAATTATATATAGACTATGAAAAAAATCAAACACTAAACAATTTATTTCAATATTATGTTCTATCTTAAATATTTCATCAGTGAATTATTTACATATGGATTAAAATAATCAAGAAGAAACTCAAAAATGACCAGACCAAACTCATAATAAGCAGTATTACTCTTTAAATAGAGTTAGGGAATTTTTTTGTTTTCAATTTAAAATTGAGAATTGGAACTCAACATAAATATTTTATGCTCACTAGATATTAATGGAGTTTGCACTAAATAAACAACCAGGAGAACACATAAAAAATTGAAAGGTATATATCAAATTATGCCATCATATGATCCACATTGTCATGTATACGTGCATCATAGTGAGTTAGTGACGCAAGATTGCCCAACCAGTTTAAATTGCAACCCAATTTTTTTTCTTCCAAAAAAACTAGGAATCATGAAAATGGATTAATTAATTAATAAAGAAAAGGCATTTTGTTACCGCTGCATAACAAATTTATAAGTAAGCAAACAAAGTGTGTGCACTGATATAGGCCACGATACCCTACAAATACAACGTTTGAAGGCCATGATAGCTCCATTTGTTACGCATATATGAAGGGATAAGGTTGCATATGCATCTACTTTAAAACTTTAAAAAATGGTATAACTAAACCAATTATAACTTGATTAAGTTCCATGATCAACAGTCAGAAGTATTAATTAATGTCTCAGTTTTTTTTAATCTCTCACTTTTGGCAGCGCACTTGGTGCTTAAAAGAGAGATTGCGATGTTACCAATTAGAGGAATTTTTGAGGGACCAATTAGAGGAATTATAAAGTACATGTGTAAAATTGATGTGTAGTGATACAATTGATCTTTAAATCAATAAATCAATAGTTAAATGAATTATTCTTCGATAAAAATTAGTTTACCTCATTTAAAAATAATTGTTAAAAGAGTCTCTCATTTACCTCAGTTAAGTTCCTTTTTTTTGTGTGGTTGAAAGTAAGAAATGTTACTCTTGTTTTTTATTATCATAGATGGTGACTTAATCTTCTACTGTGTTTTGGTTTTGTCATGTAATTTTTCTTATTTTCCTTTTCTGTTTCGGCTTTGTAACTATTTGTAAGTTGTAAGTACTTTGTCCTAGCACTACTTGTGTTTGATTGAATGATTTATTTGTAGTAATATATTTCATTTTGTCTAGTTCGAAGAAAAAAAATTGTTAAAGAGTCTTACATTGAATGAGATGTGGCTTGACTATGTATTTATAAGTAGGGGCAAAACTCACCTTACAAATGGCTTTGTAAGGTTGAGTTATGTTCCCAAAAGTCTAAATGTCTAATATGGTATCAAAGTTTATCTAAGATTTGTTGAGCCAAATTCAATCAAGTTTCCACTATATGTCATTATGGTCACACTCCAAATGTCTAGTCCTAAGCGTGACGAGTGTGTTAAAGAGTCTCCATTATATAAGTGTGTTTGTGAGTGGGGCAGACTATACCTTACAAGTCAGTTTTGTAAGGTCGAGTTAGACTCAATCTAAATTCTAATAATAAGTGTTATTAAATACTACGTTTTATAAAAAATGTCAATAAAATAACAATTAAAAGGATCATGTTAACTTATATCTTAAATGTGCATGCTAAGGAATCCACAGATAGTATGTTATGAGAAAAACAATTTATAACATTTTGCTAAATGAAATGTACAATTTTCATTACTTTAATCTTTAGTATACTAACAAATATTGTAATGACACATTTTCCTACTTTTATAAACAATGAAATGCTTTTTTTATTAATTGATTTTTTTTAAAAGTAAAAAACTTTAAAGATAGGTCTTTAATTCATAAGAATGAATATGATTTTTTTTGTTAAGTTCTTCAATTACGATCTACCGTAGAAACACCCTACCAATTAATAAGTCAGCTTAATTAACTTGTCTTTCCATCTGTTATTCTCTAGAAAAGGTTCCCACTTTCAGGTTTGTGGGGTAAGAGCCATGTTTTAGGGATATATAAGCAACAAAAAACTAAATGATCCTTAAAAGGAAATTCCCACTAAGAAATTCTTTATGATAAGAGGAATTATTTACTTAAAAGAAGGGGTAGTGAGTGAGCCTATGGTATGCATGATAGAAGAGTCACAAAATAGAAAAAGGATTAACTCCATGCAACTTAAGCTAAGTGGAGCATAGCTTTTCATTAATTTAATTTAAACTTTAGAAAATGGGTCTGCCTTATTCTCCCTCATGATGCTTCATTAGTTGCTCTTTACATGTTTATTCTTTCTTTCTTTTTATTTTTAATTAACTTTCACAGTTAAAATTTTCACTATTTTGTTAGTAGTTGAGAGAGATGCTAAGTAATGCAATACGCGAGTTGCTTTGGGAGAATATGCGTCGCCTAATCATTTGAGCCACTTGCCAGATCGTGTTGTGTTGTGCCATAAAATAATAAGATGGTTGCTCTTTTTATCTCTACAAATTTGCAAATCATTTCGGAGATAACTCACGAACAATATTTTTTGTGTTTTTAAATGTTTCTTATAAGAAAAAACTTCCTAATATTGTTTTTTTTAAGATAGAGACTAAATAAAGGACTAAAAAGAGCACTCGTCAAATAATAAAACACGTTACAACTTACAAAACACATAATCGTTTCAAACATTCTTTTTCATTTAAATCATTTAACACCTTCATATAGGAAGTTATTTTTCCCACCTTCTGCTCTTCTCGAGCGTCCTCTGACTTTTGACAAAAATACTCTCACTGTTCGAGTTAATGTAAGCAACAATCAAAATCTCCTCACATTTCAGCAGTTGTAAATTTTGATTTTAAAAGCAAGAAAATAATTGAGTAAAAAAATATAAAACTTGTCAAATTAAATCATATATATATATATATATATCACCAAAAAATTCTAAAAATATAATAAAGTCAATACAATTTGTATATTTTAGATTTTTCTGAGAATATAAAAAATAAAATGTGTCTAAATAATGAAATTTTGAATT
>Ga0315915_1010586_pt1 | contig 10178 bp, 5 predicted proteins | sample MpolbnodulesMG_FD_207738 | JGI IMG/M metagenome (GOLD analysis project Ga0315915, IMG submission 207738) | Medicago polymorpha root nodule microbial communities from Los Angeles, California, United States - branched nodules | ecosystem: Host-associated > Plants > Roots > Nodule | place: USA... | reverse complement strand
AAGCTCAACAATGTCTATTTTACAATCAATGAAAGGTTCAACCATAACTACAATATATGACATTTGACTAAACAAAAACTTTGAAAGGTTATATTAGGTTGAGTGTAGAAGATGTAATACGAGAAATGGACCGAAAGGAAGATAACTTACGATATCATTGAAACGTAACTTCTGATAGGTATACAAAGGGCATTTTAGGAAAATACGGGCGTAAACAGCAATTTAATTTTTTGACTTGTGAACCAACAAAGCCCAGGCAACAGTGAAAACGCAAAATCACTCATTTGTGTTCGTTAAATCCCTAACAATTCTCAACCTCGCTCGTATCTCTCCGACAGCCGCCGTAGCTCTCCGACAGCCGCCGTAGCCACCGCCGTGATTCATTCTCTCATTTCATCTTATCTGCGATATTTCGGAACAGGTGAGTAGCAAATTTCCCAGCCAACACTATTTTCATATTCTCAATTCCGCATTGCATCTCTTTCATTCAAAATATAGCTTGGTAATATCACAGTGCAAGTAAAATTGGGATGTGGGATTTTGTTAATAAAATGTGGAACCAAACAAATGCTTATTTCCCAAATACATACATACATACATACATACATAGTGATAGATGGAAGATGGGTTCTACAAGTTACGTTTGCTTGATTTTATAGTTGTTGGCTTCATGTGACTCCTTTGTTATAATTATAACTAAATTGAACTCTGATCCATCCATGTCTTAAAAATTAATAGAGAATTCTGACAAAATACAAATTGAAGCTTAAAAACCATTGCTTTATTGTAAAGGATATTGTAAGACAAATCATTCAAAAATTAAAAAATAAAAAATAAAAAATAAAAGAAAGGAAGATATGCGAGAGAAGCAGAGTGTATGTAGTTGTGGAGGTCAAAAATCAGAGGTGACCAACATACTTCAACAAGGAGATTGAATCTAGTCAAGGAAAAAAACATGTAAACGAGGAGAAAAAAAACACAGTGATCATAAGAAACAATTGATCCACAAGTTACGTTCAATCTTTACATACATATATATTGATAGATTGAACATGGATTCCACAAGCAGGCACATAAGAAACAATCAATCCACAAGTTACATAAATATACATATCAAGTTATGGTTTTGCTACTAGCTGCGAACGAACGTGAGTCTGTCTACCAGCATCAAGCAAACGTGATTTTATGGTTTCGGGGGAGGATGTTTGGTATCCAGTTATGAATGTGAGTCTTCCTTTCCTTTCAAAATCGATTCTAGCTAAAATCAATTTTGTGGAAAAAGTTTTCAGCTCTACCCCTCCTTTGTTTTCCTACTGTTGGCTGCTTATCTTCGAATCCAATCACAGATAAAAGACAATTATGTGATTATTTTGACATTATGAGAGGAAAAAAAGACAATTAAAAGGCTAGATCCTTTCACGGTTAGAAGCTTCACGTTCCTGACGACGCCTCTCCCTCTGTAAATTAGATTATGTAAAGAATCAGTCAAACAGACTAATTAACAAATCAGTTGCGTATAGTTGTAAAACTAGTCATCAGCAAGCAAGATGCCACACACATACTGAATTACTTGAGGCTTGCCCATTTCCATACATCTAACAGAACAATGCTTATCTTGCATAGGCCACATGGAGAATATATGTTACACATATTGCTACAAATTCAATCAATTTGCATTTTTCTTTTCTATTCTTTTTTTTTTTTTTTTTTGTGGAAAGGGATCTAGACAAATTCTCCTGAAAAACTACCAATTACTGGAACCAGCCAGGTTAAGGGAAGTATTATTTAGCACTATCCTTATAAGTTATTACTCTCTACAATGACCGAGCTGCATTTTTCAACTATCTTATCTTCATTGAATTTTACATATATATAGCATAAGATTACATGGCTTTGGTTCACAGTTCTGTAAACTGCAATATGATTCTCAAACAGTTAAGTTAAACGATCCTAATTAATAATGCATATTTCAAAATCAGATGGCAATTGAAGGAGAAAGCAAAGCTTATTTACTTTTCTTCAAGTGGTAGTAAAACATGCCACATACAAAGCATCCAATAATATATCACATAGAATTGGCCAATTCTGGATCAAAAAGCCATATTAACTATAAATGTTATAATATGATCAGGAAATGCATATATTCTCAATTCGACAGTCCTTAATAGTTAATTCCCTAACACCAACAACAAGAACCAAGTTTTATCCCACTAACTAGTGCCAGCTACATGGATCCAACGACGCCATAATGTTCTGTCATATATCATATCTCTATCTAACTCGCTAATATCTAGGTCTTTACTAATAGTTTTTCTACACAATTATCTGCCTCTAGCGATTTGGCTATACTCCATATGATCTACTCTCTTTCCTGTTTTTGGTAGAAAGATCTATTCTCTTTACTATAACAACAACAACAACAATAATAATGATGAACTTGGGGAAAAAAGAGAAATGTGAGTGAGTGACTGACCCTACTTTCCCAGAAAGGAAGAAAGCAAACAAAATCATAGACTGGAGTGATGGTTGCACACAAAACTGCATTTAATGTTGTAAACAGCACAATTGCAGTCATGGGTCGGGTTTGATGCGGCATACTTAACTGTTTCTTATCTGAACCTGCAATCAATAAAACAAACAAACATTTGCATCAATCGTGTTGCGGAGTACAACAGGAGGGAGAGAGGGGAAGGAAAATCCAAACCTAGACTAGACAGATGACTTTCTCACTGATTCTGGCTGCCTGCTCGGAAGCCCCTACATTTTGTTTATTTATTTCAATTGAAGTTCTGAATTTTGTTGTTTTAGGCTTTTAATTGTTAAAAGATAAATTAAAGCGCTATTTTTTTCCTAAGAAAAATGTTTAAGAGTATCATTGGACATTGGGAAACTTGTTAAAGAAGGGAACTTTAGGTTTTTTGTTAGCATGTAGTTTTAACAGATTAGATAGAAGGGACAACAAATAAAATCTACAACAACATATAAAGAAGGCCAAATACTTCCCGGGTCCTTTAAGTTTCATGTTTGTTTCAGATAGATCCTTTAAGTTTCTAAGCCTTCAGATAAGTCCTTTAAGTTTCGAGTTTGTTTCGGATAGGTCTTTTAAGTTTATAAGGTTTCAGATAGGTCCTTTAACTTTCGAGTTTGTTTTGGATAGGTCCTTTAAGTTTTTAAGGTTTCAGATAGGTCCTTTAAGTTTAGAGTTTGTTTCAGATAGGTCCTTTCTATCAACCTCTGTTAAGCCAAAGTTAAAAGGACCTATCTGAAACCTTAGAAACTTAAAGGACCCAGGGAGGTATTTGGCCTATAAAAAATTGTACTCTTCATTCAAACTATTGTAACAATATCATTATAATAGAATTGTCCCCGTTAGCATAGCTGAGTTGGTAGGGGACAATGCAGTGCAATATGCAGGGTTGGATTCGAACTCTGGATCCCGGGTGAAATTCTAGCCACTAGCCAATTTGACCAAAAAATAATAATTTAACTACAACCGGAACAATATTAGTTAAACTTGTGGTATATTCTAGAATATTGAGAACATACCATAAATATACACGTAAACACGAATACAATAGTTCTAGTCTTGACGCTAGTGACGACAATTTCTTTCTTCCACAAGCATAATTAAGCAAAAATGATATAATTATTAGTTAAAGCAAACGAACATAGAATGAAAGAGATGCAATGCGGAATTGAGAATATGAAAATAGTGTTGGCTCGGAAATTTGCTACCCACCTGTTCCGAAATATCGCAGATAAGATGAAATGAGAGAATGAATCACGGCGGCGGCTACGGCGGATGTTGGAGAGATACGAGCGAGGTTGAGAATTGTTAGGGATTTTGCGTTTTCACTGTTGCCTGGGCTTTGTTGGTTCACAAGTCAAAAAATTAAATTTCTGTTTACGCCCGTATTTTTCTAAAATGCCCTTTGTATACCTATCAGAAGTTACATTTCAATGATATCGTAAGTTATCTTCCTTTCGGTCCATTTCTCGTATTACATCTTCTACACTCAACCTAATATAACCTTTCAAAGTTTTTGTTTAGTCAAATGTCATATATTGTAGTTATGGTTGAACCTTTCATTGATTGAAAAATAGACATTGTTACTGTGGGAATCTTTTCTCACATATAAGAAATATAGTGTTCAAGAGGATTTGATTAATTGGATTCTTTGGGAAGCAACAAATCTAGGATTGATGGTAGTTATGGATAAATTTGATCATGGTCCTGACCAAAGTTAGCAATATTTTATATTGGGTTGTGAAGGTACGATATCGTTTGATTCATGTAGGCGACTCCATTTAATAGGATAAGACTTAGTTGTTGTTGTTGTTATGAAGGTACTATGTGTACTAAAGGACTAGAAGAATTTGAAACGAGAAGACATAGGGTTGAAGAAATGTGAATGTTCATTTAGGTTGCATGACTGTGTTGGTAGGCAAGCAATGGAGTCTCGGTGTTGTATATGAGGCACACAACCATCCAATGGAGCTAAAGTTGGAAGGTCGTATTCTTGTTGGTCATTTAAATGATGAAGAGAAAAACCTTGTTAGTTACTTTGCACACGATGGATGTCAAGATTGATAATTCTGTGTGCACAATGATTTCCTTTGCAATAAATGTGTGTAAAAAAAAAAGACATGTTACTAATTGGTTTCAAACAATTTCTCCATCTATTCTTAAGTTGCCAAGGAAGAATGTGATAACACTTGAAGGTCGATTACGAACTTGAAATCTTTTTGGATTTGCTATAGTTATCAAACTGTGTTAGTCATGTCAATAGTTGTTTGATTGAGATTGAAAGATTTAGAATTTAATTAAAATTGGTACTTCGTGTTTTTAAATTAAAATTGAAACCTAGATGATTCGATCTCAATGTAATGATTACTGATAAACTACATGCGTGAAATGTGAATTCATTTGTCGAGTGAATTCACATACGTAATTTTGTTCTTGTCTAATCACGTAAAGAAAACTAGAGCTTGGCCACATATATTCGTACTAGTAATAATATTTAAAAATTAAGGAAAATTGATGGAGAAAAATTAACAGGCCAATTGTATGGTTCTAATAATGTGATGCCAAAAAAATTAGGCAACTACACAATTCGTCCTTTTTTTTTTCTTTTCCTGGCAACACTTTCATCATTTATCTTCATTTTTTCTGATTTAATCTTTTATGTTATAATCAGATAACACTTTCGTTATTTATCTTTCTTTTTTCCCAATTTAATCTTTTATGTTATAAAATGCCAACATTGTTATCCTTGTTTATAAAAAAAAAATAAAAAATAAAAAATCCAAAAACTCGTAAAAAAACTTACAAAAAATTCATTAAACTCAAAAACAAACCGTAATCTTTATCATACAAACATAGAAACTCATATTTCATTGAAAAAATCTCATAAAAATTATACAAATTAACATTTTATATCATAAAAGAAGATAAAAGACAAAGGTGGTACCTGATTATAAACATAAATGATTAAATCGGGAAAAAGAAGATAAAAGACAAAAGTGTTACTTGAAATTAAATTAAAGGACGAATGATGTAATTTTGTCAAAATATTATTTACCTTTTCAGTATCATATTTACGGCTGGCAATTGGACTCAAGGCCAATGGACACCTGCAAAAATATTCACGATGAACGGGTAAATACAAACATTATTAGGTCTGAGCTTGAACTTGGGTAATTACTCATACAACAGAACATGTATGGACGCGGGTACAGACCCTCTTGTGTCCAGCCTGCCCTACAGTCTGCACATTATTTAAACTATAATTATAATTTTGTATAATGCTAAAATTAATTAATTAATCTTAAATTTTTTATATTTATTATAATATGCATTTTTTTTATACTTTCGATACATTTTATTTAGTTAAATACTATTACACGTAATGTTTTAAGAGTCCATTCAGGTTCTAGTAATACTAAGGAGGTCATTTATCTATTATATGGGTGTTGCAAGGAACTAGATTTCCATCATAACTCATGATACAAAGATAGAAACACATGGTCGGTTGCAATCATACAAGGCAGATGAACATGAGAACTAAAGCATGAAACAACAATATACAAGCAATTGTTAATGACAGAAGAAGCTAGCCTACAGAAGTTATGCACAAAGCAACTGTCCATTCAGGTTCTAGTAATACTAGGGAGGTCATTTATCTGTTGCGAAACAGGTAGGCAGCCAAACATCAAAGAAAAGCAAAAACAAAAGCTTCTGTAACAAAAAACAGCTGATGCACGCCTAATACAAAAGGAAAAAAAAAAAAAACCTATTGCAGCCCCTAAACACGGCACAACAGAACCAGTGACTAACCAAACGGAAACAGCTTATACAAAAACAATTTAACCATATTTATAGACAAGTGTTTAATCTGTTCGTATAGAAACAACTTATAGACAAATGTTGAAACATCTCAATTTTTAAAAAACTTGCAACTCTAAACACGATATCACGAAAGATAACTTTTGAACATGAATGGCTTACAAGTACTGTATAGAGACATATGCTTATTTTAATGTAAATAAGAAGAAATATGGACATCATGGATACTTTGTGATTATGCAAAAAACTTATGCTCATTTTGTTAGTAAATGACTAGCCTTTAAATATTTCCTAACCAACATCATAGGTATTAAAGTTCACATAGTTCGATATGGTTTTGAATTTTTGTGAACAGAGCACTGGAAAAGTGATACTTTGTGGCTTTCTAAATGACCATATACTTTTTTTAAATCAGCTAAATTTTATTACTGCCAGCTCCTGCAAGACGGAAGAAGATTGGAACTAAACAAGGAATACAATAGTTCCGCATACATGCGGAAAAGCCACAACTGACACAAAGCCTAAAACACAGCTGAAGCACACACCTAGACAGCAACAAAATGCACTAACAGCAAAAAAATAGGCCTCCGAAAAAACCACAGTTATGACTCTGCAATTGAAAACAACTTATAGCTTATACAAAAACAATTTAAGGCACAATTTGTACACGTTCAATATAGCATATAGCTTATATTGAAAACAACTTATAGCTTATACAAAAACAATCTTTACAGTATTTTCATATAAATTTATAACTACCAATATGAAAACAGATTATAGCTTATACAGAAACAATTTAACCATATTTAATCTGTTTGTATAGAAACAGCTTATTGACAAGTGTTTATCGTGATAATGACTTATATACAAGAACAATTTGAATCATTAGAACATTGAACTAATAATATGAATCAGCCACAATCACATTGAATAATTTGAATCAACCACAATCACATTGAACAATTTGAACCACAATAAGCCACAATCACAATCAAATGAAAATCTAAACCCTAATAACCACAAATATACATGTATGGAGTACAAATTTGTAATTAACGATGAAGAAGGTGAGAAGACTTACAAAAATTGAAATTGGAGAATCACCTTCCTCGCGAGAACCCCTTTTCTCACGAGAATCCTGAAATCAAAGAATGAGATGGTTGGCCAATCGGAAGATATGGTGTGCGATCAAGAGAGAAACGGCCGGGAGAGTTCACGAAGAGAGAGGAATGGTAACTGTTCTGAGTTAATAAATGTATCATTAAGAGGGTTAGATCGTGGGTAACTATTGGCGATAAAAAGCCGTCTCTCTATAATTATTGATGGCTAAGCCATGGGTAGCAATTTCAAAAAATTTACATTGACCTTTTAACTTAAGAGACGGTTTAGCCGTGGGTAATCCGTCAATAGTCTAAAAACTTACCCACGGTCTTACGGCCGCGGGTAACTGTTTGTGGGTAATGACAGATTTTCTTGTAGTGAGTGGTGAGCAAGGGATTTCTTCATGAAGACGGAAGGCGTTCCGGAGGTTGAAGAATGTATAGCACGACTTGTGGGATTACCCTAAAAAGGCCAACGGTGATTGGATGCAAGAAGATCTTCAAGGAAACAGGAGATGTCCCGTGTTGAAGAGGTTATGGTGGATACTTGTGGAGTGGAACTACCTAAAATTCCTAGTGTAGTTGGACTGCAAGACTCTTCGAGAAGGCAGAAGACGTCCCGATGGCTGAAGATGTTAAGGTGGATACTTGTCGAACTGCCTAAAATTCCTAGTGTAGTTGGACTGCAAGGACCTTCGAGAAAGCGGAAGACATTCCGATGGCTGAAGGGGTTAAGGTGTGTACTTGTGAAGCTACCTAAAATTCCTAGCGTAGTTGGATGAAGAATCTTTAAGAAGCGGAAGGCATTCTGATGGTTGAAGAGGTAAGGTGTAAACTTGTGGAGCTACATGGTGTAGTGGGAAACAAGGGAAAGAGCAGCATGGTGGTTGATGTTGAATTGGCATCATCACTAATTTAGAGTCAATGTGGAAAATGTTGTAGTATGACTCAAAATTTGATGGATGGGGAATATTGTTGCTAAAAATATAAAAGATTTGTTTCAAATATATTATGTGCTGAAAATATATTTATGGACAATAAATATATCGTTGTACCGTATGAAGGACGATTTGATGCAAATATAATTTGAAAGGGAATATTATATTTTGATGCAAATATTCTTTCACTGAAGGAGAAAAAAAGAAACGTATCTTCAGTGTGATATTCGTTCCAAATTTATGAATTATATTTCTTTATAAATATAGACCTTGTATCAGAGCAAACCTTGAGATAGAGGGGACTGAAACAAGGGTTTAGAAATCAAACTAGGGTTTGCTCTTGGCAACAAACACTAGAGTTGGGGTTGATTCACCTTGGGAAACACTATTAGGATTTAGTCTCTTGGTCACGGAAAGAGATTGGGATTTTGGGTTGAATTAGGCGGGAGACTTATTCTTGTAACCCATTGATATCTCTTTTGTAAAGTTACTCAACATTATAGTGGAACGGAGGGCTGCTCTCTCCACCAGACTAGGTCAATTTGAAGAAGAAAAAAAACAGCTGTTGCACGCCTAATACAAAAGGAAAAAAAAAACCTATTGCAGCCCCTAAAGACGGCACAACAGAACCGGTGACTAACCAAACGGAAACAGCTTATACAAAAACAATTTAACCATATTTATAGACAAGTGTTTAATCTGTTCATATAGAAACAACTTATAGACAAGTTTTGAAACATCTAAATTTTTAAAAAACTTGCAACTCTAAACACGATATCACACATCAAGTATTTTATTGGTGTGATTTTCATCGAATTCACAACAATATATAATTAACTATGTTATTTGTAATCAAATCTTATTCAACTATTTTTATTAATCCAAAGGATGATGATCGACTACCTAGTGCTCACTTATAAGAGATCACACAATGGAAATGGTTCTCTAATTTCAACAATATTCCATGGAAATACATATACATGATTCTCCTAATTTCAAATGTTTCATGTGATCAATGCAAGCAAAAATAAAATTTGATCAACTATCTTTAGAGAATAGTAGGGTTAATAGTTCTTTATGTTATTCCAAAAGTTAGAGGTGTAAAATATAGAAATGTTTGACAACATTTTGGGTTATTTGTGACGTGAAAAAAAAAATTGAATTCATATGTAGATTCATTTAGTGAGAGGTAAAAGTGATTCTAGGAGGATAAAATTGACCTTCACATGTTATTTTGGATGCTTTTGAAGATATTTATTTTTGTTTACATAGTAGGTTCAACTTCAAGGTATTGATGGAAAAACAATCATTTGAGCCAAGAGTAAGTATACGATAGAATTGAACCCTAAATGTTTGTTTACTCAAAATCTTACTTCATTTAAGTGTACAAGTGTATAGATTATCTCATCTTTATGTTGATCAACACTCACATTTTTGGCTTTTTTTATAGATAAATGTTAGTTGTTAGTATACCGTGAGATGAGAGAAAAAATGTTAACGAAAGATATCAAATCTTGAACATTCTTCTTAAACTCCTTCAGTATCCCAACTCTTTAACCGAGCGCTCATATTTTTATCTAAGCTTAACTGCATGTTTAATCCCTCATGTTTATTTTAGTTTTCAATTTGGTCTCTTATGTTTTAAAAGTTTCAAGTTGGTTCCTTACGTTTTAAAAGTTTTAAGTTGGTCCAAAACGTTACTCATATTGGTATAAGTTAGTCCATTCCACGACATGATATTGAGTTTAATAAAACAAAAAAATTAAAATAATGTTTTAAAACTGATTTTCTAAA
>Ga0315915_1010585_pt1 | contig 10179 bp, 9 predicted proteins | sample MpolbnodulesMG_FD_207738 | JGI IMG/M metagenome (GOLD analysis project Ga0315915, IMG submission 207738) | Medicago polymorpha root nodule microbial communities from Los Angeles, California, United States - branched nodules | ecosystem: Host-associated > Plants > Roots > Nodule | place: USA... | reverse complement strand
TTCATAGTACAGTCCAAATCATATAAACCGATCCAAAATAAAACGGCAGAGTAAACCATAAACGATTATCTTGAGATTATATGATCTTTTACCTCATAAACAAAAGTTAGCATTGCATAACCAACTTGCATCACATAAAGAAACATAAACAAACGTAATCATCTAGGAAAAATTGCAACTAGAAACCAGTTACCATTACTATCAAATAAAAGCAATTTCACATTTTGAAGTTCTCTCCCTAATTGAAAATAATTCATTAAGAATTTCAAGCTTCTCGAACTGATCGTCTAATGAAGGAGGAGTGTAGAGTGCCATGCACCGTAGAGATGTTGAATTTTGCATAATATACTTCACAAATGCAAACTCATATCTATAATTTGTAATTGTGCACTTTCTAAGTTGTGAGGAGAAACATTTAGGAACAACACGAGGCTCAAACCAAATTGGGTCAAATGGTTTCAAAAGTTGATGCTTGTCAAGGAGAAAATATTGAAGATTTGGACAATCCTGGAGCATGCCATATACCATGTACCAGTCAGTCACCCCTAACTCCGCCAAGAGCATGCTCCAAATGAGTTAAATTTGAAAAAACAGCACACTCATACACCTGCAAGAGTTATAATAGACAAATTATAGAAAAAAACATTATTCTTATAAAATCTTTAGAGCAAGAAAACAGCACATTATTCTAACCTCTTCCAATCGAAGGAACTGAACGTTACATAAGGCCGGTAGAGGAGGAATATAATAGAAAGGACTCATGTTATTAATGTTTGCCCTGACCAAATTGGTTGATTTGTTAAACTTTGCTTTATCTTTGTGAATCCCCAACTTACAGAAAGATAAATTTTTTACTTCAAATTCTTCAAGAATTGGACATCCATTAAGAAGTTCAGCAAGATGCCATCGTTCCTTGAAATAAATTCTGAACAAATGAAGAATCTTGAGTGAGGCAAGGTCAACACTAATAGGAAACTCATGAAATGATATCTCTTTCAACTTGAGAACAACAAGATTTTTGAAGCTTAGAATGTAACACGGAGAATGTGGAAGGACCAATAAGAGATCGAGATGCTCCATTCCACGTTCAGCTACCACAGCTAAAGACTTCTCAAAAAGAGAAGGCTCCACCCCGCCATAGAAAGAAATGCGTACTTTTCTTAGGCCAATCTTCTTTTCAATGTACCTCGGTACCATATGTGCAAAAAGGGTTGCACAAACCATCATCATGAAGTTGGAATAGGATTTGCCACTTGAAACAAAGTGTTGATCATCGACGTCGAGAGTGGGAACTGAGAGGCAGAGTAGAATCCATCTCTTTGAAAGAACACTTGTTGCAAAAACATCTTCCGCTGGAAGAAAAGAGAGAATGTGACAGAGTTTCATTTGGTAACGAGCTAATCCTATCGTCCATTTTGAAGTTTGATCCGGTTGCTAACAAATTCTAAAGGTGTGTACAATTTAGTCTTTCATAGTAGCAATTTGTTCATACAATACGTTGATACTTATAGTAGAAATTTCCCTAAGTAATCACACATGTCCATTAGTTTTGGTCCTATTTATAAGAGAAAATTTGGTCAACAAAAGCATATGCATCTGGTTCAAAATTCAGTTCAGATACATCAACTTTTATTGACCCAACTTTCTCTTATAAATAGGATCGGAGGAAGTATTATACAGAAAAATCCAAGGCAAAACATTTTTTTTAAGAAGCAAAAATAAGATTTTACTAGAATAAAGGAAGAACATCTCAAAGCACAAGAAATACTAAAAAGATGTCCAAAAGCAACAAGAAGCCTAACAAAATGTTATTTTGTTATTTTAGACAACTTGTACTTTAAACAAAAAGTTGTGTTGTGATTTAGTGAGAGGACAAAAATTCCGATTTTTGTCTTGTCTATGGCCTCCTAGTTTGTCCTGTCCTTGAATCAACTTTTAATCAATCACAATACGACTGCAATTGTCATGTCCAGGTCCTAATTTTTTTGGTTTGTTCAACTTGAAGAGCTTCATTGACTTGCATCCAACTGCTTCTGTTTCATTGGATGTCTTTGAAGGGATGCTTCTGTAATTGTGTTATTATACACTGTCTCAAAATAATTGTTTTTTTAGCATTTTTTTCTATGTCTCAAAATAATTGCCACTTTAGCATATCAAAACATGCCTTATCTTGTTGTAACCATGGTGTATAAGGACGAAAAAGATACAGAAATAGAGCATGTGATGGAATTCAATGAAGAGGATGAAAATGAATATGAAAAAGAAGCAGAGGCAGAGCATGTAATGGAACTCAATGAAGAGGACGTAAGTGAATATGAATCAGAAAGAGAGCATTCCATGGAGGATAATGAATCAGAATTATTGGTAAATTTTCAAGGTATTGTCCCTTTTCATATTCATTTACAACCAATAGTTTTTTTCGATCTAGATTTGAATAGTTTTCTCATTTTTATGGATTAATATATTATGCATGTGAACATAGAGGAACTGATAACGTAATAAGTTCTTAAAAAACAAAGGTCGCATCGCAATCTCTCATATTTTGCTTAAAAAAACCGTAAAGGAAACTGAACAGAGTAATCACAAAAATTGTAGCTTATATGTATTCAGTCTCAGTTAGTGTTATTGGGCGTATTTGGAAGAGAACACGAATGATAGGTGAGGAGATCAATTCTTTTATTAATATCAGTCATGCATTTACTTCTTTCATTTGTTATGTGATATGAATACTAACTAAGAACAAAGACGACAGGTGATCCGTCTCACCAAAAAACAAGAAATTATGGACGAAAAAAGATTCAATTGGATTGTGATCAATTCCACCAAACTCCATTAACAAAATGGTTCGTCTTCTATCTACTTACTATTTAAATTGTTGTTGCTGTCAAACATATTTAAAAAACTATTGGACAAGACTACTTACCAAGATTCAGCCGTTGCTTTGAATATTAACAAGTCATCACTAGAAAGGATGAAAAAGCTTGGAGTTATAGGCCGTCATACAAGTACAATTAAACTTTTTTTGAAGGAAGAAAATAATATAAGTCGATAGAAATTTCGTCTGTCATTGTTGGAAAATAATTTGTTGCCACATGATCCAACTTTCAAAATCATGTATAACATTGTTCATATCGATGAGAAGTGGTTTTACTTGATGAAGATGTCTATGAAATACTACTTGCTACTAGAAGAAGATGAGTGTCAACGTTGTTGTAAAAGTAAAAATGTTATTATGAAGATAATGTTCTTAACTGCCATTGCTCGCCCAAGATTTGATTATGAAGGGAAAGAGACTTTACTTTATCAGGGAAAATAGGAGTATTTCTGTTCATTAATAAGAGCCAGCAAAGAGGAACAATGTCAATATAGCTGCCGGAACTCTTGAAACAAAGACCATTACTTCAGTCAACCAAGAAGTTAGTAAAAAGGTCATACTAGAGCAAGTTATTCCAGCTATGAAAGAGATTTTGCCTAGAGATGACATATCCAATTCTATTTTCATTCAACAAGACAATGTGAGATGTCACGTTAAAGAGAATGACTATGACTTTCGTAAAATTGCCGAAGATGATTTTGATATCCGATTGATGTGTCAACCTCCAAATTCAACTAACTTTGATGACTTAGACCTTGGTCTTTTTTCCTGCTATTCAATCCCTACAACATAAGGAAGCACCAAAGACAGTTGATGAACTAATTGGAGAAGTGAGAAAATCATTTGAAACATTTTCCACTATCGATTCTAACAAAATTTTCACAACATTGCATACATGTATGGGAGAAGTAATGAATGGAAGAGGTACGAATAGGTATGACCTTCCACATATAAAGAAATAAATTATGCAAAGGGAAGAATGAATGAATAGAGGCAGAGAAGAATATTAAGAAGTTTCTTATCCTTTAGCATTGTTGGTTTGTATTTTCTTATTCTCAGCTTTCTTATTCTCTGTCACGATCAAAACCCATAACAAACCCAAATTTCAAAAAGAGTATTTATTTGAAGTTCGAATTTACTTCATTTTCTACTCTTCATTTAATATTTATTATGAGAGAAAGTCTCACTAATTATTATATGTGACTATCTCTCATAAATAAACAATAAATAGAGATAGATAAATGAAGTAAACCTAAAATCAAGATTGATAACAACAACATCTCATATTTTGATGATCGGATCCAACACATTCACCACCCATATTATAACCCCTTTTAAGGCATTCTTGATCGCACCGTGAATAATCCATGCATTTCTGGTATAAGCAACTTTGCCCCAGATAATCAACATGGAAAATAGTAGCAATTGATAATCCTGCAACGAATAAAAAAAATTAAAGTATATGAGTATGTAGCCCATGTTCACAAAAATTGTATACAGTAGACGGGCTACTTTAATGCGTTTGTTAATGAACTAAATATGGAATCATTTTACATTAAATTTCTTAAAATTGTATAAATGTATTTTGCAGCACAAAAACTTTTCTATTCTTTTATAAATGTTGTACGTGTTAGTAAGACCCAATAAAATTTCTTAAAAAACAAAAAAGTAACATCTAATAAATTATTATTGTTGTTTGATACATCAGATATATGTCTTATCAATTAATAAAAATTGAACATTTGTAATTTAAGTTGTTAATTGAATCATACTCGTCTAAAAAATTAAGGTTTTTTTCCTTGCAATATGAAGGCTAAGAACGCAAATATAATCAATCATCATGTAACATTTATATAAGATATGAACTAAAGAGATAAAATAAAAACTAACTCTTTCCTATTACCTGAAAGTAAAACAAAAGCAAAGCATAAAATCCAGCAAAGACATGATTGATTGATATGAGAAGCCATTGTGTAGGACATAACTATATTTTTTATCCGAGGATTTTCACTATATATTTTGTTTTATGTTAGGTGTAGGACTTATACGTTCATTATATAATGTTTCAAAAACAAAAGTTTGCAGTAAAATAAAATTTGTTTAAAAGGGATTTGGTAAAAAAATGTAAAAGGTAAACAATTAAGATCCTTTAAAAAATGGCTACACACATGGGCTGAATTGGTATAGAACTAATTATAGGAATTTGTTTTTTTTTTAGGGAATTATAGGAATTTGTTAAATATGCAAATTAGTTGTACACAATCAATCCATATAGTCAAACTAATACAATTAAATATTTCAGCCATACAATTAGACAACAACAACAAAGCCTAATCCCACTTCTCTCAAACAAACAAAAAAACCAAAGTTTTATCCCATTAAATGGGGTTGGCTACATGGATCAAATTTCACCATAGTGTTCGACCATAAACCATATTAGATCTAACCCATTAACTTCTAAATCTTTCCTAATAATGTCTCTTATAGTTTTTCTAGGTCTTCTACCTTTTTTGATCTAATTCTCCTTCATCTAATCTACTCTTTGTATAACATCTACCGGTCTTCTCTCTCTACATGTCCAAACAACCTAAGCTTATTTTTTACCATATTTTCTAGTATAGGTGCTACCCCGAATCTCCTCTCTCTAGTGGTGTCATTCCAAATTATATCGCATCTAGTCTTACCACTCATCTAATGTAACATCCACATCTCTGCTATGCTAACCTGATTCCCGTGTTGGTTATTAACCGCCTAACACTCGGTACCATACAACGACGGCGGTCTAGCTGTTGTTCAATAGAATTTTCCTTTCAACTTAAGCGACACTTTCTTATCGCATAAAACACCTGAGACACTTCTCTATTTCAACCACCAAACATGAATACGATGATGTACATCTGCTTCTATCTCTCCGTCATTTTGTACTATGGACCCAACTATTTCCCCGAAGTGATGCAATTTCTTTAATATCAACAACCACCCTTTTCCCGCTAAACAAGGTATGCTACATGGATTAAATTACACCTTAATATTCTATCAAACACCATAATTCAGTCCAAATTACTAATTTACAAATATTCCCTATTAGTTTATATAGGCCATCCTCTGCCTCTAGTGATCTGACGGTCCTCCATCTGACATACTCTCCTTACTACAAAATTTATAGGTATTCTCTCTACATGTCTAAACCACCTAAGCTTGATTTCTAACATCTTTTCTACTATAGGTGCTACCCCAACTCTCTCTCTCTCTCTCTCTCTCTCTCTCTCTCTCTTATACGATCATTTCTAATCTTATGTCATATAGTCTTGCCACACATCCAACGTAAGATCCTCATCTCGGCTATTCTTACTTTATCCTCATGTCGCCCAACATTATGTTCAATACAACATTGTTGTCCTAACCAATGTCTCATAAATTTTCCCTTCGACTTGAGAGGTACATAAGTATCTCATAAAACACCAGAGACTCTTCTCCATTTCAACCACCCACACTGAATTTAATGACTTGCATCATCTTATATTTCTCTGTCATTTTGTACTATGGACTCGATATATTTAAGCTGTGTAACTTGTGGTACGATATGATCTATAATTTTCACCTCTAAGATAGAACTACTATGTGAAATTTCCCATAAGGGAAATATTACCAAATCGACGAAGAGAAAGGGGATAAGTGGCTCAGAAGTTGCGTCGAGTAGAAGAGAGAAAAGAAAAAGCTTTGGAAAGAGTCTTGAACACTCCTTACGTAATGTTGGAACCTAACATGTGTAAATTATTAATGGTATTTTATATGAAATTTTGATTTTGCTAAAATAATAAGTACAAATATTTGTGACTTTCAAATTGTAACAAACCCACAGAACCATGTTTATCTTTTTCAACAATAACAATAATTTAACAAATATAATATAAATCCTTATCTTTCTTAGCACCCCCAACAATGTAACACACACACACACACACACATATATATGAAATTGTTTAAGGGTATAATTGGAATGATAAAAAATTCAGCCCAAAATCTTTATCATCTTCATATATAATATTCATAATATTGTTCCTATTTTTAATAGGATTTAATTTTTTTTATTAAAATTTAAAATAATATTATTGAAGGGTAAAATAGATAATGAAAAAGCTAGCTCAAACTAATGTATTTTAAACCTATTTTATTTATATATAGTATAGATATACATGTCTATGGTATATGTAAAGAAATGAGATGCAATTTGGGGTTAGATTCGGAGGTTTTAGGGTTTGTGTATGATTAGAATTTAGAATTTGGAATAAATTGAATCTGGTGAAGGAGGAGATATCGATGGAAATGGGAAATGAGATTTTGATTAAAGAGTTTGAATGTTTAATTTATGTTTTATGGGTTTGATGAAGATTGATGAATGTTGATGAAGGTGAGGTTGAAGATGATGAAGAAGAGAAAGTAAGACAAGGTTTTTAATTTGAAATTTTGTTAATTCGTGTTTTTGAATTTCGTCCTTCTATAAATTTTATTTTTTGGATTTGCTACCTATAACCTTGTCAGTGGTCATCTGGAACGACACATAAGTCTCACTTGCCATGTCAGCCACTGTTGGACACATAAACATTTTTGATGATGACAACACCAAAAGCAAAATGTTTATTATAACTTAAAAAGGTTTGTTTTAGACCCAAAAAAAAATATGACTTTTTTTAGTAACACCCCAAAACTATCTTGTTACACCCAAATTCATTTAAAATTTAATTATAATACCAAAATTGTCTTTTTCCATATAACTTTTTAAAAACATCCTCTTCATCTCACTTAAAATCTTCCTGTATCTCAATCACAATTTTCCATATAACTTTTTAAAAACATCTTTTTTTACCTTTAACTTATAATCTTCATCTCTCACTCACAAACATTAATAGATATATGATCAAGTTTGATGAAGCGTTAAAGATGAAAGCTCAAGTTTATGCATTAAAACTGTATTGTAATGTAAATGCAAAACTATTATGTGAATTCGATTCACGTATACTTAGTGAAAGGCTACGTGAGCTAAGCCTACTTGTAAATCCTCTTATTTTTCCCTTTACGTAATAGCGATTATGTATCTTTTCATTTGATAATATGAATGTTTTCCATTGTTTTTTCTCCTTTATCAATCAATTGTGGGTTTTAAAAGAAGTTTTGAAATGAAGATTGTGCTGATAATTAACGGCGGTGATGGAAATCAGAAATCATAATTCAAATAAAGCATCAAATTTTTCCCCTTCCGCTATGTCTATTTGGGAGTTTAATGATTGTTTATGTGTGTGAAAATTCAATTCAATTCAATTTCAGTGAGGAGGTAAAAACGAAGAGAATGGGAGAACAAGAATATGAAAATAAATTTGGGGTAAATGGTTTGGTTTTGAAAATTTAATTTCATAATAGGGGTATTTTTGTCGATTTGGGGTGTAACCGGATGGTAAAAGGGTGTTACTAGAAAATCTCAAAAAAGATGCCGGGACGAAAACTAAAAACACACAAACTTACGGGAAAAATTTACATATTTAGGTTTTTTTTTCTTGTATTAAGAATTTACTTTGTTTAAAATCTGCAGTGTTTAGATTAAATATCATCCAAAACAATTCCAATTCAAAAATCATAACCGATAATTATAAAGCTAAAACATGGTTTTGGTTCCTACAAATATGTCTCGTTTTGGTTTTAGCCTCTGTAAACAAAATTTAGTTTTTGGTCCCTGTAGAATATTTTGTTTTTTAAAATAGGCCCTATTTCCAAAAATAAGATATTTTGCAGGGACCTTTTTAAAAATCAAAATATTTTGCAGGGGCTATTTTTCTATAAAACGGGTTCAGTCATCATGTGCCACATGTGTAAATCATCACAAAAGTGGGGCCATGGACCAAAATGAGACATATTTCACTACAAGAAAACAGCGTTTTAGAGTCGGCCAGAAACTCACTCTAACAGGGCAAAAGCCGACGCTAAACTGAATTAGCGTCGGATTAGCATCGGTGTCGGGGGCAGGCTAAAAATTTCGAAGCTACTGGGTAGAGTCGGCTTCTATGCATCCGAGGCTAATATAAAGTCGGCTTAGCCGAGTTTAAAACTGACTCTCGCTAGGCCGAGGCTATTAAATTCAAAATAAAAAAGTCAACAAAATCATTTAGAGTTAACCGCTCCGACGCTATTTTACAATTTAGAGTCGGCCACACTAACGCTAAAGTCAACTTTAAGTCAGTCCACCAATTCGAATAGAGTTGGCCATCCGACTCTACAGTCAACCAAAAGTCAACTAAATCTTAGAGTCAGTTCGGCCGACTCTAAAGTCAAATTCAAAAAGTCAATGATATTTAGTAGAGTTCGTCTAACGGATGCTAAAGTCAAAATCAAAATAAAGTCAAAAAACTTTTAGAGTCGGTATGACCGGCGCTAGTATTTTATTTTTTTTAATACCCTGTTCAGGAAAACATTTCATTTCATACTCTCTTTTGCATAATAATACCACAAATATGCTAAATATTTCACTTTATATCATGGTTGCCCATAGTGTCAATAAACTAGTTAGCACATCAAGTAAGCTACAAAAAGTAATAATGTGCTAACATAAGAAACACATTCAGTGTAACACTTAAACTACTGTTGCGATATTGCAAAAGAGCCTAAAACTACAAAATATCAAAGTTACGACCACAGTAGCATGCTCATGTCATAATATATTACCAACAAAATAAGCATGTCCAAAAAAAGTCGTTATAGTTATCAGAAGCTCACTTCTAAACTATTATGTCATGTTTAGTCAAAAGATGAAAATATCTGCTATTCCAGGTTCAAAAATCATAACTATTTTATCATTTTTAGGCAAAATATGAGAAGAGGACTAATTATAAAGTTTGATCACATTGAGCAGATTGCATTTTCTAAAAAATTGGGGATTTAGAAAACCAGCCAATATTAAATATAGAACAAACATGAGCAGATTGCATTTTCTAATCTGTTTTCTTTTTAAAAAAATTCTGAATTTTTAAATCCTACTAAATCCTGAATCATACGCAAACAAACTAATATTAAGTTTAGAACAAACAAAAATCAAACTAAAATTGGGGATTTAGCAAACCTGCCAATATTAAATTTAGAACAAACATGAGTAGAGTGCATTTTCTAATCTGTTTTCTTTTTTAAATGCAGAATATATGTTTCATTGGATTATAAGGATATTATGAGAATGATTGAAGATTACCTGAGTTGAAGAGATTGACGGAGGACAAGACGAGAGTTGAAGAGTGCTGCAAAGCAAGATCTGAAACAACAAG
>Ga0315915_1010584_pt1 | contig 10180 bp, 4 predicted proteins | sample MpolbnodulesMG_FD_207738 | JGI IMG/M metagenome (GOLD analysis project Ga0315915, IMG submission 207738) | Medicago polymorpha root nodule microbial communities from Los Angeles, California, United States - branched nodules | ecosystem: Host-associated > Plants > Roots > Nodule | place: USA... | reverse complement strand
TGGACACGTTTTGGGTTTCAGATTAGTACGTGTAGCGCTTTCAGATAGTGACTAAATTAATTAATTAATTAATTTAACATCTTCAAGTAACAAAAAATATATATCATTTTGACCCAAGCCCGACCCGACCCGGCCGATTGGACGGCGTAGTCGCGCGTGATATATATATATTTTTGTAAGCGCTCACCCGTTCACAAAAGTGGGTACCCCAAGGGCACACCCTTAGAGGTCACTCTACCCTTATATAAACACTTACTAGTTGGTGTGCCTCACCGATGTGGGACATTTTTAAGTCACACACATACACTAGTTCTTACATTGTGTTTTTTCCTTATCCAATTTCTCACTAGATTCAACTAGTGTTCCAACAGAGATTTTATTTGGTAATGTATTTATGATACATGTAACATGGATATTTTGGAGATTTTATTATCTGTTATGATATTATTCCGCTGTGAGTTTTAAAAAAATTAATTTTGCATGTTTGGACTTATTGAAGATGTAACATCTAAATTCCTTGTATGATTGTATTCTTTGTGTGATTCATCGCTTTAATAGTTTAGGGTGTTTCAGCGTGTAGGATTGAGTTCGTATTGCTTGTGTGTGTTCGAGGATTAGCTTGGAGCTACCTCATTATCTTTTTATTGAAGTCTATTTAGGCTATGATTAGGAGTGTCGGGACTTATGTTATCTCTTTACATTATTATTGAGACTTGTTGTTTATTTATGTATGAGATTTGAGATATTATTGGTGATGTATTATGAGACCAGAGACTTGGTTGTTGAGATTTGTTATATGTTGTTGAGACATTTATGATGTTGTTTTTCCGCTGCGAGTTTTATGAAAACCGAATTATTCATGTTTTGAGAAAATGATGACGTGGTATCTTAAACTCCTTCGAAAAATGATTTATTTGCATGATTTATTACATTTGGGGTTTAAGGGTGTCACAAGTTGGTATCAAAGCCATGTCGGTCTAGTCCGGACCAAAACTGAGAGATTTTTCATGTTTGTATGTGAATGGTATAGGAATGCCTTCGATACTTGTTCTGTTGCTCTTATCTGATGGTTGTTTTTCCCCTTGTATGTGACATGTACGGAAGTAATATCAATACTTGTTTCGTTCGTTTAGGTGGGATTGAGCGAAGCGGGGGAAAAGCAAGATGCTTCAAGTGTTGTCGAACAGGTCAAGTAGAGGTATCTTTGAATGGAGAAGCTCAGTTGGTTGTGGTTGTGGTTTGTGTTAAGTGTCCTGTTAATTTTGGTAATGTGGATTTTGCTTTGGATTTGGTTTGCTTGCCTTTGGAGCACATGGATGTGATTTTCGGAATGGAGTAGATGTTATCTTTTGCAGTTAACATTAATTGTTTAACCAAAAGCGTGACATTCTCTAAGTGGGAGGATCGGGTAGAAGAGAAGTTCTTAACTGCGGGTTAAGTGGAGAAGTATTTGGATAGTGAAGCTTGTGTGATTATGATGTTTGCTTCGTTGAAGGGGGAAGCCAAGAATGAGTTGACGATTTACCGGTAGTGAAAGAGTCTCCAAAAGTTTTTTCGGATGATATTACTGAATGTTTTTTTTTGAAGAAGATATTACTGAATGTTTCTGCCATTGTTGGAAGCTTTTCATATCTTTATCATTTATTTTTGTTTTCCTTTATTTCATATCTCTAGTAACGTAGTTGAGACTATTTTTCTTTCAAGAATATCCCAAAAAAAAAAAGCAACACACCTCTGTATTAGTTATTCTGCCACTACATAACACAAAAGAACAACATTCCATTTATTTGCTCTTCGTCAAAAAAAAAAACTCATTTATTTGGTAGATTCCTTTTTGTTGAGCAACTTTGTTGATGAGTTGTTTGAGAAACTCAATCTATGATAATTTGTTTGTTAAATCTTATATGACCCAAAACATTTTGACAAAGATGTAAGCAAAATTACAATCATATCAAAACATTGGTTGATCTGTTAATAAAGTTTTAGATTATAACGAAAAATCTGCAAGGAAAGGGGTTGCGCGATGCAATTGAATGAGAAAAGGAGTGAAAAAACGTTTCTATTTATTTAACGGCACATTAACAACACTTAACAGCAAGGGAGGTATGTGTCATGAGATAAAATACAGGGATTGTGAGGTACATATAGACAGTTTAGGGGAGGTTAGTGTATTTTTCCCTAAACATTTTTATCATTTATTCATATTCTCTTTTATTCACCTAGCAAGCATATCACAATCATTGGAAACAAAATGGAGGCATTGATAGCTAATTTCTAAATGAGGGGAAGTAAATTTAATTTAATAAATTAAATGGTTACTTTAAATCTTTCTTATTTTAGGGTTGTTCCACGCGTCTTAGGAAAATTATTCGCGCTTTTTTTTGGGTGCAATCGCCCTGAAAATCCAATTCAAATAATTGTTTTTTCTTTTTGAGGAAAACTAAAAATCATTTAATTAATTAAAATTACTTCCCATTCATTAAAATATATTAATTCTAATTAATATATTTTAATGAATGGGAAGTAATTTTAATTAATTAAATGATTTTTAGTTATGATTGATATATTATATTAATTTCATATTAAAATAAAAAATGATTTCTATTGATTCCAAAAAAAATTCAATGTGATAAATGATTTTTTATATTTATTTTTGTTGATATCTCATAATTATCTTAGTCAAACTTATCATTTATCTTTTTTTTATCGAACTTATAATTTATCTAGTTTAAAGTTAATACTTATAAACAGTATTGTATTTCTATAACCAAAAATCATCAATATGTAATGGAAGTGCAGCATGGTTGATCGCTTTTTGGACATTAATATGCAAGGATCAGGTTTTGAAGGTCTGGCTACCAAACTATTTGGGAAAAAAAAATCATTTGTAACTAATAAATAGCAGGATCATATAGTATCAATATCATTTAACTAAAAATTATGGGGTAATAAACGATATTGAATAAAATAGTATCAACAATATCTGCTTGATCAATACTGGTATCATACATTAGGCCATGCAAAATCATTTTTCAATGTTCAGATTGATTTTATATAAAAAAAAATCATGAAAGTTAACATAGATATAATGAAAATTTATGTGTAGTTTGAGATACTGCATACATGATGTCCTCATGAGCTTATGATAAATAAAAAAAATGTTAAAAAATAGATGTAGGTAATTTATATGTTAAAAATTTAGTATCCAAGCAAGGTAATTGGTATGGAGTAAAAAAAGTATGTTGACATCTTTGGCCAAAAAGATGAAGGTATTCACATCTTTAATATTTAATTCTTTTCTGCTAACATTTAATATCTAAACTTTAATTCTTTTCTTTAATTTTTTTTTTGGTGGCGGGGGTTTGAACCGGACCTTGCATATATTATGTTTATGCATTGTTCATACCAATAGAGCTAAGCTGACGAGGATCTTTAAAAATAAAATCTTTAATAAATTAAAAGGAACTATCGGTAAGGGTCCGTTTGGTTCGAGAGTTTTGGAGGGGAGGGGAGGGGAGGAGATTTTTAATTTGAAATGTTTGGTTCAATTTTTAAGAAGGGGAGGGGGGGAGCAAATTTTATTGCATTGCCAAAAGTATCCTTAGTTTAATTTAAAATCTCAATATTATCCTTATAACAACATTTATTATTATTAGGTTATATTATTCTTGTAACAACTTTTATTCCATATTATTAACAATTTTTCCTTGTAACAATATTTATTACTACTTGTAACAACCCTATTTTTATTTTTGAATAACTTGTAACAACCATATTATTAATCCATTATTCCATCGTCTACATCGTTATTGTTTCGTTACTTTATTATCTTTATTTAATTAAGTTTAAGGGTAAAACGGTAAAATAATTTTAAAATCCCTCCCCTCCTCATGTGAACCAAACACATTTTTAATTAAAATATCTCCCCTCCCCTCCGTTAAAATCCCTCCCCTCCACTCGCCTCCTAATTCTCGAACCAAACGGATCCTAAAGGAAAAAGTATAATAAGAGGAAATTAAATCATTAAAGGAAAATTGATACGCAAAATCGTCAAAAAAAGGAGAAACATTAATGAAAATTATTTCTTAAAATCATTTCTTATAGTATAATATGGTTTTCTACAAAGCAAGGAACAAGTATAATAAGGTTTTCACGAAACAAGGAACAAAATAACAACGACAATGTTTTTAGTGCACAAAACAGAAACTACATTTTTTATTTCTTTCGAGGAAAAGAAATTACTTAAAATGCCTACTAATTTATTTCATAATAACTAGATGAGTTAATACTAAGCAAAATTCTAACACAACTAAAAATTGATCCATCCTTCGTAGGTTTGTCCAAACTGCCAATTTGAAGGAACAACGGATAAAAACTTCAATGCTTTGCGATCACTTGTTGTAACCCAAAATGACACGTCCTGTCCAACCAATTTTAATCCAGTGTGCCAATTTTGTCCCCAATTATGTGTCATCGGAGCCCAATCAGTATTAGAACCTTTGACTAAAACACGTAAAATATCACCAGCATCGGCAACATTATAAATCAAAACCATCAAAAAATAAGGGTTTCCGCTTAGTTGAAATTTAACACCACCACTTTTGCGGCACGGAACACGTCGATATTGAACTGGGATGATCCCTGCTCTGTATATGGCTATTGTCGTGAACATTTTCTGGCTCAAGTCAAAATGTTCATGTGGGGGATTACACCAACTGCCATCGATGTAATTTGGTGGACAAAAATTGGTGGCCGTTACCGTTATCGATTTTACATCCTTTTTACACCACTGTGGGTCGTTGACACACTTGATTTCAAAACAGGCACCACAACTATAACCATTATTAAACAGTGCCGTGCTCAGTGCTGTTGTTTCAAGCCCATAGCCTTGCTTAAAAAGATCTCCATATCCACAAGCCCCCTCTGCATAATAAATAGATAAATACAATATATTATATTAAATACAAGTTTTTGTAGGAATCACCAATTAGGGTTTGCTTCTTCAAAAAAAAACCAATTAGGGTTTGTTTGAGATACCTAGATATCTCAAAAATAGGTAGTAATTATATAACATAGTCAAAGCCATAAAATCCACGGTAAATAGAATACCTCAAATGTATATAAAATCAATCATAAAATAAAAATAAAAATAAAGATTTAAAAAAGTAAAGTTTGACCTTGGTGAGAATGATCCTATATAGTTTTTCATTAGAAAAAGGGGAGTTTATTTATTTTGATATACTTACGCATGGTTTCCCCACCATTGATGTCACCGTAGAAGGTTGCACTTGCATTGTGCCATTTTGAGTTAATGGGAATGCGAGCCATGGCCTCATGCAAGAATAAGAGCAATGTGAAAAAGGCCAAAGGAACCAAATAGCTAGACTTTGCCATTTTTTTTGTGGTAAAAGGCTCTAAAAGGGGAGAATTTTTTGTGGTTAAAGGCACAAAAAGGTAGGAATTGTATGCTACAGAAGCTGAAGAAAGGTGATTTTTATAGGCTTTAGTGTACCATTAGTTTAGGAAATACTAAAAGAAAATTAATATCTCATTCCATACGGTGTACCTTAATTGATAATTGATGTAATTTAATGATTTGATTGATATTTGATTTGGTAGTTTGATTTGAAAATATATACACTTAGAGGTAATTATTTGACTTGATATTTGATTTTGGTAAAATACTATAATTACCTTTAAAATTTAATGATTTGATTGATATTTGATTTGGTAATTTGATTTGAAAATACATACACTTAAAGGTAATTATAGTATTTTACCAAAATGAATTCATTCTTATGATAAGTTATGGTATTTTTTGTCGGACAAAAAAAAGGTTATGGTATTTATTTATTTTTGCAATAGATATATAATTGGTTAACATTTTAATTTGTTGATAGAAATTTATTAGTTTTTTTTACAAAATATATTTTAGCGAACATCTATTATTGTTTATGTTTAAATATTGGATAATGTTAAAAGTGTCCCAGGGGCATTACCCTTAAAATATTTGGTTTAATTTCTTTGAGAGAAATATATGTCTATTTAACCAAGTTTGGTTCTTAAGGAAAAAAAAAACCAAGTTTGATAGTTCAACTGATTTAAACTAATAAATTTATTTATTGTTTTGAATGGCAAAGGGAAGCGAATGTATAAAGTTGGAGTTTAAGGTCATGGATTTAAACGCAAAATCAACTTGCACACCACCATAAATTTAAAACAAACACCTCAAAAAGGGAGTTTAAGATCATGGATTTAAACCCAAACAAAAGAATAAATATTAATTTAAGAATTAATTTTTAACCCTTTGTCATTAAAAAAAATGTCTACCTTAATTTTGAATTTAATGTAATTGTTTACTCGTATAATTTTCTTTTTGTCAACTAGTCTCGTGGTCAAAAGTTCACCACTTAAAAATTAAAAAATAAGGTGTTTGAAAATCAAATTTCATCCCTTAGATATTACAATGTGTCGTCTCTATCAGATACTTTCTACTATTGCTAAAAAATAATTAATGAAAGCGTGCATGCATTAGAAATGTGGGCCAACGAGCAAATGTGTGAAATGATTTTTGTCCAAAAAAAGAAAATGCATTTTTTAATAAAAAAGAAGAAAACGTATTAAAACCTGCAATAATATTAAAAATGAATAGAAAACCTGCAATAATATTATTTGCAAGATTTCTTACTTTTTATATTATTTTTTTAAGTCCTCAGTTGCTATTGAATAAACCATAATAGTTTAGAGTTCGCGGATAGATAAATAAAAAATGATCAAGAATGATTTCACCAAGAATCAAATTTTATTTCTCTCCAACATTTTGGGGTTCATTAACCATCACTTGGTTTGTTGGGTTTTATTTTCTTTTTTCTTTCTGGTTTTAGATGAAGTTGTAATCCATTGAAATAAAACTCACACACAACTGTGAGGTCCTGAGCTCGAACCCGGGTCACGACGTCTGACCTTGCAATTTCAGCATATCCCAGTTGAGTTAGGACTTTTAGACAATCTTTTTTTTTTTTTTTTAATTTTTGGTTTGTTGGTTTTAGTAGTGAAAGTGTAGAAAATGTGAAAACCCTCACTTGGTTTAACTTACCTTATTTATTACTAGACGGCCGACACGTGTGACGCACGGATCTTATGTTTTAATAAGTGTTAAAACAAATAAAAAATTCATTAAAAACATTCGAACACTAAAAAAACTAAATTAACAATTGAAAGAAATAAACATTATCTAAATTTTCTAAATAAAAACAATAGTCAAATGCAATATAACGTCAATAAGGAATTATCAAAACAATACTAAATAAAGAATTCCTTAAAGATATAACAATACTAAAAAGAGTAAATTAGAAAAATGATGTTTTAAATAAAAAAAATTACATTTCAGAACTTTTCTCTTAAATTTAGGAAAAAAAACTATTTGTATCGATAAAAATTTAATAATACACATTGTCCATGTAATTAAAACTATCAACAACTAAAAACTAAAGGATCCATGATAATGCAACACGGAGCACAGAAGAAAAACATATGTAAAAAAACAATGACAATCAATTGGGAGAAGATAGAACAAATTTTTCATTTAAATAAAAAGGATGCAAAAAAAGGTATGAGAACAAAACAAAAGGATGTCAAACTTGTATTCTCAAACCTTTGATGCTTCAATCTCAAATGAGCCAAGAGCATAAATACTTCCTTATTAAATCTTTATCTTCAAAAGACAATTTTTTTGGTTGAAGGGATCTTCAAAAGACAGATTTGCTAATGTTTTTCTAGTATTCATTCCAACCAAAAATGTATAAGATCCACTGGCTCCAAAAAATATCCTACACATTTAAACATAAAAAAATTTAAATAAGCTTAAACAGAAAATATAAAGAAATAAAAAAATACAAAATTACATAATTCATGTCAAATTCAATATGATATCTACTAAACTTCATATTCATTATGTTGATATACTTGTCTTCATTTGAAAAAGCAACAGGGATGAAGGGATCTAAGATCATCCACAATGCACATCCTATTTGAGTGGTTAAACGGTCCCGACTATACACACCATTCATTTTATAATTAATATTGAATAAACACTCAATCTCTTCAACCTAGCACCTCAAAATAATTATGAATTGGGTCCCAGCAATAACTCTATATCATTAAAATTTGACAATAATTTATATACTCATTCATAATAATATAATTTTAAAATATTGAAGTAATATAATTATAAATCATATAAAAAAAAAGCGAACATTTTTTTATTTTTATTAATAATTCAAGAAACTATTATTTGCAACTATTATATAATTTAACTATTATTTGCAACTGTTATATAATTTATTTTCTAATATTAAAATAATACAATATTTGAATATAGAGAAAAAATAGACTTAATTGTATATGTGGAACCCATGAGTAATAGGAGATAGGGTGCCTATAAAAGAACCCATCTTTATAAGCACTGTATTCATTGATGTCACAATAGAGATGCCTATTTAACATGATGTTAAATACCAGAAGAAAGACCCTATTGTAGATGGTCTAAGAAACAAAATTATAATAAATATTTTTTTGACACAAAATTATAATAAATATATTAGTCAATTGAACAGCATAAAAATTGCTCACAAAATAAGAGTGAAATAAATATCTTCGATAAAAACTTTTTATGGTCTGCTCTGAAAGAGCCAATTGAATATTGTAACTATCCATGCCAAAAAAAAAATCCCAGAAATACTATATGAATAGGGGAAAAATAGAACTATAAAAAATTATGCAAAGACAATTGTTTTCCATAGAACTATAAGAAAGGTTGTGTATTTGATTTCCATAGAACTATAAAAAAATTATGCAAAAAAATAACGTTATAAAAAAAAGACTCTCAAATCGGTTTGACCTATTTCATTAACTATCATGGGCATAAATGGCTATCATAGTCGATGACACTAAAGACACTATCATTTTTGTCTCATATTTTACCGTTACAAAATTACAACAATTTCATCAATTATCATGGCACTAAAGGCTAATAAGTGAGATATATTACACAACAATTTCATCAATTATCATGGCACTAAAGGCTAATAAGTGAGATATATTACATTAGAATTATTGTAACGCTAATCATTTAGAATAATGTTTTTATTGTAACGTTTTTTTGTAAGGAAGTTTTTATTGTAACATTATCAGCTCTTTCATTATTATTTATTATTCAAAAAAATAAAATCAGCCATCATTACTTCTTTTTTGGTGCATTTTTTCATATTGAAAGCAATCATCAGCCTACCAATACGTTTCATTTTGTTTGTGCTGCGGTAATTTTGTTTTTTTTAAGTAGTGCCACGACATAAACAAAAATCGTAGTGATCTAGTGGCAAAATTTGAAAGTATTGTTGATGTGATACCTAGTTCGATTCCTTGGGTTCGATTCTTTGGAACCCCTTTCAACCATAAGTTCCTATCACTCTAATTCTGAAGCCATCACTAATACGCCACCTACGCTCAGTGGCGGATGCCCTCATGGGATGGGTGGGCCACGTCCCACATGAAAAAAAAATTAAAAACCATATCCATTTTGCGTGATGCTAAACAATTTTGCGGCGGTTTTAGTTTTTTGCAGTTCCGAACTTCTGCAAAATGATGTGCGGGATTTTTATCACGTTTATACTTAGTTGGTTAACGAATGTTCACATACCTTCTAATTTGTGGTGGTTTCAAACCTCCGTTATATTTTCCTTTCAACTAAAAAGTTCCCCCAATTTATAGTTGTATTATAAAAAAATAGTTTCACAATTTATAGCAATTGTAAATATGTAATTAATTTTTATAAAGTACCCTTCCGAGTTTTTTTAGTCAAAGGTTGGCACTTCAACTTTGTGCTTGATGCTTATTAAAACATAAATTTTGTGTTTATATATTATAATTTGTTTTAGTGGCCCATCCAAGTTATTTGCACTCATCTAGAAGCACATGTACTCCTCCAGGCAAAACTAGGATTATAGCAAAGTTTGGCATCAAGAAAAGATGTATGAGAAATCTACCTTGCTTTGAAGATTTGTACCACTAAGTGTAGTTGCTCTTTTATTATTTTCTTAGTTTAGATTTTGATGATGTTTGTCAGGTTGATCTTTTGTGTTTCTTTATGATTAAGTGCTTAGTTAAAATCTATGTGAAGCAC
>Ga0315915_1010582_pt1 | contig 10181 bp, 3 predicted proteins | sample MpolbnodulesMG_FD_207738 | JGI IMG/M metagenome (GOLD analysis project Ga0315915, IMG submission 207738) | Medicago polymorpha root nodule microbial communities from Los Angeles, California, United States - branched nodules | ecosystem: Host-associated > Plants > Roots > Nodule | place: USA... | reverse complement strand
ACTCACCAAGTTTTATTTTAGTACAATCTACGCTTTTTAAAAAAATAAATAAAAGGTTGAAGATATAATTTTTTGACAAAAACAAAAGGTTTTTAAATGATGTGATTTGGACAAACGAGTTGAACCTAAAGAACCAAAATTAGTTGCTCGTGAACTTTAAACGAGCCAAACTTTAGTTAAACAAAAGGTTCGTATCGAATCCAAGTTTTAAGTTGAACAAATTCTTATTAAGTCGAAGTCTAGAGTGTTCGACTCTACTCAATTTCTGCCCTTTTTTTTAATACTCCCCTTACTCAAGAGGACTACACATCACATTTCACCCGATTAATTTTCCTCTCCTCCTCACCCCTCTCCATGAAAATTGTATAAAAATAAATTTTAAGTTTAGGTGTAATACATGATGGAGCTTGAAAAAAGGGAGGAAGTACATTAGAAGAGTATACAAGAGTGATTTTATTATGAACGCATGACCACCACTGGATAACTTTTTATTCTTTCGACTTAATAGTGTAGATCTCACTACATCAATCCCAGGATGCCACATATATTTTCTCCTTGGGTTTGCACCAATTTTGAGGTTAAAAGTCATATGAACTATAAGATAAAAAACTTGTAGTTTGGTTCGCTAGGTTTTTTTTAAAACCAAACCGATATGGTTTGGGTTGGTTTAGCTGGTGTGGTTTTTTGTGAGACAATACAATTTTTTCTTTCCAACATTAAAAACAATTTAAAAGGTAGGATGCACCAACATTACATCAATGTTGCGAGATTTTGGCTTTATGTATTGATTTTAATACAATTTGGGAGAGATTTTGATAGGGAAAGTATAACACCCAAGGTTGACAAGGATGGGGAGCGGTCGCCGGTGCACAAGGCACGACAATGAGCGGCTTCCGACAGCTTCTAGACGAACCGTATCACATCAGGATGAGAGGGATCCCGAGGCCGTGTAGGTATAGGACTGCATGGTTGAAGAAAGGCTTATAAGAACTGTTTGATACTGCTTATATCAACAAGATGCATCTTCTTTCTGGTAGCTCATTCCATAAGAACTTCACAGTTAAGTGTGCTTGACTTGGAGTAGTCTTTGGATTGGATGATATATGTTTAATTAGTGTTTTCATTATGTTATAGTAAGTCAAACACAGTTTTTTTTTGTGATTTTCACTTTGAGTTGGTTTGATTTACAATTTGGGTCTTGTTAACGAATGCTCCCGGGACACTTTTTAAGCATGCTAAATTAGGTAATTATTCTTTTAAAATGTCACAGTTTTCAATTTCCAATGCACTGATTACACAAACTTTTATAAAAAGTTATCATTTAAAGTCATTAACTAATGCTCAAGAGACACTAGTTAAAATTTCCCTCTTTCTGCTGAAGCATGTTCTACAATTCAGGATGTTAGCTTCCTCTTCAAACCACCTTTAGGAAAATTTATCCCTACCAATAAGCTCTTATTAATTAATGTTAACATTTAAGTCTTACATCATTTCAAATAGCAACAAACTTGCCTTTATGATCATAATATTAGATCACCTCTTTTCACCAATGATTAAATTGTTGTCAGCATATTGTAAACATTAGTCACCCCTATCAAGTATATAACCAGCAAACTGCCACAACTCCAACATAATTAAAGCCTCCGCTATAATTACAAAAGGAAAATGTGATAGGGGATCTCCTCACATTAATCCACAACTCTTAAATTTTTTGGCAGGACTACCATTGACCAATATTGAATAGAAGATGTCCTTAAACACTCTTATATATATCTCGTTCTTTTCACGTTAAACCTCATCTTTAACATCACAAAGTCAAGAAAATTTCAATCGACCGAATCATAGGCCTTATCAAAGTGAAACTCTAAACAAAAATACTTCTTTTTTCTTTTTCCTCATGCATCCACGACATAAATTGATTATGGACAAATATGTTTGATTTGCCTCTACGCATATCAGTTTCAACTTCATTTTCTTCAAACATTATTTATCGAATTAGCAAATCACTCATCCTCTTTTTCCGTCAATGCAGGTGAAAAATGATTTGCATTGTACATGCTAGCCATTAAACCCAACATTTACAATAAGCCCGACAATTGTTTCAGCGTCTACATCATGTTCTAAAGTGTTTCCGTGAAAATCGAATCCCGTGTCATATTACATTTTAATTTTTTTTGTGATTCATTTTACATACACATCAAATACTCTATTTCTACGCCAATTAATGAATATGACAACTCATGTGTTTTCATATTTATTAATTAACATGACAACACATCAATAAGTACATGTATAAAATAAATATACACCGACGATGCATACAAATTGAATTTTTTTTAAAAAAAAAAACTGTCATATTTTATTTTGTCTTCATTTTGTATAAAAGTTATAAATATGAATATACTTTATATTTTTTATAAGAATCAGGTGTTTATTCTTTTGACAAATTGAAAGAATCATGTACTAAAATAGACAAATTGTAATCTGACGTAAAAAAAAAATCTAAATTAACTTTTACTTTTCGCAAAAAATAAATAAATAAATTACTATTAGCTAGAGAACGTGACCCAACATGCTAACTAAATATGCGATTCATCTGCATTGTCATTGATCCAACATTAGTATCATTACATCATAGAACTAATCCTTATTTATTCATTTTATTAAGTCCGTAGCAAATTAACCTAATATTTTCCTCTGATTTATTGTATTATGTTAGCAGTAATTTAACCTAACAAATTCCATTTAAAAAAATGCATTCTACCAATTTCATTTCTATCCTATCCTCTTGTCTTCTTTTTTTTGACAATATTTTGTACACTTATGCATTTTTTGATAATATTTTGTACACTTGTTTAATACTAAAGAAATGCATCGCTATCATGTTACTTTTTATTTTTATATAATATTTTGTACACTTCTGCCTTTTTTTCCTTTTTTTCGACAATATTTTGTACACTTATGCCTGATTTTTTTTACAATATTTTGTACACTTATTTAATACTAAAGAAATGCATCGCTATCATGTTGCCTTTTTTTTTTGATAATATCTTGTACACTTATGTTTTTTTTTTCCTTTTTTCTTTACAATATTTTGTACACTTATTTAATACGTTTACAAACAGAATACCCTAATTTCTATGCAAACTCGGCTACCCTAATTTCCATGTAAACTTGGCTATATCCTTATCCTTATCCTTATTTATTAATTTTGTTAGGTCGGCAGCAATTTAACCTAATATTTTCCCGCTCATTTGCTTGTTGTATTAGGTTAGCAGTAATTTAACCTAACAAATTTCACCTAAAAAAATGCATTGCACCAATTTCATTCCTATCCTCTTGCCTTTTTTTTGCTATCCTCTTGCCTTCTTTTTTTTTTGACAATATTTTGTACACAATACTAGAAAAATTCATCGCACTAATTTCATGCCTTTTTTTTTTACAATATTTTGTTTATTTATTAATTTTGTTAGGTCTGCAGCAATCTCTTATTTCTAAATGTTAACCCGTGACGCAATATTAACCCTAGATTTAACACCAACTTTTTTCGCCTGACTTTACTATATTAACCCGAGATTTAATTTATGCAAAATATCATCTCTTATTTCTAAATGATAACCCGTGACGCAATATTAACCCTAGATTTAACCTAATTTTTTCGCCTGACTTTACTATATTAACCCTAGATTTAATTTATGCAAAATGTCAATCCTAATTCTTAACATAATTATGTAGCCTATTTCCCTTCAACCTAAACTAATTATCCTATTTTTATGGAAAACAAAATAAAATCGTTTCCAAACTAATTATCCTATTTTTATGGAAAACAAAATGTATGGAAGCGAATCAACCAAACGTACCTAACAAAATTGAATCGTTTAACCTACTTTTTTGGGAAGGAATATTAAATTAAATTGTTTCATCCTTATCAAAATGTTTCAGGTTATCGACATGTCAATCGTTAGTAAATTGTTTATTTAATTGCTTAAGAACCTTGCAAGTGTTTGCTTTTATCAGATCCTTCTATTTTTTAGATTTAAATTTATGACGTCTTTTCCATGTTCCAAACACTATAATAAGTTCTTGCTATATGAAGTCTATTGTTTAGCAAAGTATGTAGTTTTTTGTGTTTGCCTAAATTTAATAATGATAGCCCTCGGGTCATCCTACTATCAATAATTGACTTAAAAACACATATTTAACACTTTAATGAAACTTCTCTATATCCTAGACTGTCATAAAATTATTATATTTTCCATCGATATAAGAAGAAATATCATCGTTCCCTGTGAATATTAAGCACGTATTTTATTGCATATTGGTACTATTTATATGTCGACAAACATCGGATTTTCTTTTCTTCAATAAACTATGCAATTAAATTTATGTGGTATGTTAAGGTACCATGGTTGATGTCATAGAAATATTTTAATATGGTACGGTACAAACGTTTGTGGCAATTAATATTATGAATTGAATCATACAATTTTTTCCATTCAACTAAACTATTCACATACATATTAGCGCTTTGTATATTCATCGGTATGATCCGTGCGACATCACGGGTCAATGGTCTAGTTTTATTAATTTGCAGCAACTTAACCTAATAATTTCCCTCTAAAATGATTCATTAGGTTAGCAGCAATTTAACCTAACAAATTTCATCTAAAATACAGCGCACCAATTTAACCTAACAAATTCTCTCTAAAATGCAGCAATCCCTAATATTTCTCCTCACTGATGAGCTTTTCATTCTTATCTTGTTGTGTCATCATTTGTATATATCTATTGTATATATTGTTTGTATATGACACTCTAAAAATACAGTCAATTTAATACTTATATATGACACTTTTTAAAAAAAGCCCGTGCATCGCACAAATCGAATTCTAGTTTGTTTATGAAATTTAGATAACTTAGGGAATAAATTTCATAATTAGTTGATGCATATATTTGCATCTGAAATGGCCTAAATTTCATATATAAGTTTACCCCTTTTGAACTCACATCAATATAAAATCGACATGTGACATGTCTAGTTAACATGTCATGTCATAATCTAACTATAAAAGTTCACAAAGGGATTAATTTGAATGATATTGTACAATTTTAGAGATTATTTGTCAATTTGTATAAAGATAGTGACTATTTTTACCGATGGTTATAGTTTTGAGAACCAATTTATCCCCTTTTTTTTAAGGAACCAATTTATCCCCTTATTCTTTAATTAAAAACATATATTTATATCTTAAAAATAAAACCAACAAGTAATTTTTTTTAATCTCTAAAAAATAGTATTTTTTTTTTTAAAAAGAGCATTTAATTCAAAAAAATCGTAATCAAGTGATTATAATTAACAACACTTTGGTAAAAAAAAATCAAGTATAAATTATAACAGTAACAATCCTTAATCAAATTTTACTTATTCGATTGTCTTGAAACCGGAGAGTTAATAAATAAATATTCTAAACAAATGTCATCTTCACCCTGGAGCTAGCATTGGGATCGCGCACACATAAGTCACAGCTAAGATGTTAGTTTAGAGTTAAAGTTTAACATGATTTCAAGATAGAAAATTCAAATTTCCTCATCAGAAATGAATATAATATGGTCATTGGGGTCACATTAATTAATAAAGATGTCTCTTTTTCCTTTTTTTTTTCTAAGTAATAAATCACAAATACTTTTTAACCATAAAAAATAAAAAAAAGTTAAGAAATTGTTTGTTGGTCATCCATTTTTTTATTTTCCTCACAGTTTGATAGGATTAATTTTTAGAGTGAAGATCTATTTTAGTCTGAAAAAAAAAAAAAAAACTACAAGACTCAATTCACTACAGAAAAACTCAAGAATTACAACGGTTTTGACTGAAACAACTTAGTTTTGACATTTTATAATACTATGTTAGCCATGACTTTACATGATTTTTTATATAGTATATAGCGTACAAAAAACATAGCAAACAATGTCAGTGTAGGTTGTGTATTTATTCTAAGACTATGAATACCCAACAGTAAAGATTGTTTAACATAGAAATCAAATCGAACATATCTTTTTATTTTTTCTTTATCGTTTTCCCTTACTTTATTTTTATGTTTTCTTAGGTAGAAGTTCATCCTTCTATGTCAAACGCTCTTTGTAGTAGTCTAAGAACCCGTAATTGAGAAACAAATTCTCTTTATCAACGTAATCTCTTGATCTAACAACTTGATCTAACAAGGTGATTACAATCTCATATGCAAATTAGCATGCATATCATCTTATCAGTTGGGGAATCCTTGATTCACCCAAGTTGTCATGACCTTGGTTAATCATTCATCCACCCAGTTGAGCACAAATGTGTCATCTACTTTTAAGAACTCAAAGAAAAATCTCTCCTATTTTTAATCTTATCACTTGACACATTTGTTCATCGTACAATCAAAGTCACTTGTTCTTGATGACTCACATCTAGGGTACAATCAATGATTACGAAATAAAATATTTTACATCTTTAATCATCCTTATCATTGAAGTTCTAACAACATGGACTAAGAGAGAAATCAATTCATTTTAAATTTAAGGACGAAGAAAATGATGATGGACTTATTTGTTTTGGATACGTTTAACATGATACTACATTATCAAATCAAATTCAACTATAATTTCAATGAAGGCCAAAATATTACCATTACTATCCTCAATCAAAGCCCTAATATTATTGTTTATTTGTGACCCCCAATTTTAGACTTACTTTTTAGAACCATATAAATGGTTGCCCTCTTTACCCTACATCAAATACGACCTTCATGAGGGTTGGTTTATTAGGATAGATTAAACTATGATGTGGCAAATCAAAATTCGAATTTCAATTAAGTGAGTTATCCTCTTTTAAAAAAATATAATAACCTACTAAAGCAAAACATTATATACATATAAAACAAGGCAAATGCCAATATATGTCCAAAAAGTACATGCTAAGAAATTTAAAATAAAAATAATTGTCTAAAAAAATATGCACTCAACTTTATTTAAGTTTTTAAAGTTAAAATTCTTTTTTCTTTGATAGCTTTAAAGTTAAAATTTTGTTGTTTGACATAGAAAACTTATAATTTTAGATTTATTAACTTATAGCAGACTCATAAAACAAATATTTTGGTCCATACCTAAATTCCTCCCCAACCAAACAAAACATGCGTGAGGCAATTAACTACAATAATTAAATGGAGAAAAAAACGACCACCCCTAGTTTAACCTTGTGGTGTAATGGTGATGCTTTACCAACTTGTTTAACAAAAACATAGCTTCACTTCACGTGGCTTTATTGCATAACAAGAGAGTGATTGTTTTGTTAATTACCATCACTATTGCATACGTAGAGTAGACAATCTCACTGCTCTCTCTGTCTCTCATATTACTCTCTCCACCTGTTCCATTACTCCTTACTACGTACGTACAACATGTTTAATATTTTCCAAAAATGTTTCATAGACATCAATTATTCCGATACACTCTTGTACACCGTATATATTAGGAAGAAAAAAGATAAGATGAAAGAGAAAATATGTTTGTGTGGGATCCACATGACCACGTGTCAAATTTTTATGTAGGTATCAAAGGATGTATTTCTATGTATCATTACTCTTAATTTTCTCTCACTAGCCTTTTCTTTTTCATTCTCTCTCCTACTCTGCAAAACCTTGTTTTGATTCGCATTTTCCGGTATTAAAGTGTGTGTCATTATTTTCTCAACATAGCAACCATTATTTGATTTCGTGCACTACACTTTCTTATCCCCTCTCTCTTATTTCAACTTACTTACCATATTCTATTTTCCTTCTAACTTCTTTCATTTTCACATTTCTCTTCCTCTCATCTGCATACACCCATATAGAGACACTAAAATGAAGGTATATGATTCTAACTTTCTATACTTTTTATTCTTTGTTTGTTTTTCTTATTTTTCTTTTTCTAAACGGGATGATTCTTTTCTTAACTTTGACTAGAACCTTGGATTCACTTCTGATTCTCCTTAAACTATGTTTTTTTTTTCTTATTTTATTTTATTTGTATATTTTTATGATGCAAGGTGATATAGCTTTTGGTTGGTTAAATTATAAAATTGTTAGAGAATTTTTGGTTTCTAAACTTTGTCACCTTTATTTGGATGGTTTTGATTTTGTGTCTTTTTTGTTTTTTGTTTGAGATGTTGGATTTTGTGTCTTGTGATGTAAATTTATTTATGAAGAATTATTTGAATTAGGACTAATTAAACAAGTCACTATATATGTGATTTATTGTATGATTGCAGAAGTTTGTGCTAAAATTAGATTTGGAAGATGATAAGGCAAAGCAGAAGGCCTTGAAGACCGTTTCAACACTTTCAGGTACCAAATAGTTCAACAATATAATAGTTGTGATACCTAAATTAATGATTTTTTAAGAATACACAAATCAAGGGAATGTTATAAAATTTTGAGATCTGGTTGTGGGAGAATAAATTGATGGGTAACCCGTTAGTGGTACGTGACAAAACCTCCAATATCATTCATTGACACGTGACATTTGATCTGCAATGCAAACTAGTATATAGTTTTTTAATCAAGTTAGGACTATTTTTTTTCTTCCATAATTCTCTTATTTTTGTTTTGATAGATTGATTCTCTCCACTAGAAGTAATTATATTCAAAACAAAATCAAAGATTAAATGTAGATACTTCTTACAACTCATAACTGAATTTTAATTCATCATGTTAGTGAGCGACTAATTCATTCCGCTAGATTTGATGAACTTAACAAATATTATTTTAGTATATTTTTTTAATATATATATCATAGTTCACAAAAAAATTATGATATTCATATTTGTTGAATATACATAGTGTCATTACAATACAAATATAATTATTTTGAAAGTAAAAAAATAATCTTTTTTTAGAGGAGAAAAAAAACCATATAACTATTTATGCTGAATATAACCATATTAATCTTGGTTAATTTTGTTACCAAGCGTTTTGTGTCTCGGTTTATGGATGAGGAAAAATGCTAATTGCTTTTTACTTTTGCAATTATAGTAACTTTTTTTACTAAAATTGACAACGACCTTATCAGTTAGTACGTCATAAAATAACAATTGTCCAGTGGTTATAATAAAATGTTATGAAATGAGTTTTCGTGATTTGAAAGGAACATGTTTGATGTATCCACTTTCATGTATTTCATATATAGGTGCATTTATAGCAAGAATTGACACCAGTAGTCAGCATTTAGACTAGTATGTATTTGATTCACATAATCTGGAGAAATAAATAAAATTCTATGCTGTCTATTTTATTTTCCATTTTTTATGAAAAATTATGTGCTGTCTGTCGTATAGTGCTTATAATATTTGGTTACACTATTAAATAAATCTTGCATGGACCTCACTAAGGAGTAAGGAATAAGGATGATTTATAATCAAGTAAATTAAGTTCCTTTCAAAAAGAAAATCAAGTAAATTAAGTTGCGAATTTATTAGGAATATACAAATGTGACGTATTTATAATCAGGACACAAGATCCAATTTAATTAAAATGCAGACGAAATATTCCATATATTCTGCTTTAAACTTTTTACTTTGTCAACTTTGAATTAAGTTCACTTAATATGACACCTTTTTTGATTGGTCAACTTTTAATAAATCAACTTTGAATTAAGGTCTTGTGTGCACAATAAAAAAATTATATTGTCACTACATTTCAACTCTTGGATAAACATGAGATGAGTGACTAAGAAATATTTGACCAAATTTTTAGTTTTAGTGCATGTTTAGAATTAATAACGGTGGTTCGATGAAAACATGATAACATTGTGTTTTTGTTGAAACTTTAAAGATGTTTTTCTTTAAATCAAAATTAACGTGCTACAATCTGATTATGCTAAACTCATAACAAACATGCACTTAGTAGATGATTTTACAACTTAATTCAACTCGTGCAACCATATGTAGGGATTGATGCTATCACCATGGACATGAAGGAGAAGAAATTAACCGTGGTAGGAACTGTGGATCCGGTAAAAATTGTGAGCAAACTTCGAAAATATTGGCAAGCAGATATAATCTCAGTAGGACCAGCAAAGGAGCCAGAGAAGAAAGAAGAGCCAAAGAAAGAAGAACCAAAGAAGGAAGAAGAGAAGAAAGAAGAACCAAAGAAGGAAGAAGA
>Ga0315915_1010573_pt1 | contig 10186 bp, 5 predicted proteins | sample MpolbnodulesMG_FD_207738 | JGI IMG/M metagenome (GOLD analysis project Ga0315915, IMG submission 207738) | Medicago polymorpha root nodule microbial communities from Los Angeles, California, United States - branched nodules | ecosystem: Host-associated > Plants > Roots > Nodule | place: USA... | reverse complement strand
GAAGAAGAAGAAGAAGAAGAAGAAGAAGAAGAAGAAGAAGAAGAAGAAGAAGAAGAAGAAGAAGAAGAAGAAGAAGAAGAAGAAGAAGAAGAAGAAGAAGAAGAAGAAGATGGTTAGAGAGAGAGAAGAGAGATTGTTGCAAGGTTGTTATTTCATTGATTAATGAAAATAGAACAATACAATCAATTTATATACACTTAACTTGTAATGCAAGTTATTAGGCAACTAACTAATTAACTTTTCAAAAGTAAAATCAAACAAATGCAACTAATTTCACTTATGATTATGGATTAATCATCTAATAATTTGGAAGTAATATCTTTGGCACTTGTTGCGAAAAACTTCGAGTATTGAGAATTGAAGTAGGAAACGGTTATTTTAGTTTTACGCAAGAGAGATTGTTCAAACGTAATGTGAAGAATCATGGGATGAGTCGGGCACATATCATACATACTCTTAAGAGAGGTAAAGAGAATAATTAAGTTCATGATGTAAAAACTTATTAGGAAGCATATTGAGTAATAAAAGATTGAGAATTATGTACATAATGGTCTCTATTTATAGAATTCAATTACACTAACTAATTGAGTAACTAACTTCTAACTAATTCTTAATTGACTAACTAACACTAACAAACTCTAACTAAAAATTTAAAATATTGCAGCAAGAAGCAGCATTAGTTCAAAACGATTCTACTTGCTATACAGTAGAAAAAAAATGAATTTAAGCACTTCCAAAAAGGAAAGTATTAATCTGTACACAAGATCAAATGGCTTAAATGTACACTCCATGCTCTCTTTTAAGCATGAGATAGCTGATACCTAAAGCAGCCTTTATATATTATAGGCATTTAGCACAAACTTCCTTGTTATCTTGTAGAATTCTATCCATTTTCCTCTCCGGATAACTTCGGAGTTTTCCATGGCTAACTTTGTCCTTCCTGGATGTTGAGAACGAGAAAAAAAAAATACAATAACACTTAGCACCGATGATAATCAAACCTGAGACCTTGAGAGGGGCACACTTCAAAATCTCAAGTCAACACCACCAGATTAACCCAAATAGGTTTTCAGTAAAACAGTCTTTTCAAGCAACAAATGTTAAATTTGTATCTAAGCCAAGAAAATTTCTGGAGCTAGAAATTTAGAAACTTTAGTTGAGATATAGTGAAACTAACTTTAACTTACTAAATTATTACAAAGGGTTTGAGAGATGAATCTGCAACTAAATGCTAATCATTGTCACAAGTGTTACAAAATGGGATACACATACCCTCTAGAGCAGCCATTAGATCTCTGAACGGTGAAATTGATTAGCTGTTCTAGCCATCCACAGTTTAAATAGGATCTGACTCCTTTAAAACATGCAAACCACTTTAATCAGAGTCTAAAGTGAGTAATATTAATAGACAAACTAATGGTAGATTGTACATGTGCATGTATAACATATCATTATTGAAATATTAACACGCTTGATTTCTTGCTTTACACGTGAATCAAATATGTCTAAACATTTGTTCAGTTTTTGTGTCGACACACTCTTTCCTATTATCAGAAAAGAAAATATATAGAATGACTCGTAGCAGAATTGTTTATAAAATTGTTATAAGTGAAAATGGACATAATGTAGAAAGACTTGATGGCAAAAAAAAAGATCGATTTCCCTTAGAAACTATAGCAGAGAAACAAATATTAAATCATAAAAGACGTGCAACGATAAATAACTTACTGCTCTCTTTTGGCTATTCAACCTTCGGATTGATGGAGCTCGTGCCATTGGGGAAGCAGCTGCAACACGTATTCTGCAGAATAAAATTTATATAACATCAACAAATTTCATCCATATCAGAACCGTATTTTTTGAAATTTTGTACTCGGATATTCTCCATTACCTCTTATGAACGTCAACAAATTCGTCTGTTTCGTCCACAATTTCTTCCTGCATCGAAGAAGCAATTACATTCAGTTTTATACGTGAATTTAATAATAAACAATCGAGGGATACACATATCTAAGAAGACAAAAATTTACTTGTAGAAGTTCTTCCAATACATCTTCCAAAGTGATAATACCAATCACTTCACCATCTTCAACATTTTCGGAAGAAGGAGTGTTTAACTGCGAACCAGTTTGCTTATCAATGATAGGAAGATTTGAAGGTTTGTCAATGTCAACAACAACATTTTCTGTTTTTACATACATCTTTTCTAGCAATGGAGCAGTTAACTGTGAATCTCCACCAACACTTTTCTTTGCATCAAATTTCTCTTCATCAATTATTTCTGGAGTTTCTTTGCGTTTTCCTTTAGTCTTGATAACAGCAGCCATATGACTACCCTTTTGAAACTGATTCAGTATATCGTATAGAGGCATATCGGATGGAACCCTGTAAATACATACCATTACAAATATTAGGGCTATCTAGTTTGTTCGAAAGACCGCAACAAGAGAATAAATTTATTCAAACACACCGTGGAATGCTCGGGGAACATACATCACTGACAGGGGTCTCCGTTTCAGATCGTACCCTGAGAAGGTCTTTGACCTAGTTATAAAAAGATAAAACACACATGTGAGAATGAAAGAACCTAAAAGAAATGAGATAATGTAAATAAAGTCAAAATATGGAAAAATACACACAAGTAGAAGCCCTATAAGATTCTTGGGATTTTCATCATAGACAGGAATTCGGCTGTGCCCTCGATCAATAATTTGTCCCATTGCCTCCCTGTTTGAAATCGGCAGAATAAAATAAGTTTTATGCAAAATAAAATAGTTGAGAAAAATCATGAGTCTACTCTATGCATATGCTTTGCATATATCTTACAAGCAAAGGTGGATCATATACTAGTTTGTGGGAAACAACAATAAATGATTTTTCACATGCTTTAGTAATTGATATAGTTGAAAAGAATCTTCATCAACAATAATATTTAATAAAGAGGAAATAGATGAAATCTTTGTCAAAGAAATTTTTTATTTCCAAAGCTAATTCAGCCTTGCAAACCTAATCTACTGATGAAAATAATGACAAAGATAACAAGAAAGATTACCAGTCCAATTTTGAATTTACATCTAATGAAAATGTTGATTCAATAGGTGTCATAGCCTTCTCAACAGTCTGTTCAAAAACACAAAATTAATAAGCAGAAGTCATAGGAAATTTTAATAACAAGATAGAAAAATAAAGCATTAAATATGCTCTTATAGAAGCCAAGAGCCGACAACATGTGAATGTATACGAACACAAGATCACTAGAAGTGAACGGTGAGTTTTTGAATATCGTGGCGTGGCTAATTGACAAATATTTTAGTAAACCCTATTACTATTACATTTCCTCCATCACTAATGTATATCAAAACTCAACATTGGTAAGAAACTTCATATTATGCTGTGCTGAATATCATACATTGAAAAATAGTGTTTTATGGACATGAAATGGAATACTAACAAATAAGTTGATATTGAATGTGGAAGGTGAATTGCAGAACTTACCTTTTGGGTCAAATCAAGTGCTCCATTAATAATCGTCGTCTCATCAAGTGTAAGCTCGCCCCCTATCCCAGCCTAAAAATCAAGCAAGTTCAACGCTTATGATTCAAACACCGGAAAAAAAAAGATGAGTAGTTTCACCAAATTTGAAATGAAAAGAGTTGTTCTGATTTATACCTCCTTGCCATGAATGGAAACAAAAGTTTTTATCTGAGCACGCCCAAATAAAGCTTTATCATGCCCTAATAGATAATCCAGAGCCTAGAAAAAATATTCATTAGGAAAAGAAATACTTGGAAGCATCATTACTTTAAAAAAAATACATATTCTATAGATGAAAATAACCATGCAAAATACCTTTCCAACTGGACAAGAAATTGGATAACATATAATCATCAATATCCGCACAAGCCATGCAAAATATGCACTTATGGCAAGACCATTTCTACTACAAATTGCTTGAGGAATAATCTGAAATCAAAGACACAAATTGTTATCCTTATTAGTTAAAAAGAAATCATAAAATTTATTGAGATGAAAATGTTGAGAGTAAACCAGTGAGCTACAAAGAGAAAAAAAATCACATACCTCACCGATAAATAGAACACAAGTAACAGAGAAAATGATGGCAATAAATGGATTGGTGATTTTATATAGGAATATAGGAAGAGCCTGCAGATTGGAAGTTTGAAAGCAACGGGTGTCAAACAGTTTTTTCGGTTTAGGAATCGGTATAATTTGCAAACAAAAAATAAGTATGAAACAAAATAAAACTCTCTTTTATTAAAAAACTTAAGTAAACAGCATAAACACTTATCCTAAAAGCACTTATGTATAACTAGTTATTTCATATAATCTATATGTTGTTTTCATTATAACAACAACAACATAAATTGAACGACGCCATAGTGTTCTATCAAAAACTGCTTGAGCTATACAATGAGTGTCGTCCAAGAAATGACCTAATCTTCACACTATTGCGTATTCTATTCATGACATAGAGATTGGACAAAGTTTTATGTTTTCTGCCCAAGCTTAACATAACCGTCTCCTTTTACCCTAGCTTGGGACCGACAAAGGAAAACAAGCCTAAACATAGGAGGAATTTGTTTTCATTATAAGCTATTCTAAAAAAAGCACATGAACATAAACTTTCTCACTAAGAAGTGCGTATGCCAATAGATACACTCAAATAAATCAAACTAAACAAGCATAAATATATTCATGATTGAAATTAAATTACCTCCATGGCAAGAGCATTGAAGAGAAGCAGTGTAACAAGAAGCTGATGTGATTTTTCAACCAAAGGAATTATGATTGCTGCGTGCATAATAAGGTGAATTAGGTTTTCAATCATAACAACAATAACAAATAATATTACTTAAACTATGTGTTAAAGGAACAGTTACCAGCTTGGTTTTTCTCAGAAGAAGAACCACTTAGTTTGAGAATTTCTAAGTTAATGATTTTTTGAGACAAGAAACCAATGGTGAGACCGGACATGAGTCCGGAAAATAGAACAAGAAAACAGCAGAAGCCGGCGTAAGAAATCCATGTTGCCGACCCAAAAGGTATGCTTTCGCGAGTCAATATCCGACTCATTGCCAACACATTGATCAAATTCATCATCGTCATATGGTAGCTCTTCTTCTTCTTCTGCTTCAATCATTCACTGTGCTGTTCTCACTCTTCTCTATGTCTTTTTTTGGTTGTGTATGTGTATTCTCCTGTTGTGTTATTAATAGTTATCGATTACAACAAGTAGCAAACTACATGCCACAATCTTTCTTTCTTTGTTTTTTTAATCCTATATTTTCTCACTTTTTTGTTTTTTTATTTGATCTTTTGTTTTTTTTACAAAATTTGATAACGGTTTTTTAAATGCCTCTTCTCGCATGTGTTTTTTCGTTTTTTTTGATCAAGTAGCTTGAGAGTCCGAGTATGTTCTATTTACCATCAGCTCCATTTACCCCATTTAGGATTTTGGATGAATGATATGTGGTCAAAAAAAAAAGGATCCAAAGGCTGAGATTCAAAATAAAGAAAAAAAGTATTTGTTTGATTAAAAAAAGAATAATGCAATTTGTCCTCCATATTTCACCTATCGTCTTCCCTTGGTGTCTCTTCCGTCAATCACGTTCTCTCATCACCATCCATAACCTCCCTCCACTGTTTTTCTTCCCTTATTTATTTTTTATGGTTTAATACTTCTTTTTTGTTATTTTATTTGGTTGTTTTTTCCATCGTCGGTGTGTTAACATGATAACTTTCAAGATCAAAAATTTATCGCCGGAGTATTTCAAAATTGGCAAGGGTCGACGGTAGAGGAAAGGAATGAATCAAGTGTGGAAGTAGATAGCAGCAGCGGTTGAATTGGTTTGTGACGGCGGTGGTGAGAGGGAGATGAGAGGAAGAGGCCCGGGGAGATGGGAAACACTGCAATTGATGGAGGGGGAAGTGACATGCGGCGGTGGAGTGGCTATGAACGATGATGAGAGAAGAGAGTAAAGAGAAATTGTTTTTTTTATTTAGTTTCATTAAAACAAACATTTTTAATTTTAATTTTATTTTGTTTATTTTTAATTTGAACCATTGAATCATTTTTTAACAAATGTCATTCATCCAAGATCTAAAATGGGGTAAATGGAGCAGATGGTAAATGGAGCACACCTGGACTCGTAGCGTAGTGGTTAGAGTTCACACAATTTAATTGTGGAGAAGTGGAGTGTCCAAGGTTCGAATCCCGGCTCCTGCATATAATATGCAGTATCCCTACCAACTGAGTTAAACTCACATGGATTAATCTAACTTTTACTTTATTTTATTTAAAAGAAATATAATATTATATTTCCACGATGTAACTCTATCTCTGTAACCGTCTTTCTGATTTACAGTCTTTCTAGAGTTTTAGAGGAGAGGGAATACTTTTAATTTTTAGGTTCAATTTTTAGAAGGGGAGTGGAGGGGAGCAAAATCCCTTCAAGAAGCACTTTTTGCTTCCCTCAAATTGAAGTTTTGTCAGAGGGGGAGGGGAGATGAGTTCTTAATTTTTATTATCAGTCAGTTATATTTTCCTTGTAACATTTCTACTAGGATATATTATCCTTGTAACAACTTTTATTATTATATTATCTTTCTTTTTTTAAACAACTTTTCGTCGGCCTATGAAATCGTAAAAACAAACATTTTCTTATATTTAATTAAGTTTAAGGGTAAAAAAGTAAATTAATTAATTTTAAAATCTCCCCCTTCCCCTTGTGAAGCAAACACATTTTGATTAAAATTCCTCTCATCCCCTCCCTTCTCCTGAACCAAACATATGTTTAATTGAAATATCTCCCCTCCCCTCCCTCTTCCTCCCTCCATTACAATTCATCTCCTCCTCTCCGTTGAACCAAATGGACCCTAACATACTTCTTTATGCCTAATCTAAATACTTTGAATGCCATCAAGAAGGATGCACAATACGTGCGTCAGACCGAGCCTCAACACACATCATCGATTCAATGCATGACGATCCATTAATCTATTATCCTCGTAGTTCAAGACAAGGGATTTCTTGTGCGCTTCACGAGCACACCTCATCCAATTTGACCGGTCCATATAATCTCTAACGGCCTCCCTAAATATCTTGTCGGGTTTCAGATAGTTAGTTATATATATGCTCCATTGTATAAGTGTGACTCCATGCAACACAAGGTACAATCAAATTTTAACGACATTTCGCACACTTTCCCTTCCTCATTTATCTTACAGACTTGAGTCTCGGAGTGCTAATGAGTTTTTAAAATTCATTTTCCCTCACCAGAAACTCTTATCCACCATATGGAAGAACTACTTCTACCGCATCTGAGAACTACTTCCACCGCATTGTAGATCACCTCATATGAACACTTTCACCGTCAGTCATCGCTCTAGTCTACTCCAAATCCATGGTGCTTGAAGAAGGGAAATCTCTTCATCGACTCCTTTAAATTTCCCCATATTCACCACCTTAATCGCTTTCTATTGATTTTTCGATGACAAAAACTCATTCTTGGGAGAATGCCACCGCGAGACACCGTTCTGAAACACATATCATGCAAGATCATAACGACCATGTTATAACTTCTGCATTTAAAGATGACATGAACACCACTATTGTTTATCCGGTTTTTGAAGAAATCGTTGATGTCATTCCTCTTACTTCTAAATAAATCATCATCGTCTCTTCTTTTGTTTATGAAGAAACTGTCACCGTGCTTCCTCCACAATGTGATCAACTCAGCGATAAGCAGCAGTCAGAAGCGGGGCATCTACCACTGAAATCCATTGTAGAAGGATTTCTCCTTCATAGGAATCTCCAAAGGGAACAACGAAGAGAAATATCATAGAGGTGCTCATAGTAGATCCAAATAGAAGGTCAATTGACAAGCCCACAAATGCACGGTTATATAATCGCAATAAAGATGTCAATCCCACATATACATTAAATAAGAAGACTTTAACAATAACATAGAGATACCTTAGGATTGTGGGTTTCCATCATCAGATTGAATTTCCAAGCTCAAACGTGAATGTTGCTACGATGAGTTATATTATAATTATTCAATTCATTTGAAAAAGATTGATTGTTTGATCTTGTAGTTGTAATGCATATTGTCATACCCCAATTTTTTTGACTTAAGATGTCACTAACACGTGTCGTTGGACCCTACATTCATACGCAATTTAACATACTCGATCTCTGAAGTTTCGACGAGAATTTCGGCAAAGAGGTATTTTAAAATACCTCATGTTTGATTCCGAATCGGGCCCTCTTCTCTATTTGTATTTTTAGTCTTTATTTCCATCTTTTAATTAATTAATTAATTTTAACTTTAGTTTTTAATTTAATTTAGTCATTATATAATATTTTTATTTTATTAAATCACCTTTTAAAGGGATAAGAGTCCACATTAGTAATTTTTATTTTTTTTCTCTTCATTATTTATTTTGTTATCCGATAAGTTCCAAAAAAGAGTCTTGGTCAAGTGAACAGTTTGTCACGTGTCCAAATCCAAAACCGGTTTCACTGCAAACCGATTTCCAGGAACAAATCCACGTCTTGATCCCCAATCCAAGCCGGTTCACATCTGCAGCCAAGATTCCAGGCACAAGTCATCTAAGTTCAACAAACCCTAAAAACCAAGTCCTTCACTATAAAAGGAGTACCTGCACATATAAAAAAGAACAGAAAAATTGCTAAATTCAACAACAATTTTACACAGCCAAAATTCATTCAAAACATCTGAACCTCGGCTCAAATTAACGCCTGTACACACAACCAGGCCATTCATCACACCGAAATAGATCGTGCAACGCAAAACCACAACATAATCTCAAACGAACGCAACACAGTCACGATTCGAGGACGATCACGGCGGCACCCCGACACCGCATCACAAAACCGAACAACACAAGTCAACTACCGAACCGTCACCCTCGTACACCAGAGGTCCGAAACCGAACCGAAGGGATACTACTGCGAATCGGTTTGAAAGGCGAGCACAAGAATAGATCGAGACCCAAAATAAAGGTATAACACTTTCTTTCTCCTTTTGTAGATCTAGGTCAGAGTTTATTGTTCTCGTGATTTCTAGGTTTAGAAACATTCAGAGGAGAGGGAGTAGAAGAGAATAGGCGAAAAAAATTAAAGAAAAGAGCGGTTAACAGCGGCGGCGCCGCCGTCCATGACGGCCAGCCACCGCGCTACCGCCACCTTACCTCCACCGGCGAGGATGAGAGAGAACAAAGAGAAGGAGAGAGCTCATATCTGTTTTGTGATGGAAGAGAGAGAAAAACCAATGAAAAATGAAAAAACTTGTCCCACACCCTTTTTATACTACTAGGTCGACCCAGTTTAGTTGACCCTAACCCTTTAGCAAACCGACCCGACTCGGTTCTCCCTTAGGCCCAATAACGCGTCCCTTCCCTTTTCCTGTTAAGCGCAACTCACTTCTGCTTACTTTCTGCACCCCCAGGCTTACTGTCTGCTCCCCACCTGCATGCATCTTTATTTTATTTTTAGGTTATTCATCTCTTATGCATTTTATTTCCATAGTATATTATTTCGCAGCATCTCATATTTTTATCTTGGTTTCATGCATTTTAAATTACCCTTTGCATTTTATTTTTTCTTTATCATTACATTTTGTTTATTTTGTTACTTATTATCATTCATGTATCTATTTTCTGTCATTTAATTTTTACTTGCACAAATTTTAGGATGTAAATAGGTTTTTATGTAAATTATTTATTTTTCCGTCATTTATTTTCGGCAGACTTTAGAATGTATATTTAGGTTTATGTAAATTTATTATGCATATTTATTTTTCCGCAGACCTTAGCATGTATCATAGATTTTATGTAATAGTTTTAGGTGCATGTGTGCGTGTGTGCGTGTATGTTTACCTTTTATGCTTGGTAGCTTAGGTTAAAGGTCATCGTGGTGGTCCAACGCCACCATAAGGTACCTACGCTTTTATTTTTTTTATTTTTTGCTCCGATAGTTTCATTTTAGTCTTATTATTCAAAAAAACAAAAAACATGCAAAAACAAAAACACAAAAAATATTTTCATAAACAAACCTTGATTCCCAAAATCAAGTGATCCTTTCATTTTTATTCTTTCATAAATCAAACATTGCAATCTACATTAATAATATCTTAAGTGA
>Ga0315915_1010571_pt1 | contig 10188 bp, 5 predicted proteins | sample MpolbnodulesMG_FD_207738 | JGI IMG/M metagenome (GOLD analysis project Ga0315915, IMG submission 207738) | Medicago polymorpha root nodule microbial communities from Los Angeles, California, United States - branched nodules | ecosystem: Host-associated > Plants > Roots > Nodule | place: USA... | reverse complement strand
AGATGTAACTTAAATAAAAACAAACACTGAGTAACTAACTCCTAATCTTTAGCCACTACTTTATTAGCTAATTAAAACTGAAATATTAAAACAAATTCTTCTAAAGACTTGGTCAATCGGTGCAGCTGGCAGTAACAACCGTTGATACACACGTTCAACACCCTACCTTTGAATCTCACATTCTCCCATGAGATGTCATCCCAGCGTTCAATGCCGAATGTGGACAGAATCAGCAACCTACCGGACTCTGTTATCTGCCACATCCTCTCTTTTCTCTCTACCAAACAATCTGCCGCAACAACCATCCTCTCCAAAAGATGGAACCCTTTGTGGCGTTCAGTCCTCACCCTTTACTTCATCGACCGCGAGTTTGCAGACTTCAACACTTTTCGACTTTTCGTCTACTCAGTCATGCTCACCCGTGACCCCACATTGCCCATCCGATTGTTCCACCTCAAATGTGGTACCTCCTCCGGATGTGATCCACATGATATCAATCAATTTATTCCTGTTGCTGTTAAAAAAGGAGTTGAGAATCTCATCTTAGATTTTACCAGCAGTGATGAGGATTTTCTAATCAGATTAGGTCCTACAATTTCAAGTGTCTTCAATTGCGGCAGGAACCTTGTGTTTCTTAAATTGAAGTATGTGATAGTGAATGTTGGTGCTCAATTTGATTTTCCACTACTCAAAACTCTCCATTTGGACAGCGTTTTCTTTGTGGGAAGAGATTGTAATAAGCTTATAGAAGGATGTCCCATTCTAGAGGAATTCCAAGCAATTGATATAGGATTTCCAAATGATGAAATAGAGTTTAAAGGCTTATCCAATTTGGTAAGAGCCGACATTTCTAATGTTGGTTGGAATATTCCATTTTCTTGGTTTTGTAATGCAAAGTTTCTACGAGTAAGACTGGTATGAGTAACTCACTTCTCTTTAGCTAATGTTACAAGAAGTTTAACTTGATTTCTAATGTTAATTTGTCTTTCAACACACTCAGAGCAAGGAGCAACAAGTTCACACTTTTCGTAACTTAACTCACATGGAGCTTATATTTGAATTTAGTTGGCGTACTAACTGGAAGTGGTCGGTAGAATTGCTCGAACATTGCCCTAAGCTTCAAAATCTTGCTATTGATAAGGTCTTACTTGTGCCAATGATGGTATTTTTTAACTATATTTTAGACATTTCTTTTCTAATTTTTGTCTGTGGATTTTAATAGCCTTATGGACATGGAATTGACGAGGACGATTGGACGGAACCAAAAATTGTTCCAGAATGCATTTCCTCTCAACTTAGAACATGCTCACTTACATCTTATAGAGGCAAGAAGTGTGAGCTTCAGTTTGCAAAGTATATTATGAAGAATGCAAAAGTAATGTGCACCATGACAATTAGTTCCTCGCAAGTGGATATAAATATAAAGCACCAAATGCTATTGAAATTATCTTCATGTCCAAGGGGTTCTACTACGTGTATACTTTCATTTTATTAATGAAGGTTAGGGCATGTTTACATTAGTTACCGTAGATTCTAATTTCTAGATTTGCAACAATAGTATGAAATGGTTTGAAATACATGAACTCAGTTTCACTAGGTCTATATGTCATATATTTTCAAATATATATTTTGATACTTGTTCCTCCAACCCTTTGTGAACTTTGCTTTCTTACTGATAATTGTTTAAGATTTGAATTATATTGATGTTTGTCAAGTCATTGTCTTACGGTTATTCAAAAATATTGATATGACACATAACCACGACCAACAAAGGGTTTAAACTTTGAATTTGTGTTACCTAAGTTTCTTAATAGGGTTGGGTATTAAGAATTTGAGGGCTTTTAATTTTGTTTTATTAAGAAAACGGATTTGGAGATTGAGGGGGATACTCTTTTTTGGGATGAAAACTTGGTTGGCTGAGGAGCGTTAAGAAATAGGTTTGGTAGGTTATTCTCTTTATCTTTGGATAAAGAGGTCAGAGTGTTAGACTTTACAAGGGTGGTAGATAGGAGGTGGGAGTTGAGGCAGCGAAGAGACTTGTTCTAGTGGGGTGGGGTTCATTGGTGTGTTTTTGGCTATGTGTGATTGATGAGTGCTTGGTGTTATAAGACTGGAATGCTAGCAAGGTAACTTATTTTGTAGTGGCCTTTAGTAGTTGTTTAGTGTGTTTAACTTGCATGCTGGACAAAATGGGAGTGTGGAATTGGTGTGGGTCAGAAGGGAAAATTGAAGGGCAGTGGTATGGCTTGGTTGAAGTGATTTAGATGATGATGTGGTATGGCTCTAGTCCTGTTTACTCTAAATTTATGCTACTGATGGAATAGTGGACATGGGAGGGTGATGGGTATATATAATATGCTGGCAAGGTAACTACATAGGCTATTGCAATATTGTGGAGGAGTTGCAGACTCAAAACTTTGTGTAGTGGATCTTGGAAGGTTGAGAGTGAGCACTTTCGGTTGTGCTGGTGCAGCAGATCTTTGCTATCTCAAACCAGTCTTGATTTTTTGTGTGAATTACCATTGCATTGGTAGGTGTCCTTGGAGTTTATCTTTGAGCATGATTCATGTTTCAGTCATTTTTGCTAGAGTATGTCTGTGCTTATTGCTCTTTATTGGAAAGACTGTAAGGGAAATTGTAATTTAGTTTTGGCCTAAGTGTATCACTCACTGCATAATTCTGCAGTTTGAGTGTTATCTGGGACTCCTTGTTCACAATATTGTAATGTTCCATATAGTTAATTTGTTCAAGTTACCAGAGAGATGTTTGATTTCATTCTTTGTTTGAATTCTGATATATGTCATTTGTCTTGGGAATTTTGACCAAATTTTATAGTATTTCTTTTAGACTTCCTTGTTCTAACTAAAGTCTATGCTACAACGTATAGGGTATGGTATGCAAATCAGCACAAAAGGAATGCTTGCATGTAAGGCAGCGAGAGGGAATATGTTGAAACCCGTATGTGTATTGTAAATGAAGCTATTGACAGGAAACTTGGGTGAAGCTTATGTGTGTGCATTCAATTGTTTCATGATAAGCTATGTCTTTTTCTCAATTCCTAATTTGTGAGCACAAAAATATAAGGAAATATAATGTCTCGTTGCCTAATTCCCCTCTCAAGAAAGAACTCAGATCAATTATATTTTCATTTTGTTAATTGACTTAATTGTACTTTTGACTCCATAACCAACTCGACTATGATGTTGATGTTTCAGTCTTCCACAAATTCTTTTCTGAGTGATTTGGCCCCTTATGTTTTTCTCATTTGTTATTTGATAGCCCTCTCCTAATTTTACGCTGAAGTGTGATATCAATTATTGATACGACACCCTACTCACATATCCAACCCAAATTTCCATTAAAAATATAAAAAAAAAAAAAATGTGAAAAAACAACTCAAAATTAAGAGCCAGTAAATTCTTGTGATTAATACCTTGCTTGCCCTTTTTCAAATTGATGATACCTTGTATGCTTTATACTGTATAGTATTAGATAAGATGTAGAATTCAAAACTTTGATTAAATAGCTAACTGGTCCCTATGCATCCAAGTGCTAGGTATTGGATTAAGGAATCAAATGAAGGTGATCATTAGGTTTATCTAAGAATTTTGAGTACGCTGGATATTTTGCATCATTATGCAGAAAAATGTGTTAACAAGTTTGTTATTAGCTCAGGCACATAGAGAGTTTATACTACATTGGAGGATGAAAAAATATTAAGGCTTTGTTTGGGAGTTTGGAGGGGAAGGGAAGGGAAGGCTTTGGAGGGTTGGAAATATAGGGGAAAATGGGAAAATCTTTCACATTTTTTGAAAGAGTAATTTTTTAGAAAATGATAAATTAATGCTTATGATTAATATATTTTTAATTTTAAGAATATTATAACTACTTAGATTAGATTTGAAGAATTCATGTAAACCCTCCAAAAAACCCCAAAACCTTCCTTCAATGCAATTTTTTAGTTCCCCCAAATGAGGAGGGTTTTGTATTATGAAGAAAAATGAAACCCCAAAGCCTTCCCCTCTTGATATCATCTATTTCTTTCACTTGCTCCTTCAATTTTTTCCTAACCCCTCCCCTCCCTTCCTCTCCCAACTTGCAAACAAAGCCTTAGGAGTATAAAAAGCAACAGCTTCAGTAGGAATGAGACAACTAATAGAATTTATAAATTAGTCAAGCATCAATTCACCAATTATTGGGGCGAAAATATCAACGGTGTCCAAAAGAGTCTCTTATACTATCCCATTTGTGTAAAATCACATCGGTTAGGGGATCTGATTATGATTTTCAAAGTACGTCATGAGAAATTACGAGGAAACAGAAAAGTTAGAGTGATTAAATAACAAGCTAGAAGCCACAAATTTCAACAGCATGCAGAATAAAATGCCAAATGACTGGCTCTAAGAGTAACATGGAATCGCAGAAACTACCACCTCCAGAACATTGGTAATTATCAGATAACAAATCACCATCCATAATTCAAGTCAACGGTCAATGAAGTTATGCAATCATCTCAAAACTAACACATTAACATAAACATAATCATATTATACATACACCTATAAATCAGATAGAACAATCAAACAAACAATGGCATATAAATTTCCTACATTGCTATGCAAAAATGAAACAAACAACATATAAAGTAAATAAATTCTCACTAGCAAATAGAAATGGTAAATACGCTTTTATCTTTGACGGCAAACCAATCTTCTCCAAGTAACTAACAAACGAACTCTCCATATCTTCCTCCGAAATCTTCTCATCCTCATTACCACCCAAATGTTGCTGAACAAACTTAAAAAACTTCATCAACTGATTCTTCTCCTTAAGCGAAAGATTCTTATCTCTAAAAATCGCTCCACGTGAATCTGGAACATTCACTAAACCCTCATTCGTATTGTAAACAAGACTCGCATCGATTCCTTTGAATTCTAAGTACTGTGCAGCACCTGATTTCAACAACAAATCGATTGTTTTGTCCGCGCTAAACAATGCCCTAGGTCCTGCTAAATCGAGGTTGAATTTTCTCGAATTTTCGCGAAGGAATTGGGATTCTTCGATGGAATTGCATGAATTGAACTCCGCATCGGAGAATATAGGTTGCTGGATGAGATTTACGGTGGTGTAGTCGGAATTGTCGGTGGTGGCGGTGGCGGTGATGTATTTGGGAGGAGAATTGAGGTGAGAAATGAGATCTTCGAAGGAGAGAGAAGCGAAATGGCTACCGTAGAAGGGATTGGGATCGAGGTGGAGGATGGTTTTTCCGACGGCGGATGCGGCGGCGGAGATGATGGATTCGGAAAGGCCGGTGCCGATGATAATAAGATCGAAGTTGATTGGGTCTATTGGAGGGTAGGGGGAGGATTCTAAGGTTTCCGTCATGGCAACGACGGCGCGTGGTGGTTATTCGCCGTCTGTGCCGTGAGAGAAATCGAAGAATGGGTGGGAAAGTTGTGTGTTTGAAGGAAACGACCTTGTAGTTGTCGTTTCACCAGCGTATATTTTCCCTTACACGAACATTTGACTGATATGTGATCGACCGACGGTGTAAAACTCTATATGCTGTGAGTGCATGCAAGTTATATACACCCGCATGTATGCACCCAATTAAATAGATTAAATAGATATTTTTAAATTTGTCAAAAAAAAATATTTTTAAAGAGTTTAAAGATGTTGGACCGGTTTTAAACAATTTTGTATGTCAAATCATATTAAATAAGGGATAATTACACATACTTCCTCTGAGGTCTAATAAAATGACACTACATCTCCTTTAATTTTAAAACATACACTAACTCTCCTTAAGTTTTCATCATATAAACTAGTAGCTCCCTTCTATGTTAACGCAGTTAATTTTCCGTTAACATCTTTCATTTTTTCACTATGACCCATCGTCAGGATCATTTGGAGAAAGTTTATGTACAAGGATGCTAAAATTGGAATAATTACACAGTTTTCCATTATAAAAATTGTTCTCATAGAGGTATTTCTTCGATTGGTTCTTGAATTGATCCTTTAGAGCACCACTCCATGGTTTCCTATGAGCATCATTATTGTCTTGTTGCTCTAATTCAAGAGTCTCGTAGTTCTTAGGAAGCCATTCATACAAGTAATGCAATATACACAATAACTTGTGCAAAATCTTTAAAACTTATTAGTAGTAATTTCTTTTACCTTTGAGTTCTTGAAAAGTTGTTGGAATATCGTTTCTTTTGAAAGCAGCTTCAATATCACTTAAAATACTCACCCAAAATAAACTACCCTTAAACTATAGTCATTATTAAGGTCATAATTGTTATTTAATAGAAATAAATTTGTTAAAGTTTCCAAATCCCTTGTTTTCTTTTCTTTCTTTGTATCACGTTTATTATATTATACTATGTACATTTTCATAATAACCTGATTCGATTCTTTTCCAATTGAAACTTAAGTTATTACCTTATATAGTTAGAATGTTTAAATGTCATTTTAATAGCTTTTACGCCATTCCTAAAACACTTCGTTTTTTTTCTTCTTTAAACTATACTGGAAAAAAATATCAACTAAACAAGATCTAAGGCGAGTGTATTGGATTATGATTTTAAGGGATTTTAATAGAATTTTTTTATCATAAAAAAATTTTGTGCTATTCAATTAAAACTCTTTCCAACTTAAAAAAAGTCGTCTGGTATTCAATCAAGACTCTTTGTCATTTAAAAAAGTCTTGTGGTATTCAATCAAGACTCTTCATCACTTAAAAAAAGTTGTGTAGTATTCAAAATCATTTAAATTTCGAAAGATTGTTTAATAAATTTGATTTTGATGGATTGTGTGAGATTATCTAGTGAAATTTTATCAAGAAAAAGTCTTTTATAAAAACATGAGATTTCTTAAGATTGTTTTTTCTTTTAAGATTTTATTATCTCTCGCACTCTCTTTCTTCCTCTCTATTTCCATCCTCTCTCTCTCCTCTCTCTAGCTCTCCCGTAAAAAAAAAAAGTAAAATAAATAAAAGAGTTTGTATTAAAAGTTTGTGAAAGAGATTGTGTTATGATCATTTTTTTTCAATAAGTCCTTAAAATTCATAAAATCTTTTGAATTCCATAAAATCATTTCAAATCATTTAAGATCTTATGAGTTAAATCCATTGAAATTCAAATTGTAAATCTATATAGCCTTTTAAAATCATTAAGGTCGTTAAAATCCTACAAAGTATTTATTCTTTGTTCATAACACACTTTTTTAAGCCTTTATTCTTTTATATGGTTCAACCGGTTCAACCAATTGAACCATGACCCGAAGCGGTTTGATGTCTGATCCCGTTTTGAAAACACTAGTTGATATAACAAATAAATCTTGCGTCTTTTTCTTCGAAAACAGATCTGAGATCATTTTTAATTAAATGATGTTTTTGTTGAAAAAAATGGTTGAAAAGAAATAAACAATTTTGATAAGTTTGTTTGATCAGGTTCAAAAAAGGAGGAAGATATCTTATTCAAATGATCGAGACAATAATATGCAAACTGAAAAGCGACAATTATCATAAATATGAAAGGAGCTACATATGATCTTTGACGTTCTTGGATTTCTTCATCTTCCATAATTTACCCTCCTTTGTGATCCAATTTTAAGGAAGTTGGTGTATGATACTCTTTAATATGTGTGTTCTAGGTTGATTGCTATAATACTTTATTGATTTTTTATCTTCGAGAAAGAAAAAAAATCAAAGGAAATACAAAAGGTCCAACTCGGGTCTTTATCCAAGAATTGGGGTTAGCGAAGTTTTATCTTTTTATCACCGTTATCTTTCTTTGTTTAATGTTTGACTTTCCTATTTCATCACACTGTTGTGAGAGAAAATTTTTATTATGATGTTTTTTTTCTATATTTCTCCATTTCATTGCATAAATCAACAATGTGATTGTATTTTTTCATGATGTTTAAAATATGTTTTTTTTTTTTTTAGGGAAAGATATGTTATTGTATTTCAATAAAATATATGTTATTGTGTTTTTTTTATACAGTATTGTTGTCTCTGAGCTTGAATAAAGAATAATAGTTGATAATTTTAACTACACGCACATCGACGATCCATAGTTGTGAGATATCATTGTATTATAATAACTAATTTACAACGTTGCAATGTTGTATTGGTGAAGAGAACCTTGCAAGAGTTATAATTTTTTTATCATGTTCTATAGTTTTCTACTATCCCCCTCATCGTATTTCACACTTTATTTATAATGAATTGCAATGGTTTTTGCTTCGTGAAAAAATTGAACAAAGACGTCTATATTATTTTCATGTAAATTATCCAAGTTATTCATGATTAACTAATCAAAATAGATTTATTTAGTAAATATATAAATCAGATATGAAGTTTTTTTTATACTTTAAATGTTATGGATATCTTTGATCCAATATTGTTTTATTTTATTTTGGTACAACTGATAAGATAACTTTAGCTAATCTATTTGTATGAATAACAAATAAAGTCGCTGATTATTTCAATTTTTTGTTATACAGCTCAAGGGATCATTCAACTCCAAATTTTAACTAAGTTATTTAACTCAATTGGTTAATAAATTCCATCAGAGACAACCCAAGTTTGATTATTGGATGGAACGAATCTTGGTCAGACTATACTTACCTCGCAATTGACCTCCAAATTATCAAGGTTCCCTTCCTTCGAGAATCAGAGAGTTAAAACCAAAAAAACTATACTCGAAATTTATATAATAGATCGTACTTGACAATTCATTGTATTTATAATTGGAAAAAATGTTAAAAAGTTATTCAAAAATAATTAAATGAACTATATCCATAAATTTCTCAGGGATCGTGAAATTCCTACTTACTTACCAATGCATATTATATTAAAATTAAGTAAGGGGGAATTGGGTGCATTTGGCGATGGTTGAGTCGACACAGACAAAGAGAACGAGCGATTAGGTCATGGCTGATTCCACTTCCTTTCACTGCTTGTTTGGTAAGTGAGTTTGCCCTACAATTCTTTATACTAACATTACATTTTAATGGCGTTATGGTAGCTAGTTTCATGTGGACATGACATCGCTTTCTAATCAAGATCGTGAACTTAAGAAGTGTCCGAGAACTAACCTATTTGCATAATCAGAACTTCCTAGATTGTCACGATAGTTCTACGTAATCATGCTAAGGTACATACATGCACCTAAGTTGTCACTATAATTAGAATTCCTAGGTTGTCAAGGCTATCACTATGTAATTATACTATGAATGATGTGCATGTCGGTAACAAACGTAGAATAATTAAAGCTTAAGTAAACAATCAGGTGACCGTTGTTAGTAGTTTAATTCACCGGTGTGTATGGCGGCTTATAGGAAATTGTTTAGTCAATAGACATAATCAATAAAGACATAAAGGAAAAATAACTAGGGCAAATTGTAAAAGTCGGGGTTTGCAATCAATTGAAATTGGATCATATCATGAACATCCATACACATAAAAAGCATAAATAACAAGTTATTCAAACAATGAAAATATAAAAAGGGTGATTGTATTCAGGTAGATGATGAGTCAATAATTATTCTTTAAATCAGTGTCTTTTATTTAATATTTAAGTTTATTTTAATTAGATTTAATATGTTTTTATTTCCTTCTAGAACTATTTTATTTCAATTGCAAGTTATTATATTTCAGAAACAAATATTCAAAAGATTTAGTCTTGAAGCAAAAGAAAGGGAATTGGAGCTTATTCGTGTCAAAAATATGAAGATCTCATACAAAATATATGGTGCAAGGGTTCATGCAAAAAATATGTAGATCTCATAACAAAATATATTGTGCAAAGAATTTGAAGATCTTGTGCAAAGATATAACAAAGTGGCGTGCCCCCTTTTACCCTTTTGCTGCTTTTGCTTCTTTTCTTTGACAAAAGTTGCCTATTTTAGTATTTCTAACTTAGAACCCATGGTTTCTTGTGCACCAATTTAGTGATTTAATTCTTGGGGCTCAAGTCAATGTTAGACTATAAATAGAGCAGCCTTCTAGTTTGTAAAATCATCTTTTGTTCTTGTAAATAATAAGTGACAATTGCTTCCTTGAATAAAAGTTCACCTTTATTTTATGTTCTTCTTCTTCTTCTCTTCTATGTCTACAAGGATCGTTAGTGAGTAGACTCTTTCTTGTCTTGGGATTGTTGGATAAGTCTAATGACGTAATCC
>Ga0315915_1010569_pt1 | contig 10190 bp, 4 predicted proteins | sample MpolbnodulesMG_FD_207738 | JGI IMG/M metagenome (GOLD analysis project Ga0315915, IMG submission 207738) | Medicago polymorpha root nodule microbial communities from Los Angeles, California, United States - branched nodules | ecosystem: Host-associated > Plants > Roots > Nodule | place: USA... | reverse complement strand
TGAACCAAAAACTTTGATTTGTTCACTATGTTTGCTTTGCTGAGTTCTTTTACTGTGTTTGTTTGCTAATTTGTTCATTGTATTTGCTAGTTTGTTTGCCAGATTGAACCAAAATTTCATATGGAGTTTCATCTTCACAATTGTTTAGTTACAATTAGTTCTTTCACTGTAGCTATAATTTGTTGTTTAGTTTTTGAATTTGTTATTGGCTCCATTGAATAGTGTGCTATGAATTGCAACAAGAGAATGTCTTAACATTGGACTTGCTTTAGCATAGGAATGGCAAGGTTTGACTTTTATCCTAATTTGTTAACCATTTTTGTGTGCAAATATATTATGTATAATTCAGAATATTCCACTGCTGTTACATAAAGAATCGAATTCAAGAGTGCAGTATCTAGAATTGAAATTAGTGAAAAAGAGAATTCAAACAATCAAATATGATAATTGATATCTCTCATAAGGCATTTACTTGTAGGTTTAATGCCGAGAATAATTCAGTTTTTTTTAAACTAAGCAATTCACCGGTTTGAAAAACAGATTCAATTCGATTCAAATTGATCTCTTACTTCTCGGTTCAGTTCGCACACAGTTTTGGTTCTAACTTTGTTCATTCCTACTTAAAGTATATCTATGTGCTCGAGATAGAAAAACTCATCTTATGGTTCCATGTTGACAATATATGTGCTCCAAGAATGACTCCATTTTTTGTTGGAGAAAGAAAATTTGGTAGAAAACCACTTCTTGTTGATTTTTTTTCTTCCATAAGCTTGGTCAACATGTGTTATCATTCATATTCCTCCTCTCTCTCTCTCTCTCTCATAAAAACATATTCCTATTCTAATGAATCATTTGATCAAGAACCTCAACATAAAGTTATGTGCCATTGTCACAAACAAACAAAAAATATTTCTATTGCATTGCCCCGCAAAGCAAAATAAATACGTGACCAATATAGCTTGGTGATTCCATGAACTAACCAATAAGCTACCTACAACATATGATGTTGTACATGAAAAAGTTTAGCAAAATGTCGACACCAAATCAAACAAAAAATGTACTATAGCTACTACCTCATTGCTGACAAAAGTGAAGGTCACTCAACTCAAACTCCTACTAATCATTCAACTTGGAGAAACAACGTAGTGTAACAGTAACATGAACGAAAGATATTGCCAATATGAATTCTATTATGACTATCTATAGTTATAAAAGTGATTATAATTGAAAACGATTGGTTCATTGAAAAATCAACCACTTTTCAATTTGATACCAATTATATCTTGAAACATGAATGGAAAAGAAGTGAAGTGTCTTAGTTAAGATTGAGTTTGCCTTTAATACCTCAAATTTGATTTATCCATTGGCCACTCCGATGGTGGGAATGATGAGTGGATAAGAATATCTCAGGAAAATGTCATTTAGCACTTATGGGCTGCTTGTCTTTTGGATTTGAACCGTCAAATATGCAAATAATGGTTCTTAAATTCAGGATTTTCATTTGACTCTGACCATACTTTTCTAGAGAGTCTATATTATCATGATTCGCACGTCGGATACCTAATCTAAGATAATATGACTATTGATAAAAAATTATAAAGAGAAGCATTTTTTAACTTACAACTCTATTTTGTAAAGATGAATTAAACTAAAATTTAATATGGTACCACTGCCTATAGATTCGAGTCACCCACCATTTATACATGCATTAAGCCTAATACTACCGAGTTTATAAAGAGATGCACTCATCACTTTACAGTTTGATTTTGTAATAAAAGATACTCACAATCTTATAAACCAGTTTTGTAAGGAGAAACAGTCATCATCTTACGATCAGTTGTGTACGTAAGGATAAGTTAGAACCAACTTCATCTTTTTCTTTTCTATGTTTTCCAAAATTTCTAAGCAAGAAAAAAATGATTTGGTGGTAAAAAAAATACATAAATCTCAACTAATTCTATCATTTTTAATGATATAATTTCTTAAAACACCCTTCAATTATTTTAGATTTCATTTTCTGTATCTTCAAACCTACATGTGAAACAAGTTTCAGTGAAAGGTTATCTTGTTTAGTAAAAAATTGAAGGTAATTTTGAAAATTCTATTTATTTATTGGTGGATTCTAAGGTGAGGGTGCAATCAAGTCCCTCACCCAAAATATAGGTGGACCATCATTAAAAACTGTTAGATTAAGCAATTCACTATATCATATCATGTGGTAGCCACACTAGATTGAATTATTTTCTCTCCCTTTTTTCATATTCTCATCTCGTTCCTTCCATCCGATTTCCATTGGTCCAGCCATTTCAGATCTTAGTACATGCAACCCACAATTTTTCTTTCCTTCTCCATGTAGATACTCATAACTAAGAAATTAGAAAGAAAAAAATAATAATAATTTAGTTTAAAAAATTGGACGCCGTTTTAATACACAGAAGCATGGTTTGATCTACACAGAGGAATAAAGTCCCATATTGTCTAACACAGTATCAATCTCCAAAATTGTACAATAAAGAATTAAATCAAATAAAATATGATTGGGATTTGCTTTGGTTTTCCTTTTTGGTTATTATGTTTTTTCTGTTAAAATTATATTTTCTCAAAATTGGTTGAGTTCAATGTGGTCGTGGTTCATTCGCCGTTGATTTCAACCATATGATTTCGATTTCCTTCTTCATCAACACAAGGAAAGGTTGATTAATATTTTCTCAAAATTGGTTGAATTCAATGTGTTTATGATTTCAATGTGTAGACATGTACATTTTTATGCGCTTTTTGTTTAAATAAATAAGGTGTTTTTGTTGAAGATCATCATGTCAGAAGCTTGCCCAACATATGCAAACTACAAATTGGGGGAGCGTGAAAAAATGTTACAATAGTTTGATTTCCAAAAACAAACTATTTTGTGTATTTTGGTAAGTGGAAGATGGTGAACACGGGGAAGAGAAAGGAGCAGTATTGTGTGTGGAAATGGGTAGAATTTATTATTTTATTTTCCAACAAATCGCCATCAACTTAATCTAATTGTATTATTTTGATGTTTCACCGGTGAGGGACTTAATTGAACTCTCACCTTAAAATTCACCTTGAAAAATATACCTACGTTATTCACTTAAGAAATTCAACAGTGTTGTCGTGAATGTGACCACATGCATGCACTTAAATTAGAGTTTCACATGGAAATAATAAAAACTAAAAAGATTCTTTTTATAAAGAGTGAACATCTTATAAGTTAATCCAATGATGGCCAAGTCTCTAAGATTCCAAAATCCAAACAGATAGTAATTAATCATAAACTTCTTACTTAGAGTTTGGCAATCGTTTTGAGGATTCTCAGAAAGTGTCATATCATGTCAAAATTAAAGGCCTCATGGAAACCGAAGTCTAATTATCAATTCCCCTGGGTCTTAATCCATGTTTATTATGATAGATCCCTTTAAAGTACTCCCTCCCACCTCAGTTACAAGAAAAAAATGTATGCATTTGTTGACCTCAAATATAAGAAAATATCAACTAATCAATTCACATTATCGTCATTTTTAAAAAAATATCCTTACATTAGTTAGAGTATCTCCAAAAATTTTAAGGATGGAACTTTATAGTTTTAAGTGAGTTCACACGTGCCAACTCAATTTATGATACTCATATTTTTGGGATATTGCTTGTTGGCACGACATATTACAAGCACGAAAAGGGCACGATATATTTTTTTTTGTCTAATAACCTAGTGGTTAGAGCTGACACAATTAAATATGGAGAAGTGAGGTGTCAGGGGTTCGAACCCCGACCCATGCATAAATTATGCAATGTCCCTACCAATGCAAATACACGGTGCTGCTTTTATTCTCTCTCCCATGTAATGCATACATCCATTTATTTAACAAATCGTGTGTTTGTTGTCGGTTAAAATGTCGTGCTTAATAGTACTGCTCATATTCAATACTCTAACGAAAGATTCAAACTCTAAGTTGATATTAAATTACACTAAAAAACCCTAAGTTGATCAACTCAAAAGTACCATTTCTCTCTATCTATTCTCTCTCTACCATTTTTACATTTTCAAATGCACAAAATTAATATTATTCCTATAGAACTCACTTTTAAGACATCTAAATTATGCAACTTTGACTAAGGCTCTGTTTGGTAAAAATAGCGGATGACTGATAAGCTAGTTGATAGCTTATAGCTTATAGCTGATGGCTTATAGCTGATGGCTGATAGCTGATAAGCTACTTGAAGTGTTTGGTAAAATTAGCGGTTCAACTAGCTGATACATGTAAAATTACATAAAAGGACATTTTTAATTCATAATAAAGTTTATATCAATTAATGTTTAAAGTATTTAAAATTTAAAATTTGTTAATTTAAGTTTGTTATATTAATTTTTAATCCCTAAATGTTAATTTATATTTATTTTCATTTGTCTAAAAAAATTAGATATAAAGTGTAAAAAAGTTCAAACATAACAATAAATAAAATATAATTCTCTCAAAAAAAAAATTTGTACAAAAAAAAATAGTGAAGGTAAAAGTAACGTTCTGATTTTTTTTTTTGCACAAAAATAATGTGTCATTTCGCTTTACTTCTATATACGTAAATATAGCATATAAAAGTTTGACCAAAAAAAAAATATAGCATATAAAAGTGAGATTAAAATCCCTAAAAAAAAAAGTGAGATTAAAAGTATTACAAAAAAAAAGTATTAAAAAGAAGTGACATTAAATATTGAAATGTAAAAAAAACGTAACAATTGTGACGAAAAAAAACTTAAACGTAACGGTAAAAGTTATCCTTTTCTATTGAGAAATAAAAAGGATCTTTCATTCATAAAAAATAGCATTCATATTTAAAACATATGCATTTTACTTTATAATATAATAAATGATTAAAGGTTAAAAATGGAATTTAGTTAGACTAATAAGGGTAAAACTGGAATTAAAAGTGAAAAGCTATAAGCTATAAGCCCAAACGCTATTTGGAATAACGTTTGAAAAATAGCTTATAAGCTCGTGAAATAAGCTATAAGCTCGTTGTAAAAAACCGTTACCAACAAAGTATTTTTTGTCAGACGAGCTTATAAGCTATCCGCTATAAGTTATAAGTTCGTTTCTTGGCCTTGCCAAACAGACCCTAAATCTATGGAACCCAAAATTCCATGTGGCACACTAAAACAAAATTGTATTATTAAGAAGTCTCTATGCTACTTATGTTGGAGATGCTGTTAGTAAAAGCATTTCTTTTTGTACATTTTTTTTTGAGAGAGCATTTCTATTCATACATGAAATCAAAAGAATAAAATAAATGCATTTAACTACATTTTATTAAGTTTGAAACGTGTTTTCTCAACTTATAATTAAGGCTAGAGGTATCTTACTAATCTTCTCTCAATAATGCTTGCCGTTGAGAGTGTACGGGTATTGAGATCCTATAAACTAATAGGTTTTGACTATTGAAGATCATAAGCATGCTAAATGAAATCTTCAAATATTAGCTACATTTAGTGATAGATCTTGTCTATGGTACCTTAAGGACCGGCAGGGTCATTATTTAAGAGCAAGTAGACGCTTGAAATGCAAAGGCTCACATGGTTTGTTTAGCCTAAAAGTGTTGACGCCTTCCTTCACAATATTAGTACACTTTATTCCTATATTTATAGGAAGGGAAAATTTTGATAGAATAACAATAGAAGAATATAAGACCATATACAACAGAGTACCTTAAACTTGATGCTTAAATTAATTTCATATGTCCATATCACTCATTTTACGGTAATACTTAATAAACAGTCATTTTCTTCAACCCAGCACCTCAAAAGAAATTATTAAATAGGTCCTACAAATAATTTTATATTGTTACATTTAAACAAAAAATATTTATTTTATTAAGATTTATTAAATGGAATCCATGAAAAATGAAGAGAGAGAGAGGGTGCTTCCATAGCCACCTTTCTCCATAGCCACTCATATGTTATACTCCACAATGAGGGTGCCTATTTAATATGGTGCTAAATAGATGAAACACCGACCATTTTGGATGATCTAAGAAATTAGGAGAAAATATTGGCTTAATACACTTTTGGCCCTCTAAGTTTCCCAAAGTTGTGATTTTGGCCCCCTAAAAAAACAACTCTTTCAGATCCCCTAAGTTTACTTTCTATTGTAATTTTAGTCCCCTAGCCCAATTTTGACCCAGTCAACGCTGACGTGGACACATTTTTGTATTTTTTTTATTTTCTAATTAAAAAATAAAAAAAATTATTTTAAATTTTTGTAATAAAAAAAACAAAAAAAATATTGTAATTAAATTTTTTTGTAATTAAAAAAATTTAAATTTTTTTATTTATTTTTGTAACTAAAAAAAAACTTTTTTATTTTTGTAATTAAAAAAACAAATTTTTTTATAATTACAAATTTTTTTATTTTTTTAAAATTAAAAATAAAATAAAATAAGAAAATTTACATACGTGACACCCACGTGTCTGTTGACTGGGTCAAAATTGGTGCGTGGGCCAAAATTGCAACAGAAAGTAAACTTAGGGGGCCTAGAAAGAGTTGCTTTTTAGGGGGTCAAAATCACAACATTGAAAAACTTAAAGGGCCAAAAGTGTAATTAAGCCAAAAAATTACTTAAGGTTCTTTTCTTATTGAGTTTAGGGGCTAATTTTTTAAAGTAGTTTAATTGATTGATAATTATGTAAGTATACACGAGTGATATCTAAAATTTTAGTTAATAATTTTTTTGGTAGTGTTACAATGTAATGAGGCAAAAAAAAAAAAAAAGAAGAGGAAAAAGACAAAATTAAGTTCCAAGCTTATCTGTCAGGATGAGAGATTTCATGTCAAGCGGAGGGCAGTTCCAGTGAGCAGAGCACTTTGCATGTGATCCTTCCTTAGTCATAAAATCTGCACAAATATTTTGTTCTCTAAGAACATGAGTCAATATTTTGTATTACCATTTCTATGTAAAGCATCTCTAATATGAAGGATGTCAGTAGCATAAGTGTGCAAGGTATGATCACGACCAGTAATAATCAGGTCAACTGCTTCCAAACAATCACTCTCACAAATAATGTTGACATAGCCTTTTTTTCTACAAAAATCAAGACCTATCTGGATAGCACGTAACTCAGCTAATAACGCATCACCTCCAAATTCATAGTGAGAAAAACCCGCTATCCAATCTCCATCGTTGTTACGAACAACACCACCAACACCTAAGCAACCAAAATCTTGTAGAAAGCTACCATCAATATTGAGTTTGAGTGTACCTTCCGGAGGGGGGATCCAATGAGCTAAGAGGCGCGATGAGTGTGGGTCCAAACTAGAATTGTGATAGTAAGAAATGCATTCATCATGTAACAAAAAGATCTTACGCACCACATCTTGAATACGTCAATGTTGATCCTAAAAAATATAATTGTTTCTCCAACACCAAGCATACCATACTCCTGTAATAAACAAAGTAGAGGAAGTACCCTTTGTCATCTCATATAGCCAAACCTTGACATCGAATTCAAAGAAAAAATATATTATAACTCCCCATATTCAAGCGGAGCCAAAGCTCTTTAGAGTGCGGGCAATCACGTAAACAATGAAGAATATCCTCTATGGGTGAAGAGCAACGGGTGTAGCTTGGAGAAGCTACCATGTTGCAATGACTCCGACGGACATTAATAGGGAGATAATTATGATAACAAAGCCATAAGAAGTGTTGGAGTTTTGCTGGTACTTTTAAGGCGCCAAAGCCAATTCATGTTACAATTTCCATTCCAATCTCTATTTTGTTGGAGAAGCCAATAGTATACACTTGAACAAGTATATTCACCTTTCTTTGCATGTCTCGAAGTCGACGCATCTTGAAGTCGTACATCCAAGTTATTAGGAGCTGGAAGCTCATGAATATAATGAACAATATCAGTTGGTATCATAGTGGCACGACCTTGCAAGTCCCACCTACCATCATCCCACACATCCTTCAAACACATAACTGAATCACTGATGTTAACAAAGGGCACCAATTGACAGAGGAGACCGAGTTGTGTCCAGTCAATATTCCAAATCAATGAATCTCCGGAGCCTACACGAAAACTATACCCTGCAGCAAAAAAATTAATGGCATGTTGAATACTGCGCCAAGTGATGGAGGGTTTATTATGTTTCTTATTCATCCATAAAAATTAATGGCATGTTGCCCATGTATTTATGGGAAAGAACTTTCACCCACAGTTTATCTTTATTATGAAGCATGTTCCACACTAACTTACCAGCAAAGCTAAATTAGTAAGTCTACCTTCACGAATACCTAGGCCACCAAAGCGTTTAGGAGTTGTAACTATATTCCAATTAACATGATTCCAAGTTCGAGAGAGCCCATCACCACCCCAAAGGAAACTCCTTACCATCCTATCTAACCTATTGCAAACATGAGAAGGAAGATAATGAAGTTGCATGGTATAAACAGGAATTGCTGTTGTGACAGACTTCACTAAGCAGGCTCGTCCTGCTTTATTCAAGATATTTCCTTTCCAAGTAACTAGCCTTTTTGATACTTTATCAACAATGTTATTATATATATTTCGAGAAACTCGACCCTTGACAAGAGGAAAGCCAAGGTAATGTCCCAAATCAGCCACAAATTTAATAGTTGAAATATCTTGTATCTCACGCTTTCTTTCCCCTTGGACCATCCTAGAACACATAGCTTTGGACTTTAAGGTATTGATCCTTAATCCCGAAGCTGAACAAAAATCCTCAAAAGTATCCATAACAATTTTGACCTGTTTAGTACTAGCTTCACAAAACAACATAACATCATCAACAAAAAGAATATGAGATGATTGTGGGCCACCCTTAGATACCTGTATAGGTTTCCATACGCCACTTTGTACTTTTTGTTGAATACTAAGAGATAGTTTCTCCATACAGAGAACAAACAAGTAAGGGGATAAAGGATCGCCTTGGTGTAGACCTCTAGATAGAGTGAAATGATCGGTTTTAGCACCATTCCATAGAACACTCAAATTGCTAGATCAGACACAACTCATGATGAGGGATATAGTTGCTGGTAGGAAACCAAAATCATGGAGAGTGAGTTCTAAGAAATCCCAATTAATAATTAATAACATTAAAAACGTCACCTCAAAAAAAAAAATCATAAAAATCGTGACAAATCAAATACATGCGAGTAGACACTTGGATACCCATACCTATTTCTCTTCTATTCGAATTTGAGAGATATACATTTGTATTTTTTTTAATCTTAATTAGTACATATATACGAAGATAAAGAAAATTTGTATAAAAGAAAAAGAAAAATCAAGTAATAAATAAGCTACATTAATGATAGATTGTTTGAGATAACATGAATTCAAATTTCGGATGAAACAATTTTTAGCCGGATTTTATTTATCTCTTAGACTTTCTATTAATAGAGTTTTTTTTACATGAGAACCAAAAAGTTAACATGAAAAAGAAATAAAAGCTATGCACCAAAAATATAAGAAATTGTAAAGTGTCGCGTCATTTTTTGGAGATCAAGGCTATTTGATTAGCGTTTGACTCACTAATTTATTTCACGACTGATCATTTAATTTTTTTAGAAAAGGGGGAAAAAGTTCGAATTACCCCATATTGAAAAGATTTAGGGTTCGGGGGTTAGTTATATTTAGGGAAGGTGTTAACACCATAAATATCCATAGTATCCGATGGAAACCTCCTGGTTTTATTTAATGTTTTGTGCTATAAACTTGCTTGCTATTGAAGAAAAAAAAAAGAGTTTAAAGTGATAAAGGGAAAAAAGAGACCTATTTATCTACATTTTTTTATTGATTTGGAAGGACGAGTGTCCTTTGCCTACGTACCTGTGAGGGATCAAAACCTCGTAGTTCGGGGTAGAAATTGACGTTTGATTTGTTTTGTGTTTTTTATTAGTTTTGAAAAAAGGTTTTAAAATAAAAAGCCAAGTGGCAAATAAGAATTGGTTTGTATTTTTTATATTGAAAGAGAATAGACTCAAAGTAGAATTAAATTGATTGACATTTGATTAAGAAAGAAAATAAAAAGAACGATCACTTGATTGAAAATCAAGGTTTATTATGAAAATATTTTTGTGATTTTTGATGTTATTTGCATGTTTTTGTTATTTTGAATAATAAATAAAACCTAAAACTAAAAACAAACGTAGCAATGAAA
>Ga0315915_1010566_pt1 | contig 10195 bp, 8 predicted proteins | sample MpolbnodulesMG_FD_207738 | JGI IMG/M metagenome (GOLD analysis project Ga0315915, IMG submission 207738) | Medicago polymorpha root nodule microbial communities from Los Angeles, California, United States - branched nodules | ecosystem: Host-associated > Plants > Roots > Nodule | place: USA... | reverse complement strand
ATATATTGAGTGTTTTTTTTTTAACAAAAACATAACCATAAGATAACTCCTTTTAAAAAAATTAAAAAATAACCACAAGATAACTGGTAAACTTTCTCTTTACTGTGATGTTGGAAAAATTGATGTTCAAAGTTCTAGGTAAATCCTTATGCGATTTGACTGAATACTGCTATGTATTGTGTATGGGCGCGATCCGAGTAAATCGTGGCACAATTTTCATAGGATCTTAGCACCATATAAGCATTATTTGATCCATTTGATGAGTAATCTCATGAAACCAAAGGAGTGTGGACTATTAGGGAAATTAAAGGCTAAGAAGTGATGAGTGTCTTTGGATGTGATTTTTGGATTGGTAAAAAATTGTAAACACGTTGGTGAGTGAAACTATTGTGTCTCTTAAAGATCTTATTAAAGCTAATTTCTCATTGTTAGTGAAGCGGAGAGATATCTCTCCTAAAGACGTAGGTCATTGTTGGGTCAAACTGGATGAACAAATCTTGGTGTTTGTTTCTTTTATCTCTTTATCTTTTGTCTGTGGTTTTTGCTTTACACTTAGTTACTTGACTAGATCTAGGTTTGTTATTGTTGCGGTTGCTTGAGCTTACTTTGATATTGGTTACTACTTTCTTTTGCTCCACGCATCTAAGTTTATTGATGTGAGTGTTGAGTCCGAATTCACAACAACTTCTAAGCATAAAATAACGGTTGCTTGAGTTTACTTTGATATTGGTTACTACTTTCTTTTGCTCTACACATCTAAGTTTATTGATGTGAGTGTTGAGTCCGAATTCACAACAACTTTTAAGCATAAAATAACTATGTAGTGAAGGTTCTTATGATGTTAGATTTTTAGATTTTTTAAATGATATATAAATTAATTATGAATTTTCATTGCTCATAATTATGAATTTCTTAAACAATTTATAATTAGTTTGTCCATCGTTTAAAAACTCCAAAGTTTGATGGTAAAGATTCTTATGATGTTCGAACCATGTCTACAAAATTTGACCCATGAGTATATGTTTACTCAAAAAAAAAAAATTACAATTTGCAGGTTTTGGTTAAAAAATTAAAATAAAATAAAGCATAGTCGGAATGCTATGAAACTTTGCATATCTTCTCCATATGAACAGTCATGTTTTTTATTCTTGGTGGATTGTTGGGATATCTTTCACACTATATGCATGTAAAACTCTCATGGAAAGCTAATAGTAACAACTGTATCTTATCACACCTTCGTCAAACTGGTCATTTCTATATCTAATTCCATTTTTTTTTTTTTTATCATATTTCGGTATCATATTATCAGATGAAATGAAGTAGTTGTATTGTACATCAAAAACTTATTTTTATATTGTACTCAAATTAAGTATAAAAGTTAATTCTATTTAAGATCCCTAGTTATTTATGGAACGAACGGAAGGGTGATATATAAATTTCTTTTAGGCTAAATTAATTTAATAGACCCTCAACTAATTTTCAGTTTTCATTTTGGTCTCATAAATTTTAATATTATCATTTTGGTCCATCAATTATTGCTCCGTTATTCAATTTGGTCCTTTTCGTCAAAAAAGTAACTGTGCCGTCAAATATCTTCAGAAGTCACTATTCCTCTTCTGTTCCTCTCTATCTCTCACGCACTGTAACTTCAAATCCGAAACAACACAACACAAATCCCACCTCGGCCGAACATGAAAACAGCTCCGGCGAGATCCGAAGTTGAAAATGATGAAGGGTTGAATAGGAAGTTCCAATCATTTCCATCAGATCCTAACTTGTCACTTTCCACCTCCATTTCTTCGCCGGAATCTCACCGGAAATTGAAGTTTTCGGCAAATGGGTCGCTGAATCGGGTGAAAAGTTTTTAGCTTTTTGCTTGAATAAAGTGATGGGTCTTTTGTAGAAGATGGATTTATTTGGTAGGGTTAATAAAATGAGGTTTTTGGGTGTGAAACTATAGACACGTAGAAATCACCAACGTTGTTGAGTGTGTGTGTCCTTGGGTTGTTTTTGTTTGATTCACAATTTTCGTATTGCTTTGTTACAATACAATGAAGGCTTAAATATTGCACTCGTTCCTGTAAATATGCCTCGTTTAAGTTTTGGTCCCTGTAAAAAAAAAATTGTTTTTGGTCCCTGCAAAATTTTTTGTTTTTTAAAATAATCCCTGACCCCATTTTTGTGATGATTTGCATACGTGGCACATGATGACTGGACCCATTTTGTAGTTTTCGGTCCCTGCAAAATATTTTATTTTTTAAACAGGTCCCTACAAAATTTTTTGTTTCTGAAAATAGTCCCTGGAGGGACTATTTTTAAAAACAAAAATTTTTACAGGGACCAAAAACAAATGTTTTTTTTACAGGGACCGAAACTTAAACGAGACAAATTTGCAGGGACGAGTACCATATTTTAGCCTACAATGAATAATGAGTCTTGATGGTGGTGTTGAGAAAAAATGGATCTTGATGATGAATGAAGGATTAAGAACAAAGATAATGATTATTCTGGGACATGTAGGATACCAATTGTAATTATAAATCAAATGTTGAAGTTTTTTTATGGGTTTATTATTGATAGAAATCTATGGTGATGATGATGTTGTTGTTGTTGATGGTTGATTTTTTGAATATTTCTGGAAAAATCGATGAAGATGATGATGATATTGATGAATGTGATGTTGAAGATGATGAAGAAGAGTGAAGAAGAAGATGAAGAAAGCGAGAATTAATTATTGTTGTTGACTCGCTGTAAGATAAAATACACCTGTGTAATCTAATGGTTCTCCTTTTAAAAAAGATCAAACGGTTTAAATTAAAATAATTAATATGATCTATGGTGGACCACTCTTAAGGTTGGTTCACCATAGACATTTGGGGGTTAAAGTTAACCGTCAAGGACCTTTTCGAAAACTGTAGCAAAAGTTGAGGGACCAAAATGATGATTTTAAGAGTTATGGGACCAAAATGAAAACTGGGGATTAGTTGAGGAAACGTTGGATTAATTTAGCCTTTCTTTTAATGCATGTTTGAGCATATCAAATTGGTTCATGTTAGGAACTTGTAGTTAAGATCCTCTCCATTTTTTAGACGTTCAAATTCATGTCTTCAGTTTTATAAAGGTGTGCATTTATATCACTTATTTACTTCAAAGCTACGGTAATGGACATTTTCATTTTATTTAAGAAATGGATATGATATTGTAGGGGTATTAATATTATAGGCGTGCTTGTTATTATTATAAGTGTCTTGAGTACTTATTATAAAAAACCTCTTTTCGTGATCATATCATGTGCTACTATTTCTTTGTCGTATTTTATGCATGTGTTTAATTCCCATTCTTTTGTTGCAGGAATTGAGTGGGAACATGGAGTACTTTCTGAATTTGAAAAGTCTTTTGGTAAATAATAACTCCAGAGAAGAAAGTATCTTCTATCTCGATAAAGTATATGAAAAGAAAATGAACTTAGATTTGGAAAGCATGGTGTTGCATGATCTGATTAGGATGACAGACCTTTTTGTAGGCCCCAAAAATTCGTTTGTCCTGAAAAACCTTACAAGACTAGAAATCATGCGATGTGACAATTTGAGAATTGTTTTCTCCACTTCCATTTTAAGATGCCTACCAAAGTTGATTAATCTAAGAATAGAAGAATGCAATGAACTGAAGTATATCATTAAAGATGATTTGGAGCATAAGAAGTTCAAAATCACATACTTCCCAAAGCTAGAAAGACTTGTTATTGTCAACTGTCGCAAATTGAAACGTGTCTTTCCGATCTCTGTATGTGAAAAACTTCCTGAGCTAAAGAATCTGATAATAAGAGAAGCAAATGAGTTGGAAGAAATATTTGCAAGTAAGAAGTCCTTAAATTTTCTGTCCACAAACACATGCTTCCCAAAGCTAGAAGGACTTGTTATAGTGAACTGCAACAAGTTGAAATGTGTCTTACCGATCTCTGTATGTAAAAAACTTCCTAAGCTAAAGATTCTGATAATAAGAGAAGCAAATGAGTTGAAAAAAATATTTGTCAGTGAACCTGATCAGAAAGTGGAGATTCCAATTCTAAAAATTGTAGTATTTGACAACCTACCAAGCCTGTGCCAGACCCAAGGAATTCAATTTCAAGCTGTAAAAAATCGTCGTGTACATAATTGTCATAAACTCTATCTGACTTCAGCATCAACTTCCAACCGCATCGCTGACATTTGCAGCACTGGTACACACTATATCTAATATGCTGTAAATAATTATATATGTCATGCAATTATAATAACAAATATATAAAAGAAAAGAAAACTATTGTGATGTTCTCATAATCTCTATGTCACTTACATGATGTACATCTTTAAACTTGAAAATGATAGTAGTAAATTTAAGTAATAATAGTAAATTTTATATAAACATAATAGTGGTAGATTTTAAGTATTAGGCAGACAAATAAACAGCACTGTACATCTTTAAACTTGATTATGATTATGAGTTACTATATAATGATGTTAATCTCTACAATATTTTGCTATAGACGATGAATTGTATGGGGAATTGATGCTTCTATTGCAACCATTAAAAGAAGTGTCTGAAGGCCAGGATAGCTGTAATGAAAATCCAAGTTCAGAAATCACTGAAGAATTTGCAGTTGGGGATGAAACTGGTGCAGCACCAGGACACATGTTGACTTCTTCACAGGTCAATACCCATCTGAATACGATCACCGTGAAAATATCATTGAATCAAATGAGTTTGAGCTTGAATTTGTTGAAAATGTCAAATTCCCTTGGATATTCCTATACATAAATTCATTCAATTAGAAGTATAAGGCCTTACTTAGTAATAGTCTAATAGATGTACTTAATAGTTTTTATATCATTAATACTTTTGTTTCTTATTACAGGTGTTGATGAATGAACAATCAAAGGATGGACAATGTTTGATGACCCATAAACGGTCAGTAGGAGAAATCGATACTACCATCGAACCTTCTCAGGTAAATAATTAATGGCATATACTAACACATCGTTGTGGATATAAAGCTAACGAGAATTATTTAAAGAAAATAAATTTTTTCTTTAAGTGCTTCTTATAAATATACTAAAATCTATAACTTGTTCACAATTTCATGCTACGCAATTAGTTGGAGGGTTCTACTACAACAGAAAAACCGGTAGCAGAAAGTTTGTCCACCATTCCAGAAACAAAGAATGAGTCACGTACACAATTAGTTGCTCCTAAACAGAAGGCAATTCCCCTATTTTCCACTCTTTCAATGAAGGAATTGAATTATATCAATGTAAACATCCTTTGAATTTAATGCAGGGTGTTGAAGAAGGAGCTACATTAACTAATGCCGAGACAATTACATCATCAACTAATTCAGATTTAGTTAGTTCGTCATCAGATCCATTAGTTTCATCCGGGAAAAAAACATCTTCAAAGGTGAGTTTTATTGTATGAAACGAACCGGGCATTTCAAACATTAATTTCCATGAGATCGGAATTAATGTAATCTAGGTTTTGTACAAATTTTTATCTAAATACACGGTTGTTCATAATGGAATCTAGTTATTTTGATCTAAATATAATATAGAAATTGATATTGGTTAATTATCTTAATATATGTGTAGGAATATGTTGATGGCCAAATATCCATACCTTCTTTTTCAAGTTCCAAAGAAGATGTTGATCTTGGAGACTCTCAGGAGACAACTCAGACAACTAATCAAGGTGAAGACTTTTAATTAAGATCAATTTTATTTTCTTATGCTACCTCTTTCTTATTCATTCCTATACTTTCAACTTCAGCTATTTCAATAAAAACTCAATTTCAATATTTACATATAATGATGCTAACCTATATGGTATGTTGCTATAGTTTTTGATTTGTATATGCATCTTGAAAGTCTATATCCAAAATTGCAAGAACAGTTTGGTAAATATCATGTATAGGACTTCTGTAATATTGTATTGTGTGTTAGTTATTTTTATTTGGAAAATGCTACATCTCGCGAAGCCAGGCTTCACGAAAGCTTCCCGAGCGTGTTTCTTCGTAAGTAACAAGGTGACAAAAGAAAAAAAAAACTAGATCATCCATTTTTTCTTCTACTTCCAGCTCTCAAGTGAAAAACGACTGGGAAGGAAGATTGGCTTCCCGGCCCAACTCTCTCATCGCAAAAATCTGATCCACCACTTCCAAAGACATAGTTTTATAGGTTGCATGTTTGTTTGTGCCGAGTCGCAACCCGCCGGCCGAATCTTCTAGATTGACTCTCCAGTGAAAAGTCATATGCTAATCACCGGGTTGTGAGTAACAATTAGCTCCAATTCAAACCTATGTTGAGAATGACTAAACATAGAAATTACTCATGGCTTATAGGCATAAATTATGAATGAAACCAAGAAGACAAGGATGGCATATGTTTTCCTTCCTACTCAGTTGTACTGCTTCAAAGGTCAAATTCAAAACTTGTAACATAAATGTTATTCAATTTTGACAGAGTTTTTTTTTATCTTGAATAAGTACTAAGCTCTCTTGATTGTCCAAGATGGAGTAGGTAAATTTTTTGGGAAAAAAATAGAGTAGGTGAAGAAAAGGTTTGGTATGTGGAATCATGGAGAGAAGATTTGGAATAGTCTTTGTTGCAGAAGATTAGGAGGAACAAAATAACAGTGAAGAGGTGCAAGCGGTTATCACATAAAAAACAGTGCAAGCGGTTTAACACTTTAACACAAGCTGTATGGTCATTCGTGAGGATTCGCGAGGAATTATCTCGCGACATATAGCATTGCTCTTTTTATTTTAGTAACTGTTTTCCAGTTTCAAATTGTGTTGCTTCGTGGTAGTTTAGTTATTAGAATATTTAGTTTTATGAAACAAAGTAATAGGTCTTGCATCGTGTAATAACAAACAGTCCCATTCTCATTATTCTCCTCTGTTAATTATTCAGCAACTATCTTTTCTAATTTTTTTGTTCAATTGTCAACAGAGTCCAAAGTCCGTCATAATGGCAATGATAATCCAAGTGTAGAAACCACTAAAGATTTTGATGATGGGATTAAAGTTCAAGAAGCATCCGGACACGAAATGTCTTCTTCGCAGGTCAGATAATCTATTTATTAAAGCTATGCACACCTGAATACTATCACCCTGATAAATGCCTTTGAGTCAAAGATGCTATTGTTTTCATGATACAAGAGGCAGAGCTTGAATTTGCGGAACATGAATTTCTTGAAAATATTCTTTATTTAGAGATACCTTGACTATTACCAGCAAATTATAAAATAATTTCCAGGCCATATCAAATTCTTCTCCATAAACACCATTCAATTAGTCTAAGGCCTTCAAAATATGCTACAACTAATTAAATTTTTCTTGAATCTGTGTAGGACGATGCTGATGGTCAAGTATCCATGATGACTTCTGTTTCCATTGCCACTACAGACACCGATGATCAAGGTGAAGACTCTTCAAATATATTTGTTATTCTCCTGTAACTTAACAGTCATCACCCTTTTGGTTTTGAACTTTTTCCTTTTTCACATTTTGTTTAGTTTCTCGGAATGATGATACTTTCAAGAAAGTAAGCTCAAATATTGAGGAACAGTTTCCTAAGGATGATGATACAATAGCTACCAAGTCTAAACCCTCTCCAAGCACCACATCTCCTATTGATGATGAAGTTCAAGCGGCATTAGGACACGAGTTGATCCTTTCACAGGTCAATACCAATATATTCATTTAATCTCCATAAGTCCCTTGGTTGTAATTATTAGTTTGATATCATTAATGCTTCGGTTCTTATTACAGGAGGTGATGAATGATGAATCAATGGATGAACAATGTTTGATGAACCCACAAAATTCGGTAGGAGAAATTGATATTACCATCAAACCTTCTCAGGGAGATAAGGTAATAAACTACCACCTTAAAGTTCATATAAGACTAAAATAAATATTATTTATATTATAGAAAATAAATTCCCCTTCAACTACTTAATAAATTTTACTACAACTAATTTACATTTGCATTCTATGCAATTAGTTGGAGGGTTCAATATTAGAAAAAATAGAAGCAACGACTTTGTCCACCATTATAGAAACAAAGAATGAGCCACCTATACAACTAGCTGCTCCTAAACAAAATCTATTTACCCTATTTTGCTTGTATTGTTTTTTGACACGGGGAGAATCAAACTTAAGAAGAGCACACTCAAATTTCCCAAACCAACACTAGCATGCCAACCCAAGTGGGTTAATGCAGAAATTATATTATGCTACACTCTTAAACGTCATTTTAATTCTAAGCAGGGTATCGACATAAGTGTTGAAAGAACTGCATTAAGTTATGACAACACAATAACACCGACAACTCATTTAGTAAGTTCATCACCAATTTAAAATATGTAACAATGGTCGATCCAATACCAATGCATATTAAGGCTTGATATATTGTATTTAAATTTTGTATTTTAAGCATAATTGGGAGAAAAAAAAAAGGGGAAACATTAAACCCATAAAAAAATCAACAAAATCTAAAATTTGTAAACCAAATCTATTACGAAAAAAGTTATCCATAATAAAATTTGGCAAAGAATCTCACCAAATTACCTCATTACAAAGAGAGCCTATGTTGGCTAACTTATCAACACAATTGTTGTCTTTCCTATATTGGAGATACTGACATCATATGTTTAATAATTATCGAATTCAAGTTGTGTGGTTGAAATGGAGAATAGCCTCATACGAAAGTACCACTAAAGTTGGAAGAGAAATTTAATAAGACAATTGTAAGATCGGAGGTATTGAATGGAACACAGTATTGGGCGGAGAAGAACTACCATGTCAAAATCCCTTGGATATTCCTCTTCAAATATATACATATTCAATGGTCTAAGGCCTTAGTATTGGATGCAAGTTAATTATAGGTCAAGATCACTAATGCATATTGTTCTTATTACAGGATTTGTTGAATGAACAAATTAGGGAACAACAGTGTTTGATGAACCAGCAACATCCACTTGAAGAAACTGATACTACCTTTAAACCTTCTCAGGTAAATAATTAATGGGACATAGTACCAAATTATTGGGCATATAAAGAAAATAATTTAATTTTACTTCAACTACTTCTTAAAAATATACTAAAACTAATTATTCGTTTTCATGTTATACAATTAGTTGGATGGTTCTATGGCAAAAAAAACAGAAGCAGCAACTTTGTCCACCATTTTAGGAACAAAGAATGCGCCACCTGCTCCTAAACAAAAGGCAATTCTCCTGTTGTGCTTTTTACATTTTGATTCTTCTATTTTTCAATTTTTTTTCTATAATGAAGTATTTCTCTTCCTGACTAAAATATATGTAGTGAGGCTGATCGTATACATATTAAGAATTCATGATGATATCATTCTAATTTTATTTGAATTTTGTAGGAAGATGGTGATGGCCAAAAAACCATAGCTTCTCTTCCAATTGCCATAACAAAGCCTGTTACCACTCAAGATGTTGATGTTAAAATCTGGCAGGAAACTAGCAAGACTAATGATGATCAAGGTGCAGACTCTTTGGATCGATCAAATATTAGTTACCTTATCAACCTTTCTGTTTTGACGTTGAACTCTCTTTTTTCCCACTTTTTGTTCAGTTTCTCTAAATGATGATGCTGCCATGAAAGTAAGTTCAAATATCGAGGATCAGTTTCCTAAGGATGATGAATTTAGAGTTTCAGAACATAAGCCCTGTCCTAGCAATAAGCTTCCTTTGCATCTTGAATTTCAAACTCCTTTAATACCTTCTGAAGGTATTTTCTCCATTAAAAATACTTTTAAAGATTTCGTTTTGTTTCTTACGAGGCTTAATTAATTTTTTCTTCACTATCAGGGAACTCTTCTAAAATAATGGAAAGCTCAAGTTCTCCTTCAATTGTTATGTGGGAGCTTCAGCAACTGGTCTCAGAGAATTACTTGGATTATCAGAACTTGTCTTTGTTGACTGATTTCCTTGTTAAGCATCCTTCAATTCTTTTAAAAGACACTTCACTGAGTAATAGATACAAAGGTTATGCTTACGGCTGTCTCGCTGACCTGTTACAACTTCTCCAAACCCACAGTGTGTTGGATGTGTTGGGTTCAAGTCGCTCTAAATTCGTGAAGTTATTACAAGATGTTCGCAGCTTTGCTTTTGATAAGGCTTGGTTGGAT
>Ga0315915_1010564_pt1 | contig 10195 bp, 4 predicted proteins | sample MpolbnodulesMG_FD_207738 | JGI IMG/M metagenome (GOLD analysis project Ga0315915, IMG submission 207738) | Medicago polymorpha root nodule microbial communities from Los Angeles, California, United States - branched nodules | ecosystem: Host-associated > Plants > Roots > Nodule | place: USA... | reverse complement strand
GTACGACACACATATTTATCACTGATAAATATAAAAATAAAAATAAAACAATGGGAGTAATATTTGTCAATAATTTTTTGAAAGAAAGTATTTGTCAATCTTAAACACATAACTTATATTTGTCATTAAAAATATAAAAAAAATAAGGGACAGATATTTGTGATTGAAACCTAATAAAAAAAGGTAAACATTTTGTGTTGATAAATATAAAAATAATGGAAATATATTTTCCACTGATGCATAAAACATGAGACATATTTATCAATAATTAACAAAAGGGCAATGCTATTGATCGCGAGGCAACGCACAGCGAAATCATCCTAAAAGATTTGCAGGCGTTGAATTTTAAAATCAATATAAACACGAGTAGATGAAAGTTAATGGGGGCCCACCACAATGCATGCTTGCCTGTCGTGATCATTTCGGGATTGTGTCTCTCACGATATCTATCATTACCCTAAACAAAAAATATATATATGATACATATTTGTCATTGCGGCATAAAAAACAAAGACAACTTTAAAAAAACACGGGATATATAAATTTCATTAATAAATAAAATCTTTGAATTGTACCAAAAAAAAAAAAATCTTTGCAGATTGAAAAACAATAGCCTATCACCCGTGCATTGCACGGGTTAACACACTAGTCTTTATAATAGATTAGCATTTGCATATATATTTGATGAATGGGTGTATTTGTTTTGGCTAAAATGAAATGGTTCTCTCCCGTTTGTGATGTACATTTTGTGACTCAAAGAGGGTGGTGGATAGTTTTCATATGTCATTATAGCTCATTGTAAACCCATATTTTCTCATTCTTATAGAAACTCGAATGTTGAATTTGTGCCTATATTTAACAAAGACAGTCACATCATCAACTAGTTTCTAAATATTGGTTGAAATATTAAATTGTATTGCACATATTTTAATTAATGAAATGTTATAACCTTGTGTGTAAAAAAAGTTGGTGGTTACTTATGAATAAAAAATTTGTACATATATTACTTTTAAACAATGTCTTTAACACAATTATTAACCTAACTTATTTTATTTTTATCATCGAAAATATAGGGGTCATTGAATTGACACAAGTATTGAAAGAGATAATGCACGAGTAAATAATTAAAAGTCCATAAAAAAAGGATTGTAAGAGTTTTGAATTGTGAGAGTAGTTTAGATTATTTTTTTGAATAAACTATTTGGAATTTTAGAAAAAAATATGGATGAAAAATCACTAAATAAAGTTAGAAACACATATTTTAAGAAAAGCATGTGATTTTTATTTTAAGAAGAAAAATATGTGATTATTTCACACATAATAAGAAAAATGTATAAATGAAAAAGAAATAGTTTTTCATTAAAGTACTTTATCAAATATTGATGTATTTATCATTACCATAAATATAAAGTGAAAGATGTTAAATCGAAAATAATGCAAACATTATCTAGCTATATGTAGCATTTTCCAAAAAATAATGTTTTATTCAAAATTAAAAACATCAGCCATTCTGAGACAATATTTTTACCAATAGGTCAATCTTTTTAGGATGACATTTTTTATCATTATGAGATGGAACAACATCTCAAAATACTTTTTTTAATCAATATCTCAACATGAATATAATTTAAAAGTTTGAAATCAACAACCAAAAAAAGAATTTTTCCTTACCTCTATTTATTTTTGTTCAAAAAAAAACAACCAAAAAAAGAACGTGATATCCTCTTATAATTATTTATGAACAAAAACACAACAACAGAAAAAACAGAAAATTATAAAAACAGCAAATTGTATGGAAAATAAACACCAGCTGGCTGCTTGAGGTGTTGTGTTCTGTTGTGTTGTGCCTCTCTTTCCTCTCCGATTATTCCTCTTAACTCTGTAAAATCTCATCGGAAACCAAAAAAAAAATCTTCTTCTTCATACAACATTTCTGGGTTTCTTCTTCATTCTGGTAAAAAATATATATATTGTTTAATAAATATCTTTGTCTTGTTTTGGATGTACATTGTTGTGTTATTCATGTTATATTCTTAAATATCTTTGTCTTGTTTTGAATGTGCATTGTGTTATTCATGGTATATAAAATGTGATGTTTTAACTTTTAAATTTCGGATCATGCATTACAATGTATATTCTTTTGTTTATCTCATTTTCTTGTTTTGTAAGCTTTACAATTTTCTACATTTTTTTTATTATTTTTTTTCCCCTTATTTTCTCATTTGGAACTGTTTCATTGGATTTGCACGTACCCTTTAACCCAAGTTTGAATTTCTTTCACCTTGAATTAAGTTTCTGTAACAATGGTAGGAAAAAAGTTAGATGGTGGGGTTAAAGGTTTGAGGTTTGTAACGTTTTTCGTTAAGTTGCTTTAGCCTATGAACCACCGAAAAACCGGACAGGATATGGATACCTACACGTCAACACGATAAAGTTTTCAGATAATGACATAATTAAATGTAATATAATGTTTCATTGTTGGATACTAACACGTGTCGGACACCATCGATCAAAAGTGTTGGTGCTATAGAGGCTTAGGCAAAATTTTGGGGACATTTGGGTCTAGGAATGCTTTTACATTATTGTTGTTTTTCCTTTTTCTTCTGTTTTTCACTTTTTCATATGATTACTTGGGATCAGCTAGATTCCTTGTGTATTGTTTCACAGTTTGCGCCAATTGATTCAAAATTTCGACCTTCTTATAAGCCATTTGCTGTTGTTTTGTTTGTTTCTTATAGGAATAGGACATTAGTAGCTTGTGTTGGAAATGGAAATAAAAATGGTTGCCCTTATTCAAGAGTAAGGTTCTTCCTGTTCTGGGAGGACTTGAACTGGAGATTTGTGTGCAATTCACCGAGTTCCGTTGAGAAATGGGAGAGAATTGCTTGATTTCCTCAGAGACTCCGCTTTACTTGTATTCCCGAGCGGAGCTGCTCTGAGAGAGAGATACATGTACTAGCAAGATGATTGACCAATTCATCAATTTCATTATTCGGCCACCAAGGGCTGAGTATGATCCAGATCAGTACCTATGTGAAAAGGAATTCACCCTTGCAGGAAGACAATATCAAAGAAAGGATTTGGAGGCAAGTATGGACATGTTTTGTTTGATACAATTACCATTGTGCATTTATGGAAGTTACTTCATGATTACAATTTACAACAGTTTGTTTATTTTCTTTCCTTTTTTTTAATAAAACCTTGCAGCTCAAGAATGCCAGAGGGTATACTTTGAAGTGTAGTCATTACCTCCCTTCATATTTCCCGGAAGATATATCCCTTCCTTGTGTTATCTATTGCCATGGAAATAGGTATTTCATTTTTTGTGGACACTTCTATAGCAGCTCTTTAGAGTCTGTATATGATTCTGAATTATAATTATAAATACATTTGGATGCTATATTTTAAACTCTATTCTATCTATTGATATGTGTTTGTGTGTGTGTTCAAATATGCAGTGGATGTAGGGTAGATGCTAATGAAGCTGCTGTGGTTCTTCTTCCATCAAATATTACTGTTTTTACGCTTGATTTCTCGGGGTCAGGCTTATCTGATGGTGACCACGTTAGCCTTGGTTGGCATGAAGTAAGTTGCCTCTTTCACATATATTTATGGATTTAATTCATCTACACATTCAGTGTAAGGACATTTTATACTGTCAATCAATCACAATCGTCAGATCATTAAAATCATTTGACTTTTATCATAATTATTTCTAAATCACGCATATGATAGAGAGTAATATGTGGACAGTGTAAAACTTTTTACACTGACAATATATCAAAATTAAACTATTACATAAACTCGCATGCTTATGTGTGTATTGTTATTGTATGGTCTTTCAAGTTTAAGTTGACTTTTTGGTTACTTTTTATTTTATATGTATAAGAAACTTATGAACTCTTTTTGTTTCTCTCTTTCTATATGTGACAGAAAGATGACCTCAAGATGGTGGTCTCGTATTTAAGAAAAAACAAACAAGTTTCTCGTATAGGTCTCTGGGGACGATCAATGGGAGCTGTCACTAGGTATCACGTCTTCTACCTACTTGTTTGATTTTAGTAAAAATTTCTGTTCTATAAATTTATATTCTGAATTGTACAAAAAGATCGTTGTAACCTTTGAATGAAAACCTTCTTAATGGAGATTGAAAGAAAGAAGACAAGCTTTTCTATTGTTTTTACTTTTAAGAGAGATTGAAAGAAAGGAACTGACATACACACGCATACATATACACTTGTTTGCGAGATTCTCCTGTGTAATTGACTTCTCCATTTGCTTTGGTATGATACAGCCTTCTTTATGGAGCTGAAGACCCTTCTATTGCTGGAATGGTGTTGGATAGCGCCTTTTCAAACTTGTATGACTTGATGATGGAGCTTGTTGATGTCTATAAAATCCGCCTTCCAAAGTTCACTGTAATCTCTCTCTATCCCCCACTTCTATCTGAATCTATATGCAGAAGTGATTCTTTAGTTTGGGTGAAAAATCTTTTTTACCTGCATTGAGTATTGTTTTGCACTGTTTCATAGAATTTAGCATGGTTTTGATTTACATTACAGGTTTATTTCATTGGCCAATCTGATCAATGAGCATCATAGATTTTATATCGGCATCTTAGCTTTTAATTTCCATTTTTTTGTTAAAACGGGGAAAGGAAATCCAGAGATTGAAGAATGATTATTATAGATTATTGTTGAAATTATTGATAAAAATGGTTGGTGTTTGAAGTAGCAAGTGAATTCCATAAATTGAAAGGAAATTTTCTGAATATTATTTCTGAATATACTGAGAGTTGCTTTGTTCTCTGTTTCTATTTGAAAGAGTTTTAGGCTACAAATTTTCCTAGTTTTTTTGGAGATTTCTTTATTTTGGTTGAAAATTCTGAGATTTTGTTGTATTTGTTTCATTGTTAGCTTAAAATGGTTGTACAATACATGCGGCGGGTTATTGAGAAGAAAGCAAAGTTTGATATTATGGACCTTAACTGTTTGCAGGTATGGATTGTTTGTTTTAACTCTACAGTTTCTTTTAAAAATTGAGTTGATTTAAACCTAGATTAAGTTAATTCGAACACACACTTGGTGTGGCAACATTTATTTTCTGACTGTACAAGCTGTTAAGCAGAGTTATTTCCTTTCCAGGCAGCACCGAAGACATTCATCCCAGTTTTATTTGGACATGGTAACGACGACGACTTTGTTCAGCCTCATCACTCAGATCTCATCGCTGAATCATATGCGGTATTCTTTCAAACATTTGACCAAATGTTTAAAATGCAATTTGCAGTTTTGCACTCTCTTCACATAAACAAAACGTCTAACTTGGCCTCTAAATTTGTAGGGAGATAAAAATATCATAAAATTTGATGGTGATCACAACTCCAATCGACCACAGATCTTCTACGATTCAGTTTGTATTTTTTTCTACAATGTCCTCCGCCCTCCTCACATTCCTAGAGCTCGTAGGTTTGAGAAATATTACAGTTTGAGAGATACAAAAATCGGTTCTGCTGTGAATGAGGTAATTCAGCTTTATAATACGGGTTTTAACATTTAGTTGAATAATAGACACTAACTTGCTCTTGGTATCTCGCTAGGGCCTATTATATGATTTGCTGTCTAGTTTACGGGCTTCGACTACTGATGCTGCTAGTTCATCTTCTGCTACTCGAACCATTTCAAATCCGACCATAGCATCAGTTAGTGTACTTCTTTAAGGAACTTCTCCGTTGATTGTTACTATAGGACAGGTCTTCAATCTGTGTATGTTATTTTCTTCCAAAGTTTTTTTTATTAATTCATTAATTGCTTGTAATGCAGGAATCTATGATTAGAGAAGACAAAACACATGGCTATGGTGAACCTGCAGATTCAAAGGTGATTTTATTAAGTACAATCTCAGAAATTATGAAATCTCCGAAACTCACATTAACTGCTTCTTCAAATGTGGCTGTGTACCGATTTTGTGTGATAATTGTTTGTTATCAATTGCATAGTTGGTCTAAATATGTTGAAAATACTTTTAATTATTCTGCAGGATGAGCAAAATTTTGCAACTGAAGATTATTTCTCATACAGTAGTTCAACAAGAGAAAGTTGGGATGGTGATAATGATTCTGAGGTATCTCTCTATATATATATGCACACACATGACACATAATCTTTCTCATCTATTACTTAGTTGAGGATATAAAAATTAATAGGAGGTGACAAAAAATAGCATATTATTATGTTTATGATACCGAAATACTCTACAGGTATTTACAACACCTATGGGAAGTATGAGAGAAGCATTGGCAGAACCAAAAGAAGGTGAAAAGAATCAAAAGAAGAAGAAGAAGAAGAAAAAGAAAGCTGAAACTGTTACAAAGAAACTTAAGTCTGACAGGTTTGAGAAGTTGGAATCCTTCAGTCGACGCCTGCGGTTCTGCATTCTGAAGGGATCTGCCCATCAAAGACACCAATCCTCTTGATTGATGTCGTGTCTTCATCGAACATTATTTGTTTTCATAACATGAATGTAATAATACAATATACAATTTAAAGCTAGTCCATGAAACTCAACGTGTATGTAGCATGATTCTCTTATAGGAAATATTCAACATGTTTTGTGTAAAGTATTAATTAATCTTTCTGACTATGTTTTTGGTACCTTTTTTATTTGTGACATGAATTTGATGAGTCAGTTTGGTTTGTTTTGGCTAATGTGACAATTTCTAAGATTCATGGAATTATGATTTGATATACTAATGTTGCTCCTTAAAATGTTGCCCCCTTTTTTTATAGTAACTGAAAAGTGAAAAGTGCTACAAATCAGCCCTCAAAGTGTTACACGTCGTTATTGTGATGGGCAAGACTCTATAAATTGTGAGAATATCTTCACTCTTGTTTTTGGTGAGTAAAAGTTTGATATAATGAAACAGAACTATTGCTGCAGCAATAAGCACAAATCTCAGAATGGTTGGAGGTTAGTGTTCCTTTAATTTGTTTCCGCTTACTACTTGGTTAAACGTGTTATTTAATAATAATCATAACATGTTTTACATTTATTAAGAAAATTTTGGTATCAAAGCTTAGTTTATGCCTCTCCGTTGCAAAATCATTTTTGAAAAAATTAATATCTGGCTAATTTGTTTTAGAACTTTTTAATTAAAATCAAAAACTTAAAGAAAATGATATATATGATGTTTTTGGGTTTTAATTGTTGCTTTTTTATGTTTGAAATGGCCTAAAACCTTTACCTTGCATTGTGGTTTTGCAAGACAAACCGGGTTGAAGTGACCCAGCTGAAGATTGAAGACGACATAATTAGGATGTAAAGGTTACTCTTTAAAATGTCCTGTGGATGATAAATTTACAAATAACGGAAAGATAATTATACTAAGTCATTTAGCTAGAGTAATGATATTTGTACAACCATAACCATTTGATGATAACTTTTATGACAATTTTTTTCTCTCTTTTTGTTGGTCAAAAACAATAGAAATTTTTTTGTTCAAATATCATTTCAGCCTAATGGTTTGTTCCACTAGAAGTTTCCATATTCGACTACATCCAGGTCTGCTTTTTACTTCTTTTTTTTTTATTTATTTAGGGAAAAGGTCTGCTTTTTACTCTTTTTTTAAGAAAGGTCTGCTTTTTACTTAAAAATTGTTATATTTTACTTTACGCTTAATTTATTATAAAATGAAAACAATTTACCGGAGTAAAACACAAAATCTGTCCAAAAAAAAGGATTAAATTATAAAAATAAAAAAATATAAAAAAAACTTTTTTTTTTAAGTTTTGCAATTAATATATGAATGTTAAAGCTTCTATCTATTTTATTTTTTTTGAGTAAAAATAATTGTAACATATGTATTTGCAATCATCTCCATGAGTTTAACTCAATTGATAGGGATATTGCATATTGTATGTAGGGTCGGGGTTTGAACCGCGGACACCCTATTTCTCCACATTTAAAATATGGATTTCCAGCCACTATACCAACAAAAAAAAATTTGCAATGTACTGATAATTAAATTATGTTTACTTCATTTGAATGTTTTTATTTTTCTAATTAAGCAAGTTGTATGTTTGATAAATTTAGACACGTTAAAATTGTTTCTTTAGGAGCTAATGTGAGTTGGTATGTATAATTTATCGATTTTATACATGAAATATTGCTATTCATTTGCATTATTTAGGTCATTATGCAAACATTTATCTCGTTAATATAGATTAATAATATTGAGGGATCGTCATAGTTCGTTTTTTTTTGAAGGAAAGGGATCGTCATATTGTTTAAATGAATACCACAACATTTTTAATTAATCAAAATTATAAATTAAGATTTAAAATCACATTTCAATCATGCATAATATAATAAAATCTACATCCTCGTGAGCTTAGCTCAATTGGTAGGGATATTGCATTTTATATGTAGAGGCCGGAGTTCGAATCTCGGACACTCCACTTCTCCACAATTAAATTGTGTGAACTCTAACCACTAGGCTACTTGACCAAAAAAAAAAAAAAAAATCTACGCACATGAATTTAAAATATATACAAGAGTCAAAGTCTGTATCTCGCACACTCCACTTTTAAGGTGAACTAATAACCACCAGACTACTTGCAGAAAAATTCCTACGCACATGTTTTATATTTATGTGTTTAGTTAGAATTAAATATAATATCATATTTCTTGATGTTTTTTCGTATAGTTATTAATAAATCTAATCTAATTGAATAAAATTTTTGCATGCAAGTGTTATTTCACTAGATTTATAATGTTAAACATGATTTGTGTGGGTGACACGTTATTTATTTTTGTCTTAATTATGAAATGATGAACATTTATGTTTTAATTTTATGTAGTTGTTCAATTTACACGTTTATCAGACTTTAAGTATGACATTTCCGAGTTAAATGGTGACAATTGCAAGGTTTGGAATGAGAGAGTCTCTCATTTAGGCTAGATGGACATTGACTATGTCATTCAATCGGGAAGAAGAACCTGTAGGTATTATTGAAACCAATGTTCTAGTTGCATTTGATCTTTTTATGAAAAGTGGGAGAGATCCCTTTGTAATGTTTATAAAGACAAAATTATGTGTTTGTATTCGTGGTTCAATCGAGCTTCATGTAAATATGTCAAGGACCTTATTAAGGTTATTGATGAACAATTTCAAAATTCAGTGACGAACTTGCTAACACGCAAATTCTGAAGTTTTCAACCACGAGGGTTATTCATGCGAATGAGATATATAGCAGCACAATTGAAGATTCTTGTGGTTGAAAACTTAATAATACCATACTTTTTTTTTTTTGGGTGCGTCAGCTTATGCAATAGTGCAACGTATAAACGACACTCGAGAAGCCCAATAGCAACCTACTATAATGACTCCTCCCCCTCAAAAAAGTAATTTAATATCGTGTGGACCATTGGTCCACATATCAGATATTAAACTGATAAGAACAGATACATATCGGATATTAAACTGGTAATAATATCATACTTGATTGAACCATGTATACCAACATTTATTTGTCTTCATAAATTACGGAGAGATTATTAGATCTCTTTCACTTTTCATAAAGATCAACTGCATCTAGAGTGTTGGTTTCAGTAATACCCATTGTTTCATCCTTCCTAATGACATAATCAATGTCCATCCAGCTTAGATGAAGAAGAACTCTCATGCTTCAGTTGTAGGAAGTCTTGTGTATGCTCAACTTTGCACCAGACCTTATATGGCATATGTTGTTGGAGTTTGGGGAAGATATCAGAGTATTTCAAGTGCTGACCGCTGGAAAGCTTCCAAGAAAATGATGAGATATCTTCAAGGAATAAAGAATGTCATGCTCATATACAAACAAACAGATAATTTGGAAGTAATTAGCTACTTTGATTTTCACATCTTGTAACAGACTAAAAAAAAATAATTAGATTTTCACACCTCCAGATTGGCCAATCTGAAGGTATAACATGCAATTTTCAAGTTTTTTACGTCTTCAAATTGACTAATTTTGACGGATAAAATGTTGAGAAATGTTAGCAACACACCTTCTAACACACATTTTTCAACACACTCTTTGATTGGTTAATATTCATATGGGACCCATCAAATTTATATGGGACCCACATGATTTGGTGGAACCCATGTGAATTTTAACCAATCAAAGAGAGTGTGTTGAAAAGTGTGTGTTAGAAG
>Ga0315915_1010562_pt1 | contig 10196 bp, 6 predicted proteins | sample MpolbnodulesMG_FD_207738 | JGI IMG/M metagenome (GOLD analysis project Ga0315915, IMG submission 207738) | Medicago polymorpha root nodule microbial communities from Los Angeles, California, United States - branched nodules | ecosystem: Host-associated > Plants > Roots > Nodule | place: USA... | reverse complement strand
TAATATGTTTTGAATAAGAGGGGAGGGGAGTGTATATTTTAACATAAGAGGGGAGGGGAGTGTAATTCAAGCATCTTTGAGGGGAGGGGAGTGTAATTTACTCTATATTAAAAAAAAATTATGCTCCCTGACACAAGTAGTGCGTAAAGAAGCAGAACAAAATTATAACATCCAATCCTTAAAGTTTAGAATAGAGATCAACAACGACCGGTCTATCCCCAAACAAGCCACATATGATAACCAAATGAAAAACATACAATTTTAGCTTTCAACCACGCTGGTTTTTACTATTTCCATCAGTTGCATGACTGATTAAATTTGTCAAAGTGAAGTATAATGATCTGCTCTCTTGATGTACATGATTCATAATATGGTAATTTCATAAGAGGGAAGGTATGTCTTTTAATAAGTTGATGCAATATCACATGGGTATATATAGACGGTAGATAATTTCCATACAAAGTATAGGTAAAAGGTCATATTGTTTTAAATGTCCAAATCATGTTAGTGGACTTCTGAAATTTAAATACATTTTTATAGTCAAAACAAGACATTGAGGAAAAAAGCCACCTAACCATCATTGTAAGAAAGTGGTGGAGGATTGAATATTAAACCACCAGAAAGCTACCAAAACAAATCAATTGGATTGAATCAGACTACTTAATAAAATAGCCTTCTCAAGTTATATCGATATCATAAGTTATTTTTTTGTTAGAATGACCAACCAAAATGCATACACTTTATTTAATGACGTGAGGATGATAAATGGTCTCATATATCAACAACTTCTACAGCTGTTATTTTTATTTGCCATCACCTGTGTTTTCTCATGGTCAGTTATATGTGGCAATTTCGAGGGTTACTTCAAGAGGTGGATTGAAGATACTCATAACAGAGGTGGATTTCAAATGTTAGAAAGTTTGCCCTAATTCTAATCCTGCCTTTTTTGATGGGTCTGAATAATTTTTATGAAAAAAAGAGTTCGGAAGGAATTGAATCAGGTACCATATGCTTACACTTTACAAGTTTAACCACTATGCCACTTACATTTTTGTTGAAATATTGTTGCTTCAAAAAAAGATATACATGACTAAAACATTTTTTTTAAAGTCATAACCGCCCTAGCGGTTACTTTTCTCATAACAGTTATTTTTTATTATTAGTGGTTCATTTATTGATAGTAGTTCTTTTTTTTTTTGTGTACGCTAACTACGTGTTACGATATTAAAATTGCATCTTTAAAATTGTTGATAATTTGACTGATCCTGATGATAATTTTATCATTAGAAACTTCACTTTTTACTGTAATTTTGTCGGCATCTTTGTTTCTCCTATATTATATTACTTGAAGTTATTTATTCTAATTTTTTATTTGCAAAAATAACTACAGTAAATTATAACATTACTTTGTTTTGGCAAAATAATGATTTTGATTCCATATTCATTTTTGTTGATGCAAATTAAATGTTGTTAATTTGCTACTTTGAGATTGTGCATGTCGATCGCTCTCAATTGTCACTTAGTTTGATTGTTTCTGAGTTTAAATGTAACTTTACAAGTAATAATATAGCCAATTTAATATTTTATATATGAAATTCTACAAAACCCGTGCATCGCACGGGTTAGATTTTAGTTATTTTAAAAATGACAATATTTTAAAAATGACATAATATCAAGATAAATAAGGAATGATATTCTAATCTCATCAGGATAATTTCTAACTCAGCCTATACTCAGGATAGAAATTACAAAGGAAAGTCAGGATATGATAGGAAAATGGTTTATTTTATCCTATCCCTTTGGTGCATCAAACATGAGATTTAAGCAGGATATGATTAATGTATCTTATCCATTCTCCCTATCCTGACCATCAAACGGACCCTAAGAGAACAAAATCATCGAAGTTAAAAGGGTTAAAAGTGTTTTGGTCCATATAAGCATGTCAACTATTCAATTTATAACTTTTGATCCTTATAAAATTTTCAATCGCTACTTTTGGTGGTCCCTATTTTAAAGTTAATTTTTTTATTTTTTAATGAAATTGTGCAGAAATTTGTATAATATTGTAAAAATCTTTCCTAAAAAATATTAGATATTTTTTTTTGTGGTGGCCGGGGTTTGAACCCGGACCTTGCATATTTTATGCATTGTCCATACCAACTGAGTTAAGCTTACGAGGACAAAAAAAATTAGAATCTGTTAACAAAACATAAATTAAATATGAATTTTTAAACCGTAGAAAATATAAAAATTCATATTTAATTCATGTTTTGTTAAAAATTCTATATTTTTTGAAAGATTCCTATAATATTATAAAAATTTTGCTCAATTTTATTCAAAAATATGAATTTTAGATATGAGTTTACTATAAAGGAGGGACCAAAAGTGAAGATGAAAAACTTTTTGGAGTAAAAGTTGAAGAAATTTTTTAGTGGGACTAAAACGAAATTTGACATATTTATAGGGATCAAAAACATATTTAACCCAAGTTAAAAATAAGGAAAGATATTCCCTATGTTCCAAATTATATGTTATTCTAGCCAAATTTGTTTGTCTCAAATTATATGTCATGTTACAATATCAAGGAATTATTAATGCTTGTGTTTCTGTTATGCTCTTACTATTTATTTATTTATTTTTGAAAACTCAGTATCTGATTCAAAGACCGACTAATCCAATGAGACCAAATCCCATCATCCACATGTGGGGGGCCTATTATAGACTTGCTCACCAAAACTGGCACTAGAGGAAATCGAACCTGAGACCTTAAGAGGAGCACACTCTAAGATCCTAAATCAGCCACTAACTCAACCCCTTGCTATTTGTTACTTTATCTTTTTTCAATTCTTATTATTTTGATATCATTAACAAAGAATATTTTTATAAAACAATTCACAATCATCATGTTATAAAACAATTTTTTTGAGAGGAGTATAACATTAATTATATTTCTTAATTTAGATAAAACTGCTGTAGTATAATATCAAAAATTTCGTCTTTAATTTTTTTTTTTTTTTTTTATGAAAAAACAAATTTTCGACTCTTTTGTCTTCTCGGAACCCAATAGTATAGAAACCAAACAATTTCTTTGAACTTCTCGTTAATGGCATCGTCTCAAGAAAAACGGCACCGTTCAATCTTTGAACTTCCATCAAACTACTTCGACTCTTGTCGTCTTCTCCCTTCTCCTCACTCCTCACTTCCCGACCACCACACCCAAACCCTTCAACCGCCCTCCAACGACGCCGTTGATGATGTTCAAAACGCCGTCGTTTCTGGTCCTAGATTGACCTGCAATACTTGCAAGGCTCACTTCGATTCTCTTCAAGATCAACGTTCTCACTTCAAATCCGATATTCATCGTTTCAATGTTAGTTTCAATTAACCCCTCTTTGTATTCACTGTTTGATTAATTATTTGTTTGTTTATTCAATTTTTGAATTTTAGTTATTTTTGGTATAGTTTAGAGTACCCATAAAATTCAACCTTTTTTATTGGATCATTTGCAATTGTGTAAAATACTGTCAAATTGCCCTTATTTCAGTGAAATTAAGTAAAATTTAGGGTACCAATTTTTCTTGAAACATTTTCTGATTGATTTTCGATTGTGTTTTGTGTATTTGAAGCTTGGTATGCTCATGTTTGAGTTCAAAGTTCCAACTAAGTGTCTGTTTTAATTGACCTATTTGAGCTTATCTAAGTTTTCTGAGATTATCTAGGACAATTTATGATAACTGTTTGCTTATGATAGGTGACCTAAATTTTACAACAGGAATGAGGGGAATGTTGTAATGTTGTATCATTTATGCATAAGTTTCTCCAGATAGTTGTTTGTAAACTGTTTTTAGGTTATTTCCATAAGTTCTCCAAGGTGGCTTATGAGAACAATTTGAATTTATTTTATCTTTTGCTATAGAGATAGCTTTTCATGGTGTGCTTATGCTATAAGCTGCAAATAAGTTGTTTATCCAGTAGGGCCTAAATATCCGTTTGTGGATGTAAAGGGAATGGTAGTGGTTTTTGATTGGCTGATATGATGGATGTATGTATTGATGACAGGTGAAGCTGACAATTGCTGGGAAAAATATTGTGAAGGAAGAGGATTTTGAGGATTTGACATCTGATTTTGTCAAAGACTATGACGTGTCAAGTATATCTGGATCAGAAAGTGATGATGATGATGACAGTGAAAATGAGTCTCGGAGTCAAAATGTAGTGTCTAATAAATCAGGCATAAGCTTAAAACAAAAGCTATTCGTATCTCTTCAGACAGGGCAAAGAGTTTCTGTATGGAAGTCTTTGATCATGAATGTGAGCGAAAATGTGTTGTATGAGGATGAACAAGTGCAGAAAAATTTGGTGGAGAGGTTGAAATCTCTGACGGTTGAGCCCAGGGATAACACCCGTTTGAGGATCGTTCTGCTTGCATCTGGTGGGCACTTTGCTGGTTGTGTCTTTGATGGTGATACAGTTGTGGCTCACAAGACATTTCATAGGTTAGCAAATTCTTTTCTTTACTAAATATTTTAAATTGAGTTAGAGTTTTGCACTTTTTGTGTGATTTATCAAATAAAATATGGTTGGAGTTTCATTTACGCATACTGTGTGAGGTGGAGATTACCAGTATATGCATGATATATACACCATGTTAAAAGATTAATATTTAAATATCTGTGAAGCATGCTGTTTATCAATTCCTGTTGTGTTGGAGGTCAATCCTTTGGCTGTCATATACTCTAGTTACATTTTCTTTTAACCAGATCTGGATGATTCAAGCATAAGTAACTATTAAGACTAATATTTCTGCTCTTGCATGAAATGTTGCAAGCCAATCTTGTTAAGATTGTGTGTACCTGTATGGCTGTATTCGCAATGCCAGTTATTTATCCCTTATAACTCTCAATCAATTTTTCTGATTTTCTCTTGGGTTCCTAACATTTTGGCTATCCTCATTTTGGTTATATTATGAGCAATACGCATTTTTTATTAGAACTTAGGTGCAATCATTTAATCAGAATTGTTGAAATTAGAGTTTTTGTCTTTTATGTATAGTGGGAGGAAAGTAATAATAAAAAGACCAGATACTCTGAAATTGATATTTATGCGATGCAAAATATCTTGATGATGTTACAGTAGATAAAGCACTGTTTCCTTTTTAAACTCATAATTTTAATTGAATAACATAATAAGGAAACAAAACAGGAAATATGACAACCAATTCTAAGGTAGGTATTTTAAAATATTCTAACAAGATGAAAATGAATTTGTGTATACATTCTTCTTGTATGCTGATTCTGTCCAGCTAAGTTTTACAACGAGATTGAGAGGAATGCTGTATCATTTATGCCTAATATTCTCCAGATAGTTGTTTGGCTTTTCTGCAGTTCTTTTTCTTTCCTGCCCTCAGGTTGTTCCCAAGGTGGTATGACCTATATGATATCATACATACCTCATAAATGTTGACCAAATACCTATCTTCCTATTTTCTTATTCATTTTTATTATCACTAGTTCAATTCACTGAAAATTGTAAATGGAATTTCAAAATTTGTTTGTAACATTTATCATTCGTATGCAGATATGTGGTGAGGGCCAAGGCCGGAAAAAAACAGTCAGCTAAAGATGCTTCTGGCAGGACTGTACATTCTGCCGGTGCTTCACTTCGTCGCTACAATGAACTTGCATTAAAAAAGGTATTTTTAATCAATCATAGATTGCTTTGCTTGCTAATTTTATTTTATTTCCATTTTAAAAAAAAAAAAATATTTGCTCTTCTGTGTTCTGAAATTAACATATTGTGGTATTAGACGTAGTTGTACTATGGTTAACAAATGTGTAGTATAAACAGCAATACTATGTGTGTTTTATTTTTTGTTTTTTTCAAGAGGTGGTAAGTGGTAAGTTGTGTGTATGTATGTTAGTAATAACTAGAGATTTGTATAGTGATGTCTTTTCTGAAAACTTTGCTGATTTTGTTTTCTTAATTTATTGGGCAGCATCAATATAATTTGTTGTTGTGCTATTTCCCATGTTGAAAATGTTATTTAAAATATTTAACTGTTAAAAGAATTTCTCCTCTTAAAGTACAGGCTGCTTATTCTCAATTATTTATTTATAATTAAAATTACTGCTGCTAACTTCATTTGCAAAGACTTTAGAACTCCTAATGTGATGTGTTTGTTTACTTATAAGTTGTTATACAAGCAATTATAATTGGCTCTATTGATCATGATTTTTGACAAATTGACTGTTGTATTCTTCTTCATCCAATTTTATTTATTACCTTTTTTTATTGTGTTTGGGAGATTGTGCAGAGTGACGTGTAAATCTGAACTGATTATTGGCATGCTCATATTGTAGGAAGTTCACGAACTGCTTACTTCTTGGAGACCTTATTTTGATGCTTCCATTTGCATTTTTATACACGCACCTTCAAGTAGTCGCGAACTGCTTTATGATGGAGAAAAGCCATGTTTTACCAATCCACAACGTGTTAGAAATATTGCTATGATTGTCCGCAGGCCAACTCTCAGAGAAGCAAAACGTGTCTATGGCCAGTTGACCTTAGTATCCTATGAAGCAGATGAGAAGGAAATTTTACTAAGTAACCAACAGGACGGGGTGCCAATTCGTAAAGCTAAAAGAAATGGCGCCCCAATTGCGAGTAAAGTGGACATCACTGGGTTGGATGAAAACGACAAAGCTGAAGGTTGTTCCAGTAACCAAAATGATGAACCTCTTCTTTTGAGTAATGACGAAAGTGAGAATGAGTTACCTGTTATGTCAACTCCTTTACATCAAGCAGCACAATCTGGTGACTCTGAAAAGGTTATGGAACTCTTAGAACAGGGCTTAGATCCATGTGTCAAAGATGAAAGGGGACGGACGCCATATATGTTGGCACCTGACAAGGAAGTCAGGAACACTTTCAGAAGGTTTATGGCTTCCAATCTTGACAAGTGGGATTGGAATGCTGCAAAAGTGCCTAGTGCATTGACTAAAGAAATGGAAGAATCACAAGCTGCTAAGCAGGTGATTCTGATATTTTTAGGAATAAGTTTTTTTTTTTTTGTTTATATGATTTATATAAAATCAAATCATTAATTATTTTTTTGCTATCGATAGTTTTCTCTTTATTTGTGATGACTTGCCGATAAATGTTATTGGCAGTAAAAGGGATACTAGGAAATAAGTATGGCTGGTTGAAAAACATATCCTTTATATTAGGGAACCTGTCCCCACTAGATTTGATTATTACCTTTTATTAATCAAATCTAAGAACATCTGTGGAAGAGTAATTATTGCCTCCTTTTGTGCTTGTGCAGGCAGAAAAAGATGCTAAGAGAAAAGCTAGAGCAAAAGAATTAAAGAAATTACGTAAAGCAAAAGAAAAGAAGGCTCAGGTACATCTTTCTTCTTTCGGTCTCTATGTAGTGTGATGACCTCACATTAGTTTTCTTGGACATGTTTAAAATACATATATGCAGCGGTTGCACCACTATTGTGTCGGAGCAGCCTGTGGCTGCTATCAGCAAGTTGTGGCGTCACAGATTGGTTTCACAACCTTAGTGGGTGCAACTGCATCTTAGAAATTGCGGCCATTGGCAGCGCTACAGGGCTAGAACTTCAAACCCCCTAAAATACCCTTAGAAATAGATGTTACTGAGTTGGGGGGATTGTTTGGGGAATTTCACTTCCTATTAGGGCTTAAGAGTTCCAATAGAAATCACGAAATTCACATTCTCACCTTCAAACATTGAACCAGAGAAGCTGCTCCCCACATTCTACCTCCGTTGACCCGGAAGCCGATGATCCAACGTCCAGTAACCGGCAACCCAGCATCTCTCGACCAGCGGCCTGTTTCTGCTCTGTTTCTGGTGGCATAATTTTGGTCATTGTATGTGTCTGGGGCAAATGGATTATGGAGAGAGCAAAACAGAAACACAGATGAAGAAAGATAATGCCACTTTATGTGAAGGGTGAAAAAGCGTGACTATACAATTGTTCTGTTTATGCGGTTCAGAAATGAATTAATTTTATCAAATTGTTTTATAGTATATCATGTCATATTATTGTCTTTAAAAGCTTTAGTTTTTTATAATTGTAATTTTCGCAATTATTACCAGGTCAAAGTTACTTCATCCAATTGCCGAAATTTCCCTTGTTATAGAAAGCTGTTATTTAAATTTTAATGTTTAGTTACTTAAAGCCTTAGAGACTTAAACTTCTTAGTTTTCTTGACCGTTGTTGGTACTTGTTTATTTTGCTTAACATCTATGACATTTTATTGCTAATAATTCATGAATTTTGGTTAATTTATTTAATTTTTTGGCATTTGTGGTTAAAACATTAATTAGTTCATTTATATATAATTACTTTAACTTTAGAATAGCGGTCATTCCACTATGTGCTATTCCACTGCAATGTTTTTTGTGGTCGGCTGCAACACACAGTTTTTGGGTTTGACAACTATGATTTTACCTCCATTTGTAAAATGGAACTCAACTGACAGTATCATCTATAACATGCACACTCTTCAGTCATTTTTTACTTTCAATTTGTTAGGGTTTGTCTGAAGTTTTCAGAGTTATCTTGATATTATTGTATAGTCGACTAGAGTGAAAATGGTACCCGCACCTTCAAAATAATATTCCTCTGTTTTTCTTCCCCCTTTTGGCTACCAAACATAGTTTGTAAATGAGTTTAATACAAGTGTGCATGAACAAATGAACTTTTTGTGGATTATGAAAACTTGAGGTGCCCTTCACTCTCGTACTTCACCGCCGATTTGCAAATTCAAATATCACTCTTGTATTTCGCCGATTTGCAAATTCAATTTGCCATTCTTGGTTCTGATGCTTATAGATATAGCTTGAGGCTGGCTACAGATATTCTGAAGTGTTTTTGTTGAGAAGCTTTGATTTTCCCTGTTGTTTTTCAATCATATATGGTACTATTGTTGATATTTGTTGCTCTGACAAATCTTGAATCTGGTTTTCAGGCCGAAGCTGCTGAAAAACAAAAGATCGCTTCAACATCTGCTACAGGACAATCTCAACCAAAAAGTGGCGTGAAATTATCGAAAGAGGTTAGTACTGATTATTTGCTAGCTGAAAATATAAACAATGGTGTTTGACACACAAACAGAACAAAGCAGACATTCATATCTATTCTGTTCTCTAAGATTTCTCTTCACCCTTTTTAGTGTAACCAAAATGCATGAGTCTTGTTGGTTTTAAAAAAATGTTTTCTATTTTCCCGTTTACTAATTATGAATTTTTTTACGGTGTTTCTCGTTTTCAAGATCTCTACTAGAAATAGTGTTGATAACCTTTTCTTGCACAACTATTTATTTGCTTTTCAGTACATCCTCTACTTTGTTTTATTTTTTAAAACATCTTTTGGCTTATTTTGCTCTGTACTAGAAACATTTTTCTTTTTTAAAACATTCGTCCAACATTAAAACAGAATTTATTGTGTTAAAATCACACCACACATTTATGAACGAACTGTTTAATATTTTAATTATATGGATTTTGTTTTTATCTTTAAATAAACAGGAGGAAGTGAAAAGAGCACAAGATGCAGAAAGAGAAAAAAGAGCAGCTGCTGCAGAGAAAAGAATGGCTGCCCTTAAAATTCAAGCTAATAATTCAACCACTTCAGCTAATAACAGTGGATTAGCCGGTGACATACTCTGTTCATGTTGTAATTCTTCACTTGCTGGTAAAGTTCCTTTCCACCGGTATAATTACAAATACTGCAGCACTTCATGCATGCATGTACACAAAGAGATCCTAGAAGATGGATGACTATGTATTCCCATGATTTCTCTGTACTTCTTTATGCAAGTTGAGATTGCTCCCGGTATCCATTTGTTCATTATATACTAGATTAGAAAAAAAAATGGCAAAGAATGGTTAAAATTATTTAGAGGGTTTTTTGGCTATGCATTGTCAAACATGAAACATAGTAAAATTATTTAAGTTTCCTGTGTGGTTGTTTTTTTGTTCAAAGCATGCTCTCTTTTGTTGTCTCGAGTCTCCCATTTTCTAGACGAACATGGCAAATATTTTAAGTTTGAGCCTAAGGTAGGTGAAAAACAATTAAAAATTGTTTTATAATATGTTTTGAATCCACGTTTAAGTAAATATTTTCACTTCCAAATGTCAAATCACCGTGGTTTTATGAGGTTAA
>Ga0315915_1010559_pt1 | contig 10199 bp, 14 predicted proteins | sample MpolbnodulesMG_FD_207738 | JGI IMG/M metagenome (GOLD analysis project Ga0315915, IMG submission 207738) | Medicago polymorpha root nodule microbial communities from Los Angeles, California, United States - branched nodules | ecosystem: Host-associated > Plants > Roots > Nodule | place: USA... | reverse complement strand
TATATATATATATATATATATGGCTCTTTTGAAGACAATTAAGAGAGAAAATGGAAATAAATTATGTTTTAAAAAATTGTCTCTCTTGAAAGAAAAATTAAAATTTAAGAAAGCAATACAAATTAAATATTAATAATTAAAACCACTATCAACTTTGTTTTAGAGAACTACTATCAATTTCTTTAGTTTCCTTGATTTAATCAACAAATCTTATGGGTTGAGAATCTTATACTCATTCTGTCCAAAATTATAGGTTGTTTTGAAAAAAAAATTTGTCCAGAATTATAAGTTGAAGCATTATACTTTTCATATTATGCTATTAGCTATTCATTACTCTTTCTTCTTTAAATTTTTTAACTTATTTTTCATTTTTTGGTCAAAACTTGTTTTTCTTATACAACTAATTAAGGTTAACTTTATCAAATAGTAATATATAATTTCACCTTCCATTTAAAATTAATTATATTTTTTAATATGTGAATTAGTTGGGACTAAGGGAGTATTTGGAGACGGTGGGACTAATCAATATACTTATATTGTGGCATGCCATTTTAATGACTATAATTTGGTCAGCTAGATGTTTATTTATTGCCCGTTGTGGACAATCTTTGCATTATTAATTCAAGAGGACTATTATGATGCAAAATGGATATCCTCTATTTATGGAGTGGTGCAGTAGATAAACAATTTGTGTCTCTTTATGGATTTGGTTTATCTTATCTAAAGCGGCAATTTAGAAATGTAAAATAAAATATTTCGATTGCTACACTTTGATTGGAAAAAATAATTATTAAACCCAGTTCTTAAATTTTTGCTAAATTAGTAACGTAGTATTTGGTTTGTTTGGAACTTGGAAGAAAATGGACAAAAGAGAGTGATAGTATTTTGATAATATGCTTCAAAAAAAATTTATAATATACTTCAATTTTTTTTAGAGCTAGTGACAGTCTCCTTAATATTAGGAATTTGAGGAAGTATAATAGTTTATGAAAAAAAAAATTGTGTTTAAGTTTATTAATTTAATAATTTTTTCATGATAAATTAATAAAATTTAGATGTGCCGACAAAAATACTATTACATGAAATGTAACGCCAAAACTTTTTTTTTATTTTACAAAACCATCAAAACTTATTAGATTGAACAAAATAAATTAGTGATTCTCATCCACCAAATAAAATAAAATATATAATTAAACTTCTCTTATTTCTCCTACAGTCCTCCATCCATGAAAACCATCCCAAACCCAAACAGTATTAATTTGGCCATGTGATAGAAAAGGGTTGAAATCCCAAAACAGGTCTGGTACTTAGTACTATTTATATTTTGTCCCCCCAAAAATAGTTGGAATGAATGAATACCATCAAAATTGGAGTACTACTTATTTCATTAATAATTTAATGCCAAACAGATAATATAGGTTTCGTATGCTATACAAATTTGATGTTAATTTTATGGGTCATGTTAACTTGTGGACTTATGACACATGTTAAGTAACTTACTAAAAACAATTCTGCATTGGAAAACACAATATGACAACTTTTTAGAAGTTGAATGCATGCATTTTGATATGTTTATTTCTATAATAAGTATTTTAACATGTGCCCTTGAGGGCGCAAGCTAACATTTGCCTAATTTTATTAGAGAAATGCTAATTTATGCCTTTAGAGCACATGTTAAGGAACTCAATGTAAGTTTTATCTAGGAAATTGTGTCAATTTATTCTTTTAAAGATTAAAAATTAATGTTATTTAATAAATATTTACTATTTATAAAATGCTTAACATGTGCCTTAAAGACATAAGTTAACGTCAACTTTATATTAATTTCTAATCTCATTCATATTTATTTCACCACTCATTCATTCTTTTCCTTTTTTATCTTTCCAATTTTCATTTATTTATTACAGTAGCCTGATCTACCAATTAAATTTAGAAACCGAACCAATCAGTCCCTAGCACTAGATTTTTTGTACAGACCAGTTGGGGGCAACTCACCACTGTACCATCTCTCTAAATGAAGTGATGAAAAATTTAAGGAAATACAAAATATTTTATCTTATTTTAGATTTTTTTTATTGATTTGTGCCTGTAATGCCATGTTGAGGCAAGGATTTTATCTTTTTTTCTAGGTTAAAGAAGAATATGGCCCTTGTTTAATTGAATAATTGTATTGAAAAAAAATAATAATACAGGCCAACTTTTATAGCGATATGGAAGAAAGGATCTGTGGAGCAATTCTCACCAGCACCATACCTAGCAACACTTGTTAACTGCATGGTATGGACACTGTACGGTCTGCCTATGGTGCACCCGGACAGCGTGCTTGTGGTAACCATCAACGGCTCAGGTTGTGTGATTGAGATCATATATGTCACACTCTTCTTGATTTACTCTGATGGCAACAAACGGCTCAAGGTCCTTATGTGGTTAGTTGTTGAACTTGTTTTCATCGTAGCTCTTACATTCGTCACGCTGAGCCTTGTTCACAACGTCGAGAAACGCTCTGCCATTGTTGGTACCACGTGCATTGTCTTCAACATTATGATGTATGTTGCACCTTTAGCTGTGATGGTACGTAATCATCAAACAAACACTTAATCTTAATTTTTGGTTTGGATGCGTTTTTATTGAATTTGAAGTATTTGATAAAATTTACTATTGCATTGCAGAAACTGGTGATCATGACTAAAAGCATTGAGTACATGCCGCTCTCCATATCTCTTGCTTCCTTTGGAAATGGCGTGGCCTGGACAACTTACTCTCTCCTCCCTTTCGACAAATTCATCACTGTAAACAAATTAAATCCTATTGTTTTTTTTTCCTTTTTCCTCAACATGATGATGAAATAGACGTAAAGCGAATGAATGACCATTGCTGTTGTTCTTTGTTAACTCTCAGATACCAAATGGAATTGGAACATTGTTTTCTGTGGCGCAGCTGATTCTATATGCAACCTATTACAAATCCACAAAGATGCAAATAGAAGCCAGAAAAGCCAACAAAATAGAGGTGGACCTGTCGCAGGCTGTGGTTGCTAATGGTAACCAACGGTCCAAGTAAAATTATTGATCATGATGGACTAATGTGGAAGGCTGATAGACTCGTCTAACCTCCCATTTCATCATTGCTACTATTAAATTAAGGGAAATGCTAATTTATCCTTATCATTTTTCGTTTTCCATCCAACCTTGTTGGGATGTTTTGTTTTTAAAGATGCAATTTTATCATTGCTTAAAGCAATGCCTGAAGTTTATTAAGCAGCACACTTCTCTTACAGAGTTGCATCTTTTGGGTTGAAATGTAATCAGATCACATCCACCCACCAGAATTTTAATTTATAAATATCTTCTTAGTTTATTTCATTTCACCATATTAATTGTTGTTATTTACTTATATTTTGTCAATCTTGATTAAATTAAAAAAAGAATGTACCAAGTAACATTCTTCAGGTTATATAATAGGTTACTGAGTCGGAAAAAAGCCCCTTAAATACGGGGCCTTCACAAAGAATAACCAACAAATTGAATATCAAGTGAAGAGGAGGGAAAGGAAAGTGGATAATATCACTGCACTGCAAGATCCCTGATTAAAGCACAAACCAAGCTGAAACCATTTCAAGTTAGAGTGAGGTTCAGTCATCATTGCATACAATGATAGGACTGCCCAGGGTGATGAACTGAGAGACACTACAACTTCGAGTTTTCAGAAGAATAGAATTGATACGCCCATTGTAAAAACATCCAGCGGCCACCCAGGGGCTTAAACGTTCACCTGCACAATATCGTGTAAATGAAAATAGTCAATAAATCTCGAATAGCCAAACTAGAAGTCCTTAATGCAACTCCCTTCACAAAAAAGAAGACCACTCCAAAGTGCGAGCTAAAGATAAAGTCATAAAACCAAACTAGAATTGCTTTCTAACTATAGAGAGTTAGAATTACTAGAATCCACATTCCACACTGTAACTGACAAGTCTCCAAATGAGGCGTCAATGAATAATAAATTTAAGCAAACCTTTTCATGATGTGAACGAATAAATCAGCTGAACTTTTGCTCCTACCCAATACAAGTAAAAACTCAAACTTTCCTAGTAAAAGGAAAAACATAAAAGCACAATGAAGTTATATGACAACGTGGCATTTAGTAGGGGGGGGAACCAGTGGAGGCAATTAAGTATTAATAGTCTTGAACCGTTTCGGCTTGGTTTTCTGTATATACTGTATTCTCCCCAAAACAATTTAATAGTAATCATTTGCAATTTTGCACCATGTTTTCCATTCACTCTAGTCAAAACGTTGCAGTTTATGTTTGCCATCTGCGACGGGCTTAGAAGAGGCGGTATTTCTTAGCACATATTTGCAGTTTGAATGTTTTGCGATCACGATTTTGCACTATGTTGCTAGCTCACGCTGTAGGTTGTGATAGGTGTTATCAAGGCCGTGGTAGGAAGAGACACAGTGGACTTATGGTGGTAGGGGGATGTTGGTTCCATTAGGTCATGGGTGAATGGGCAGCGGTGGTATGCAATACTGTTGTGGTTGGTTACAGGGAGCAAAAGGTGGATTTTGCGGTCAAGGTTCGGGGTTCAGAGCAGCAAACAAAATTTTGATTGATGTACTATGGTGACTAGTGGTCATATGGATGGGAGAAGCTTAATGTAGTTTATGGAATAAGAATAGTGGGTTGTTGGCTGAAGTCCATGGGGAACTTTAGTTTCAAATGTTCGTGCATGAGGGGTTTGGAGGGTGTTGATCTATGACAATATCTTGTTCTTTTCATCACATAATGTAATCTGCAATTGTGATATACTTGCAGAAGAAGGCAGTGATCAAGGTGCCTATCACTGACAAAAAATCAAGGCCCAGAGCTATCAAGGTTGCAGTAGGAGTTTCAGGCCCAAACATTCACACTGAATATCTCACCATTTGTGTATTCATAAGTTTAAAATAGGGGAAAATAGGTGATAAGGCGCCAATTAATGTGGAGAAAAAAGTGGAGGTGAGCAATGAAATGAATGTAATAGAAATAGAAAATGATGTGGTGGAGTCTGATAAAAAAAGGCTAAGAAATGGAATAATAAAGAGGGGGGCGATGCTATAATGGGGGAATCAACAATTTCTTTTTCTCAATCAATGCAATCAGTATCCCATTCAATACAAATTGATGCTACCAAATGCAACATGGGACGTGAGGGGTCTGAAGGTGGGCGAGCAAAGACAGAAAAAAATGATAACAAAAATCCTTTTTTATCGGCGGGTCCTGGCAGTCAGGCCTGCCGGGAGCAATGAGTTTTTTAAGCTGGAATTGCCAGGGATTGGGCAACCCGAGCGCAGTTCCAACACTAAGAGACCTGGCCCGGAAGTATCGCTTAGATGTCATTTTTCTATGTGAAACTTTGGTACATGCGAATCGTATTGAAGAAATCAGAGTTCGTTTGGGGTTTGATGCTTCTTTTGCAGTAGACAGAACTGGCAGGAGTGGCAGTTTGGCACTGTTATAGAAGTACCCGTTTGAATGTAATCTTATAAATTATTCATCTAATTATATTAACATGGAAGTGAATCATCCGAATTTTCCTAAATGGTGGTTTACTGGTTTTTATGGGTACCCGGAGACTGATAGAAGGCGTGAGTCATGGGATTTACTGAGGACGTTGGCACAAGATAATGCACTTCCCTGGTTCATAGGCGACTTTAATGATATTTTATCGAACGAAGAAAAGAGAGGACAAGTTACTCATCCGCCGTGGAGAATAAGGGGGGTTTAGAAATGCGGTGCAAGACAGCAATTTGATTGATCTCCCGATGGTTGGCTATCCGTTTACTTGGGTGAAGGGCCGAGGAGGTAATGATCATAAGGAGGAGAGACTTGATAGAGCACTGGTGACACAGGCATGGGCAGACAGTTTTCCACAAAGTCAACTCCACAATGTAATTTCACATCGATCAGATCATTTTCCTTCACTACTAAAACTTTGTGAGGCAGATAGAAGATGTCTGCAAGAGTTTCAGTTTGAGAATACATGGTTGAATGAGGAGGAGCTAGATGGCATGGTTATAGGGGGTGGACGAAATCACTTGATACAAGCTTTCTGTCACAATTGAAGAGTTGCACCGAAGAAATGAATGAGTGGGGGCGGAAACTTAGAAACAAGTATCGTGTAGCTATCGAGGAATGTCGTGAAGAGCTTGAGGGACTTGGAGGCAGCAACCTTGAAATAGATGGTAACCGTTATGAGGATGTCAGAAACCGCATGGGAAGTTTGTTAGCCCAAGAAGAAGCATTCTGGAAGCAAAAAGCAAAGGTGTACTAGTTAAAGGATGGTGACACAAATTCTCGATTTTTTCATGCTATGGCAAGTGCAAAGAAAAGGCGCAACACAATCACGAGTTTGAAGAGGGATGATGGGGAATTGGTTACAGCCCAACGCTAGTTATGTGGAGTGGCACAAAGTTATTTTACTGGCCTATTTGGCAATGAGCAAAACATGATGATTACCACTTTGGAGTATATCAGCCCTTCAGTGTCCGATGAAGACAACAGTAATCTTCTTGCTCTGTTCCAAATTTCTGAATTCAAGAAAGCTTTATTTTCGATGCACAATGATAAATCACCAGACCCAGATGGTTTAAATCCAGCCTTTTATAAGAGATTTTGGCGCCTTTGTAGGATGGAATTGTTTCATGCTGGAGTTACATGGCTACAAAATGGCAATTTTCCAACTCAAGTCACATATACTAATATTGTTTTGATTCCGAAAAAAGATAATCCTGAATCTATGAGAGATCTTCGTCCTATTTCACTTTGTAATGTCATATACAAGGTGATCTCAAAGGTACTAGCAAACCGTCTTAAGCCTTTTCTTTCAAAATGCATATCTCAAGAGCAATCGGCCTTTGTGGGAGGTCGTTCTATTACTGATAATGTTATGGTTGCGTATGAAATTGTCCATCATATGAAGTGCAAGAGAAAAGGGAAGATGGGAGAGGTAGCGCTAAAGATTGATATAAGCAAAGCGTATGATAGAGTTGATTGGAATTATGTGAAGAGTGTTATGAGAAGAATGGGTTTCCATGATAAATGGGTGGAATGGATGAGTATGTGTATGGAAAGTGTTAATTATCAAGTGCTTGTTAATGGAGAGAGAGTGGGGCCAATAACTCCAAAAAGAGGTCTTAGACAGGGTGACCCACTGTCACCCTATTTGTTCATTATATGTGCAGAGGGTTTATCTGCATTACTAAAGAAATCAGAGGCAAGTGGTGACATTCATGGTGTTAAGGTGTGTAGAGGAGCACCAATCCTCACACACCTTTTATTTGTTGATGATTGCTTTTTGTTTTGCAGGGCCAATCTAAGCGAAAACACAAAACTAAAAGAGATCCTCCAAATTTATGAAGCGGTGTCTGGGCAAGCAATAAATTTCCAAAAGTCTGAAATCTTTTTTAGTACCAACACGTCAGAAGCAGATAGAGAAGTGGTTAAAGAGGTTTTACAAGTGTCAGAAGGATTGGAAAATGGAAGATATTTGAGCTTGCCATCAATGGTAGGAAGAAATAAAAAGGCCATCTTTGGGTACTTGAGGGATCGTGTTTGGAATCGAATCCAACAATGGTCGGGGAAACAGTTATCAAAGGCGGGACGTGATGTTTTGATCAAATCAGTGGCACAAACTATTCCCACATATTGTATGAGCACTTTCCTCTTACCAACCTCCCTCGGGGAAGAGATTCAGAAAATGATTAACTCATTTTGGTGGGGGACAAATAGAAGGCAAGGACGAGGAATGCATTGGTTTAGTTGGGACAAGCTAACTATGAGAAAGGAGTATGGATGTATGGGTTTTCGACACTTTTTTGGCTTTAATTTAGCTATGATAGGGAAGCAAGGTTGGAAGTTGCAAACTGAACCACATACTATTGTTACAAGGATCTACAAAGCTAAATATTTTCCTACAACTGATTTTTTGGGGGCCCATCTAGGCCATAACCCAAGTTTTATTTGGCGTAGTATCTTTGCTTCACAGGTGTTAGTGTGACCAAAGATGGCGTGTTGGAAATGGCAGTAGCATAAATGTATGGAAAGCACCTTGGCTGCGTTCATTAGAAAACTCTTTTGTCTCAAAGTCCTTGTGTGCATGGTATGGAGAATTTGAGGGTTATGGATTTAATGGATTCGGTGGCAGCAAGATGGAATTGGGAGGTCATCAACACAGTTTTCAATGAAAGAGACCGGGCTGAAATTCGTAAAATATTACCATCATCACAGGAGGCGGAGGATGAGCTTATATGGAAATTGAATAGCAAGGGTTGTTATACGGTAAAGTCAGCCTATCGTTATGCTATGGAAACTCTTGTTAATAATGAGGAATATAGAGTACCGGGTGAATGGTTGAGAATGTGGAGGTTGTGTATCCCTCAAAGAATTAAAGTTTTTTTTATGGAGAATGCTAAGGGGAGTCCTTCCCACCCGAATGATGCTTCAAGATAAAGGAGTGCCATGTTCATATATACGCCCACATTGTGAAACCAATTATGAGAATGATTGGCATGTGTTTATAGGATGTGAAGAGGCAAAGAGATTATGGCGAGAGGTGGGGTTATGGGACAAGATTAACAACAATTCAGTTGCTGGCAATAGCTTGACAGAATGTGTTTTTTCTTTATTTTGCAGCTGTTCTGAACAGGTTTGCAGCGAAATTGCAATGATTTTATGGTGTATTTGGCGTCGAAGGAATAACAAAGTATGGGAGGCTGAACAACAATCCAAATGGCGCGTGACTTTTTCTGTAGCTGGTATGCAGCCCGCAGACAACAAGTCCCAGCAGAACAGCAACTTCCAGCACATCTAGTCACACGTTGGCAGCCTCCAATCGAAGGGTATGTGAAGTGTAATATAGACGCTGCTTTGTTTAGTGATCAACAATGTTTTGGAGTTGGAATGTGTATCCGAAATGCACAAGGTCATTTCTTTAAAGCTTTAACAAAATGGTTTGACTACTATCCTACTCCATTAGAAGCAGAGGCTTTGGGTTTAAAGGAGGCTATAGTTTGGCTTGGTGAATTAGGTTTGTCAATGGTGCAAATTGAGCTAGATTGTAAGCTAGTGGTGGACAACATCATGGAAAATTCTAACAACAAATCTGAATTTGGCAATATAATATCCTCTTGTAGATCACTTTTAAATCAATTTAGAAACTTTAAGATAAGTTTTGTTAGGAAACAAACAAATTATGTCGCTCATACTTTAGCAAGGGCGTCAAAGTTGGATGCTTGTCACCTTGTCTATGATTTGATTTCATCTTGTATTTCCTCTATTTTGATGAATGAAATGATAAGAGTTACTTTCTGTAAAAAAAAAAAAAAAATTTAAAAATATTGCATAACCACATCAGTGTGCCAGAAATGTAATTAGAAGTGGAAGCAGAAGATATACAAATTACAAGGGTAGGTCAGGGATCAAATAGAGGGGTTCGATCCGACAAATTTGGTGAGCATCAGTCTCTCAAAAGAATAGCAGAGAGAAAAGAAACCAACAGTAAAGCCAATGGCTTGGCCTTGTAGATAGTGTTTCTCTCATTACCTAGCAGTGTATGAAATAGGGAGCTACGGTTGCAAAGGTTGGTAAGGCTCATTTGTGGTGGTTTTGAGAGGCTGCAGTGGCTGGGTTAAGCACTAAACATAAAATTTTAATTTAGTGTGTTTTAGAGCTCATTATTTATACAGACCCTATTTTACAAATTTCATTCCTTGTCTATATTTACCATTTTATCAGGCTATAAGTGATAGATCCTCACCATTGGCTTTTTTACAAGTTATATATACACGTTCTACGTTTACGCAAGCTAATCACCTGTTAAACAGTTGGTCATTTAGTCATTGAAGACTGACATCATATTTTATTGGAAAAAACAGTTCTAGTGGGGATGATCTTGTTTATCAAGGAGAAAGCAAAATGTAATACACTTTGAACAAAGTTTAGACCCTATGCAAACTGAGAAATTTGTATAAAAGACTAACCTATTCTAGCAGCCTTCCAAAAGAATCCCCGAAACCTGCATGTTAAAACTTAATGAGTTTCTGAATGTCATATCCAAGCAGCAAAAACAATTTTTAGTGATGGAGGCAAAAAGAGATGACTGGTCATCGATGTATAATTTCTAGAACAAATCTCATACTTATACTTTTTGTTAACAAAAA
>Ga0315915_1010558_pt1 | contig 10200 bp, 7 predicted proteins | sample MpolbnodulesMG_FD_207738 | JGI IMG/M metagenome (GOLD analysis project Ga0315915, IMG submission 207738) | Medicago polymorpha root nodule microbial communities from Los Angeles, California, United States - branched nodules | ecosystem: Host-associated > Plants > Roots > Nodule | place: USA... | reverse complement strand
ATGAGAAATCTACAAAAAGTTTATTTTTTTTAATCTCTTGGTGTTTAATAGGGGTGTTTGCGGTACCATTTGATTCGATTTTGAGGCTAACAGTAATCCAAACTATAAGATAAAAAGAAAACACGCGGTTTGGTTAGGTTAAATTTTTTTTTTTTAAAAGAAAAACGAATTAGACTTAACCAATGTTGTTTGAGTTAATTCGATTTTTTTTGTGAGTTAATCTCTCTAGCCCCGTGAGACCCAACTAGGCCGCAAACTCTTCTTAAGAATTTTAACGTTGCTGCATGCCAAAGTCTGGATTCGAACCAGAACTTTGATTAAGCTAAAAGAGATTCACGTCATCTCATCTAAACACTATTGGATAATATGCTAATAATTTTGATACATTGACCGCAACAATTAACTAATCTGCAATAATTAACAATTAACTTCAAATAGGGTTAAAATGCATAAATCAAAGATGCAACAGTTAATAATTAACTTCGTCTGTGATCAATAAGGAATATAAAATTAATTAAACTATTTTCGTTGTTTTATTTTCCTAACCTTCGCTACCAATTCCAACAACAGAAAAATCCTCAAGGATACAAGAATATAGACATAAATGAGTCTGCAATTTGATTTGGTTCGGCTGACAAAACAAAAATTGCAAATCAAACGTGAGTTTGAGTAAAAAATTGCCCATTTTCAGATTGGGTTGATTTAGTTTGCAATTTTTTTTGTTGATTTGGTTTTGAACCCCTAGTGTTCAATCACTGTCTTAAGTTTGACTCGAGTTCTTTAATCATGTGGTCATGGTTTGATTTCTAACTCATGCATATGGAGAAAAATTAGGTTGGAGCGAATATGTGTTTAACGAGTTTCTCAACAAAGATTAATCATTCCTCCCTCTCTAAATTATAGTCGTTTAAGGTTTATGCACAATTATCAAGGAAATGATTAATTGTGTTGATTTTAATGATAAAATTAATACTCCTTCCGTCCCAAATTGTATGTCGCTTTAGGGAAAAAAATTTGTCCCAAATTATTTGTCGCTTTACACTACCAATGCAACATTAATGTTACTTTTCCTATTATAACCTTAACTATTTATTACTCTCTCTTCTTTCAATTCTTTCATTTATCTTTTCCATGTTATTTATTATTTATTAAGGACAATTTTGTAAAACAACTCATAATGTCTCTTTTCCACACAATATTAATTGCATTTCTTAATATGTGTGAAATGCCCAAAACGTCATACGATTTGGGACGGAGGGAGTATCATTTACTAAAATACTCTTATTAATTGTAGCTAGTGGAGTAGTTAAGATGAATCAAATTCAATAAATAAGGGTATAACGATGGAAAGAAATAATAAATGCTACATTGGTGTAAAGTGACAATTATTTTAGAAAAAAGAAAAAATGTTAAAAAACTATTATTGTGAGACAGAAGGAGTATTAAACGATACAATGATAAAAACTTCATAACAATGGTAATTAAAAAAAAGAGTTTTGCTATGATTTCAAAAATAAAAACAATTTACCCCATTTATATCATGTAAACCTGTCTATAACTAGACTATATTACCATTTGTGTATGAGTGTGTATTGAATGTTACTTGACTTTTGATATTATAACAACATTTTTTCTTTGTTGGTGTGAATGATACTCCAACCAAAGAAGACCAACTCCGGAGCTTCCATACCACTGTCTATGGCGAAGAAGCGAATTTCCAAAGCTACCCTTTTCTTCATCTTCATCTCTTTCATTGCTCTTTGTGCCATTGTTCCTGTTTTCGCTCCACTTCCTTCTATATCATCTCGCCAACATCATTATGCCCATCATTCTCATCCCAAAAAAGTACATTCCTTTACTCTTTTCTCTCTCTTAGTTTCATTTTAGCTCTCTATTTGATATATCAACTATATGTTTGTTAAACTGATTCTGTAAAATTGATTATGATTAAAATTGAGTTGAAAGTAAAGTGATTTATATTTAGATACATTCGTGTTGAACAATAATTATACACTATACTTGAATCAAAAGCTCCAATTTTTAACTTCAAGCTCGAGGCAAAACTAGTTATACTCAGAGCAACCAAACATGGCAAAATTAATTATACACTATACTTCTTGGTTAAGGAAATAAATCAGAAGAAATGAGTAGTTTTTGCAATAATTTTTAGATTTTTTTCCCAAGTTGGTAGAAGAATTCAGTATAGAGTGATTATAGCTGCTTTAAATATGTTGGTCTTGTTGAATGAGTGATTTTGGGACTGTTACTGAAAATGTGTTTACCTTTTAGGCTTTGATTGGATAAACAGCTTAATTTGCAGCTTATAGCATGATAAGCACTTAGTATAAGCTATTTCTATAACAAAAGAAAAAAAGAAGTTAAATTGTTTTCGTTTAAGCTATAAGTTGTTTTCATATGCTAACTTGGAGAGGTTATGAAAATAGGCTGAAAGCAGCTTATGAACATGTTAGAAGCTGGTTTCATATGTTCTTTCAAACGGTTTCACAAGTGCTTATGTCAGTAGATAATCCAGTCCAAACAGGCCGTTAGCTGTTTTTATTGAAATTGAAATAAAAAAAGTTGTCATATAAAAATTGTGTTCCAATTTGAGATCGTTTGATCTATAGTTTGTTTGATGTTTTCCAACTTAGCTTCTTCTGTGATTGTTTTAATCAGGTTAATAAGAAGTTCGAGATTGCAAATGATATGTTTTGGAAAGATGGTGAGCCTTTTCGGATCATCGGTGGTGACTTGCATTATTTTCGAGTGCATCCTGAGGTATACATCTTGCTAACTTCTCTTAATCTAGTGGAATGAATTTTTAAAACTGTCCAGTGCACATCATAATTGCAATGTTATCAATGACAATACTATTGCTACGCTTCCTCGTTTTTAAACAGGTTTTGGTTCTTTTTATGTATTTCATGTACATACCAACATTTTGTAGTGATGAGACATAAGTGAAATGCTAAAGGGGGATGGAATATATGCAATTCATCTAGGAAAAAACTAATAGCACGTAACAAGAGGTGGATTATATTATTTTTTTAAATATATATATTTTTAAAAAGATTATTTATTTGTTAATTAGTAGGTGATACCAGCCTGCTAATTTGCAATTTATTAGGAGTCAAAATGCTCTGAAGTTTTTTCCACATCAAGTGTTCATTAAAAATGGTGGAAAATTTGCAATTGGTATTGGCATCATAGATCTCTTGGCCAAACTATGTTCTGCTATGGAGGATAGAACCGGATATTAGACTTTAAAAATCATTGGCAATGAAGATCTGCCCATGCATTGCAACTTCTGTACTACATTCGCCAATTAAGATCTCTCTGATAGGAAATGGACAATATATACAATGAAATGATAATTTTATTCGGCATGGAAGAATGTTATTAGAGAAGTTTGCTTTTAGTTGATTTTTTTGTATGGTCCCTGGTTAGAATTCGGACATGATAACTGTAATGTTAAAGCAAAAGCAGAACAACAAAGTGGAGTTAGCTGTAATTTCATTTGGCACTTTGTAATCTTTCTTATAAGGAGATTGACGAATGAAGTCTGCCCTTTTATTCTTTGAGACATCAAATGTTTTCATATGGTGATATCATTTCCCTTCTAATTTGCAGTATTGGGAAGATAGATTGTTAAAAGCCAAGGCATTGGGCTTGAACACAATTCAGACATATGTTCCTTGGAATCTGCATGAACCAGCACCAGGAAAGCTTGTTTTTGAGGGTTTTGCAAATATAGAATCATTCTTCAACCTTTGTCACAAACTCGATCTCCTTGTGATGGTTCGACCCGGACCATATATATGTGCAGGTTAGCTCTCCCATAACTTAAAACTTAATTGCCCACTTTACCACTGAGCTTTTAGTTTGTTTGGTAAATATAATTTGCTGATTTTCATGTATGCCATGGCAGTGGATAATGTATGTTTTTGGTATGATCTTTCTTAGATTTGTATATTGAATAATACTAGCACCACACACTTTTCAACACACTTTTATTGGTTAAAATTTATATTTTATAACAAGAAAGCAGTTGCCTTTATCCTGCAAAGTTCTGTGAAGCCAGATTTCCTAAAGTTCATTTGGATGGTTGTACCTAAAGAATGATATTTCTAAATTTTCCCATGGTATTTTTCTATTCAGTAGCATCTAACTAGAATTTGACAAATACGATAATTATATTAAATTTTATGGCTTCCCATTATCATCTTTTGGCATCATTTTTTTTTTTAATTTAAGAAGCAAAAGATCATTTGGCTTGCATACAGTGTGCACTAATTTTGACAGCTCAAGAATACAACCTTATATTTTGATATCCTATTTTCTCTTTTTTACGATATACTTCATTTGCCCTTACAATTTCCATCTGCATTAGTGTTGATGTTTTGTTAAAAATGATGATCAAGAATTAAAAATGATGACAGTTACAGTGATTTATTTCAGAGTGGGACTGGGGTGGTATCCCAAGTTGGTTATTTTCCATGAACCCAACCCCCAAACCAAGATCATCTGATCCTGCTTTTCTTAAACTGGTATGCTTTCCTTATTATATCTTATGATAATGTTGATCTACCTTGTAACCAACTTCGTAATTGCTAATCTTGTGGTTTGGATTTGTATGTTATGTTTTTTCTCTTCTATATTTCTATCTCTTATATAGCTGGATTATTCTCTTTTTATGTGGTAGTCATACAATGCTCATATGTATTGCATAATAATAATAGTTTTAGGCAAAGCATCTCAACTTGTGGAAACTGCAACCGGTGAAGCCCTTACTGCTTGATAGTGATAGTGTATGTGGTGCTAAGAAGATGCGCCCTCACTAACAACAGCTTAGGGTTTTGGTTTAGTGGCAGGCAGTTGATGTTATAAGAGATAGTGTCAAAACAAAGTAGCCAGGGGTAGGCATTTATCACTGAAGCAACCTCATGGGGGTCTTCTTTTAATGCACTGCTGTCACAGATTGTGCTTAGTTAAATCATATTTTAGTTATTTACCCAAAAGGAAAAGGTGAACTTTGTTTGTGGCTTCACTGTAAGGATGTTTTGGTGTTTTACAAGGATTAGGTTAACTAGATAGCTTTTTGTAAACAATGCTAGATTGTGTGCCTAAAAACAAGATATTCATTAAAACAGCTATCTGGTTGAAAACATTTGTCATATGTCTTTCTCTTTGTTTGTACATTTCTATCATTGAGGTTTGTGCTTATTATAGTTTGGTATTTCAGGTTGAAAGATGGTGGGGCAACCTGCTTCCAAAATTTGTTCCTCTCCTATATGACAACGGAGGCCCTATAATAATGGTTCAGGTATGTTGTTATTTGTTGAATTGGTTGATTCTATTTGATTGATGGGAATTGTTATACTAGATGTTGCGAAGCATAAAGTATGTTCTGTCAGTTCTGTTTTCAGAAACAGAATGTCTATGTACTGAAGAAAGTCTATGTACTGATGTTGGAAAATGGGAGAGTTCCCATACTAAAATTACAGGGATTTGATGGAAAATGAAGAGTCATTCTGAATAACTAATATTTCATATGATGTGTTAGAGGCAAACCCTAATACCTATTACTAATAATCTAGGTCAATTACTAATGTTGTATGTAGAACTAGACTGGTACAAGCCCAGCACATTAAGATTGCTATCATCATAAGACTCGAAAAAGTACAGTAGGAGTTCTAGTATTCTAACATTTTTTCATTATATTTGTTTCTCCAAAACTTGAATTATGTATATTTTGTTAACATTTAGTGGAAGATAGTTTGTCTAAATACGAATACATTCCCTATTGTTGTGAGTTCCTAAATGCTGGAATTATGTATTGGTATAAGATTTCATGTTTCCGTGTTTGAATACTTTTAAGATTTATGTAGTTCTTCTCTTTTGTATTTTAACCATTTATCTAATGGAAGGAGATATACATTGACACATATGACTTTGTTTGACATAGATTGAAAATGAATACGGTTCTTATGGAGATGACAAAGCATATCTCAATCACCTGATTACGCTAGCTAGAGGTCATCTTGGGCATGATGCCATTTTGTATGTGCTTTTATGTTTTTGAAGTCTATCTCTTTGTTATTGAACTGATATATTCTTCTGTAATATGATGTAGATGTTATAATAGAAGACGGTAGTTGACATGCCCCACTCCCCTCTTACCTATATGCACACATTTATAGCGGCTTTTTAAAGTTGATATTGTTAAAATCCCACATCAGCTAGATATGTGGCTAGGGTGTGTGTTAAGATCTCATATTTTCTAGTTAAATGGCCCAAGTATAAAGACTTGGGAAATCCTCCACCCGAGCTACCTCTTGTGGTTGAGTTATCCCTATTCGAACATGATATTAGAGCCTATTCTAATCCGAATATTGGGCTACTCATATAGGTTTCTAAACATCACACTGTATGTACCAAATGCCTTTTTGGTGCTAAGATGTGATGTTAAGTTCCTAGTTGAAATTTGTTACTTACTTGGCTCATTGGTGCAGGTCCCCTGCTTTAAAGCCAACAATGGAGATGTACAATATTTAGGGTGATCAGATGAAGATCTCCTTTCTTATTATTCTTTTCTGTGTTTCCGGTTTTCAGATACACTACAGATGGAGGGTCCAGGGAAAATCTTGAGAAAGGAACTATTCGTGGAGATACTGTCTTTTCAGGTGAAATTCCAATTGTATAAGTGATGTTAATAAGGTGTTACAAACATCTATCTTCTCTCATCCTGATCTTTCTCCCCCTCCCTCCTTCCCAACATTAATCTTTTGTTTCTCTAGTGGCCCATTTTGTTACATTTGGGGGCGTTGCGAATACGTGAATTGACCTATTTTAACTGTAACTACATAATTCTGCATCAGTGTACCATACCCATTGCTTTGACCATATTGGATTCTATAACCTAATACATATTCTCTTTTTATAGCTGTTGACTTCACTACTGGTGATGATCCTTGGCCTATATTCAAGTTACAGAAGGAGTTCAATGCCCCAGGAAAATCACCACCTTTGTCAACGTAAGTTTATTTGTATGGACTATTATTTTTGTTCAGGAAAATGCTAAGTTGCTAACAAGTGCCCTTAGGGCATTGTTTACGTAACTAAAAGTGGTAAGTTTTGCATAAAAAGTTCTGTAATTATTACTTTCACATGTGTTTGACTTAAATTTTCAAGACAAAATTTCTTATAATGGATTCCTTAAACAATGCTCTTAGGGCACTTGTTAGCATGACCCTTTTGTTTATTATTCTAAATACTAAGAGTGCTTGTCTTATCAGCGAATTTTACACTGGGTGGCTTACACATTGGGGAGAGAAAAATGCCAAAACCGGTGCTGATTTCACCGCAGCTGCTCTTGAAGCAATTTTGAGAAAAAATGGGTCTGCAGTCCTATATGTATGTCTCAACCTATGCCTTTGTACCATTTGAAAACCGCATTATGATTGACCCTTTTGAATTGGGTCTTCTAATTTTCAGATGGCGCATGGTGGTTCAAACTTTGGATTTTATAATGGAGCAAATACCGGTGCAGATGAGGCTGACTATAAACCTGATCTCACTTCATATGATTATGTTAGGAATTTTTTAACTGATGTTTGCACCTTCTATTGTGAATTGTGGTATGCATGCACGTTACAAACTTGATTTCTTCATATGCAGGATGCCCCGATCAGGGAAGCTGGTGATGTTGACAATTCAAAATTCAATGGTACGTATTTTTTGTTTTTCCTCTCATTTTCGAACTATCAATACTCCACTTTTTAGTTTGTTGGTTATATTTTTTTATAATCTTCCGTTTTTCTTGTGAGTACTTGCTTATCCCTACCCCAAAATATGTTTTCATGATATTGCAAACCATAGTTAGTAATTGAGTCAAATAGATGATCGAAGCTTGAGCTGGATTTTTATTTCTGAATCCTCTTCACCCGAGGGCATTCCATTGATATGGATGTCATCTTCTAAGAAAGGGATTTTAAAATTTTTCCTAAGTGAAATCTGTCGTAAGAGTTGCATAGTAATCATGCTCTACTCTCTATCTGTTACATCATACTAGGGTCCCACAAGACCTTGAACCACTAATATTTAGTTCAACTTGAGTTGCAAACTTTTTACAGGATACCGGCACCATGATTACAAAAAAATTGAAAATGTTATGTGCATGGGTTACTGATCAGTAGAGGTGGATATTACACTAGGAAGAAGGGATAGTACAAATAATTAGAAAAGGGTCTAGTTGAGACAAATAGGAAGGCCGCCAAGAAGGAGGGGCGTGTTTGGAGTCGTTCACAATGAACACATTTCTCATCTGTAGAAGGGAATATTGCCATGCCAGAGCTTGCTTTGACTTTGAGTCTCTAACGCCTCTGTAATAAAGCATTCTGTTCTCTTTCTTTTCATCGTACGAATTATTTAGCTTAGGACCTATTAGCATGTAATGAATCCAAAACCTGTAGAAGCTGCATGTGTAATAATGTGTTGAGAAAAAAAAAATGTTGTCACAATTATGGACAATTTTAATGACTTTTTGTTGAGGGTCTCAATCGTAGTTCTAAATATTTCTGTTAAGAAGATCTCTGTTATTAGGCCACTGGCATTTATCCACGCTTCAGATGACAAGTCCTACGCATGAGGGATATGTTGAGATCCCACATCAATTAGAGATATGTCTAAATTAGTCCTTATAACTTAGCATTTGGACTTCAGCTCTTACTCAACCCCAAAAGCTAGCCCCTAGTGTAAGAATTTCCTCTTCTTATAACCACTATTCAAGCCATGTCACTTTCCAATATGAGTTTCAAGACTCTCAACACCCCCCTAACACTTGGTCCTGGGCATTTGGGGCGTGAAGTTTGAAGGACTGAACTTGATCTAGACTCTATAATGTTTAATACTTTAACCACTTTGTGCCAGGATATAAAATGATAAGTTCAATTGTAAATTAGTTACTGCCGAATATCTTTCATTGACCCATACTAATTTATTTTTCCTTCCATCTTTTTATTCAATTATTTGTTAAATTTTGTAATTAAACTATGATCATACAAGCAAATTTAACCGTGTTTAATATGTTTCAGCAATTCGGAGGGTTATATCCCGATATAGCTCTGCACCTCTTCCATCTATTCCCTCTTATAATGAAAAGACAACATATGGACCAATCCACTTGCAAAGACGATCTTCTTTATTTGATATGTTTGATCTCACCAATTCCTCCAGCACTTTTGAATCAGAAAATCCAACGTCAATGGAGAATGTGGGCCAGGTATGTTATTTCTGTTCATGACAATGCAAGCCCCCTAACTGGTATATTATTGAAGCTTGATGCATGTGTGTTCCTCAGTTTTTTGGTTTCTTATTGTATGTCACTGAATACAAAACAAGGAGAGGGGGAAGAATTTTGTCCATACCAAAGGTGCTATTTGAACACTTTCATTAATTCTCATCGTTTTTTTAGCTGTTTTCATCGTGTCTTCTCTATCTAGAAGAATACCGCTTCTCTAAATATTAGACTTGTGAATGTGCAGGTGCATGATAGAGCTCAAGTATTTATCTCATGTTCTTCTAAAGGAAGGGGTACAAGACCAACTTATGTTGGTACTGTTGAAAGATGGTTGAATAAAAAGCTCAGCCTCCCTGAATATCAATGCCATTCTAAGATCAACTTATATATCTTGGTATATACCTGTCTTTTTTATGTATTATTTCTTTTTGTATGAAGAAAAATATTTAGGAGGGGTTTAGAAAAATATTTTGGAGGGTTGAGCACTTGAGCTGCCTATGCCCAGGTATAAAGCAAGTTTTATTTTTTCAACATTTCCTCTAGGTGGGAGTGCATAAACTTATCCTCACCTTTCACTACGGGGATAAGGGAGTGCAGGGAATTTCAACAATTATTGGCGATTTTGACTTTAGTGTAATTGATACTTAGAGAACCATAACTTTTGTTATTTTTCATTACTTGAAGAATGTAAGATAAACAAATAAATATATTTGTCTATTTTTCTATTTGTAAAATATATCCCAAGTAATGCAAATTAAATATTGTGCATAATAGCATAGCAGTATCAGGAGTTGTGAAGCTGCATAATTTTGTATCCTTCATGTAAACATTATCATTAAATAACTCATTAGTTTAGTTATATAGTTGGTTAACTATGACAATGAAGGCTATGCATTTATATA
>Ga0315915_1010556_pt1 | contig 10202 bp, 4 predicted proteins | sample MpolbnodulesMG_FD_207738 | JGI IMG/M metagenome (GOLD analysis project Ga0315915, IMG submission 207738) | Medicago polymorpha root nodule microbial communities from Los Angeles, California, United States - branched nodules | ecosystem: Host-associated > Plants > Roots > Nodule | place: USA... | reverse complement strand
AATAATGAAGGTGGCATTTAGTATGGGAAATGGAAAGAGTTGCCCACCATGGGAAAGCTAATTTTGACCATTAGATTAACTAAAGAACATAGTTTTATAATAGACCCTCGACACCACATTTTTCTTCTCTCCTTCATGACTCATCCAACCACTATCAGCTGTGTTTATTGCAAGTTCTAACCAAACATGGCTACCTTTCCAAGAGCTTGAATCACACATTTTTACAACATATCATCCATTGGTTTTGGTTAAGCGGGTTAATGTAAATATGGGTCGGATTATGGAGTTGGGTTTGTGTTAAAGAGGTGATTTATGGTGATGAGAAGAAGATGAAGTTGAGTTTGACCAAAGTATTAGGAATGTACTCCCTCTGGTCTCAAATATAAGAAAAGATTCTTTTTTTAGGTTCATTGAATAATTAATGTATCTGCTTTACAATGTAGACCAGTTACATTGACTACTCAATGAACCTAAAAAAGGAATTTTTCTAACATTTGAGACCGGAGGGAGTATTTTGTTCAAAAAAAAAGTATTATGAATGCATTGGTGTCTTTGACTCACTAAAATTTTGCTCTCTACATGAACCTGTGAAAACTATTTCACCCAAAGCTTTGACTCACGAGTCATTAAAAAAAGAAAGAGTAAATTAAGTTAGATTTTAAGACATATCCGATTTAGAGACGAAGTGATTCCACCATGGGAAATATTTAAAAATGTGAAAAATGACATAAAATATGAGGAAGAAGGTATAATGAGGTGGTGGGTGCAAGGAGGAAGATGAGATGTAGAGGGTGGATGGTTGGATTTGGTGCTGATGGCCTAGGATAAAACTATGTTCTTTAGTAAGTTTGATGGTCAAAATTAGCTTTCCCATGGTGGGAAACTCTTTCCCTTTCCCATGCTAAATGCCACCAATAATGAATGTCACATACATAATAGTAGTACATATATGACTGTTTAAAAAAGTTAATATGGTCGATTTTTGTATCATCTAATAGATGAAAATTGACATGGCTGTTAAAAAAACGTAGAATTTTTTCCTTTAAAAACAATAAGTTTTTATATTAGACTTAATTCATTCGTACAAAATCGACTTGTAAGACAAATTAATTTAATTAGGATATTTTGTCATTATGCAATTGTTTTATACATGAATCTAATGATGTGTTGCCATGTTTTTTTATATAAAATTATTATTTAATACTTATATTTGATGTATTTTTATAAATATTCATAGCATATAAGTATGTCTCCGCTAATCAGAGCTTGAGTCTAATTTATAAGATATTGCGTGTCACTCTTCTATAAATTTTATATTTTATCTCTCGACATGTGATTTGGTGTTTTTCCTTTATTTTTCTTAAAATTTTCTTGTGATGATGCAATTTAATCATCATGTGAGTAAAAATTAGACGTTTCTTGACTTTGGTTTAGTCTCATACCTAGTCTAATGCACCCAATAAATGGTGGGAAATCTCAGGATGCCTACCAAAGGTAAGAGACTCAATTACGGTAGAATAATTAACATACCAAAAGTGAACAATTAATGTTATTATGTGATTTTAAATAATTAAATTAAATGATTGTGTACTTATTTTTATTGAAATAATAAAATGACGACACCTTTAAAATAAATACACTCAAAACTAACAACGTTTGTGAATATGATCCAATTGCAAATGTGAACTGGATCCAATTGCGGACAATGTCCAAGCAATTGATGCTGTCTCAATTTTGGTCGATGCTCCACCGATGTACTGCATTGAACTCAAATAATATTTACATAGATACTTATAGAACATTAAGTACAACAACCTTAAAAGTAAGACATCTTCCTTTTTTTTTTTTTAGGGAAGTAAGACATCTTCTTATCAATTGAGTAGACCTTAATTGACATTTTAGTATTGTTTTAACCTTTATTAAAGAAACATTTTAAATTCAATCTATTAATTTATTGGATAGCTTATGGGTTATAAATTGATTAAGAAGTACTTTTTTTATTTTTTGTATCAAACAAGTTTTTTTTTTTAAGGAGTGTATCAAACAAGCTTAAGTACGTCCACAAAGCACTACTACTAAGATCCTGTTTGGATTGAATTTATGTAAATAAACAAGCTTTTATTTATTACTTATAAGTTTGTTAAGTTAGTTTATGAAAAATTATCTTATGAAGATAAATTTTTTGTTAGTAAAAACTTATGAAATAACATAAAAACTTATTTATTTGCATAAACTATTTTTCATAAGCTCAAAATAAGTTAAATTAACAATTTTCTATGGACAATCCTATCCTACATTATACATTACGTAGCTTCACATTTTTATTGGTCTTTGTGTAAAACGATTCGTTTTGAGTTTATTAAAACGCAAATATAAAACGTAGTTTCCTCCTTCTTCATCTTTCTTCTCTTCCCCAATTTCCATTTTCTAGGGTTTGCAGATTTTCAATTTCTCAATTCCTCTAACCTTCATTTCAATAACCACAAATTCAACTCTATATCACATCACAACATCTCTCTTCCTTTTTTTTTTCTTTCTCTATTTCAAGTTTCCCTTCATTTTTCAGGTGAATCTTTTTTCTTAATTTTCTCCTTTTTAATCACGCTGCTTCATACAATTAAATTAATATACGAAACTCTCGTAACGGGTTTTCACTTTGATTTGCATCTCCAATTATTGACTAATTCATATTTTTCGTTCCAATAACTTGATAATTGGTTAATTTATTGTTTTGTGAAATAATTGATTTTTTTTTTACTGAATTTGTTTTTTTTTGTTGTTGTTTTGCTTTAACAGGGAAACTTTTTATCTTTGTCTGATTGTGAAAAGTATTTTTTTGAGCTCATTGGGGATCGGGTGTTAGGAGGATGCCTAGAGACTTGTCGCGATCCCGATCGCCTCCCTACAGGCGTAGGCATTCACCATCACCGGTTGGGCATAGATATAGCAGGAGGAGCAGACGAGATAGAAGCCGGTCTCCATATTCGTATAGCAGGTGACCCTGTTTGAATTTTTAATTTTCTATGTGATATGTATTATTGAGGTAGAATGATTCGGGACTCGTGTGTTAGAAATTATTTGCTGTGTATCTATAACACTTATTCATCGGTATTTGTGTAGTCATTTATGATGTAAACTGTACCTGGTGGTGGCTTTGAGTATTGGTTAACAATCCATATCAATGTTGCATTTGCTGAGAGAATTTTTTTTTAAATTGAATTTGTTAATATCTTATCTGCATTATACTATGTAACAATATATTAAATAGTCTTGCTTTGATTTCTATCAAATGAATTTTTGAAGAACCTTGAGTATGGATTAGTTATTAATGATTTTCAAGCAAAAAATGTGAGGGGAATATTCCGATAATTAACGGGGCGTTATTTTTCGTAGTTCACGTAGGGAACCCAAAATCTTAGCGATGGTCCTGATTGTACGATATATATTCGATTTACTTTCAGGTGATGTTCTATGGACATAACATGGATGTTATACTATTATAATAATATTCTTCCGAAATTGTATTTAATTAACCAGGGGTTAGCTTTTAGGCAAAATGTGTAAAATAATACTCCCTCCGTCCCAAAATATAAGCAAAAATTGGTCAACAAAAGTTAATGTATTTGGTTCAAAATTTGTACCAAATACATCAACTTATGTTGACTAATTTTTGCTTACATTTTGGGACAGAGGGAGTATGTTTTAGTGGGGCTCATCTTCTTTTTAATTATATAACGTTTAATTTGGATGCTTAAGAAATTCCAGAAAAAAAGAGAATGTATTTGATGGAGTTTTTGTGGAAAACTGACTATTTTACTTTGATGAGGACATATGGCACTTCGATGAGGACATAAAATTGGGTAGTCATCACACTTTCAGGACCACAGAGCTATTGTGTATTTATGACTAAAATGTGGTGGTCAATGTTGAACCCCATGGTTGATAATGCTGGTTATTCGCGAAGTGTAATTTGAATTCAATATCTACTTTGTAGTTTCTTATTATCATTTAGCCTCTTTGTTGTACTTGTTCGATTGGATACGAATGGACGGCTAAATTTCTTTTAGTATGCCATTTGGAATTGGACCTCTCCTGTTAAGCTCAACTCGTTGAGTACTTGAACTATGGAATGAGATGCATGCTGTTATGCTGGATGATTGACATTGCTAATATTCAAGTATTTGAAGACCCTGTCATAAGTGTCCGGCGATGGTGTCTCATACTTTTTATTACTTGCTAATTGTCAATGGGTTTCTTTCTTTTGTGTGGTTTCTTATTTGGGTGCCGAGGTTGAAACTCATTAATGAAACATATATAGGGCATTATGTAGAGAACAAGATAGGATATATGATATTTATAAAAAATAGGAAACATCAGTTTCTTCCCATAACATGGAAAATGAGGGATATGAACAGGTGGTGAGTTCTGATAAGTGTTTTTTCATTGCTCGTTTGTGACATTTGCTTCTTCATGTGATAAAAGATGGAGCAGACAATGATTATTTTATGAGGTAACTGTACATGTTTTCGTATTAACATGCTAGATGGTGGGCAGGCTTTATTTATATTCACTTAAGATAGCTGTTTGGTTTTATAAGGGTTCACTGCTTAGAATCATTTGTGTTATCTCACAGGCGAAAAAGTCGTTCTATTTCACCAAGAGGCCGCAGAAGTCCTTCTACAACTACTTGGCGTCGCAGAAGTCGATCTCCTACTGCAAAACGATACAGAAGACAAAGAAGTAGGAGTTCCTCATTGTCTCCTGCTCATAAATCTTCCAGTTCAAGCCTTGGGTCAGTAGAGCAGAAAACTGCAATTGAGAAACAAAGGAAAGAAGAAGAGAAGAAAAGGTAGATAAAAAGCTTGACATTTTGTTCTAATTCTGCCTTTTCTTCACTTCTATTTGATTTATGTTTTAAGATGGAAATCATTAGTTGGCTCTTCTGGTTTTTGATGAAAATTTCAGTATTTTGTGTGTAAATTATATTTATTACTGAAACTTTAGAACATTGACATTATTAATGCACATAACTTCTATGCACAAAAGGTGTATATCATTGGTAAGACACAGACTGGCTGAAAATTAAGAAGGATATTGTGGTTAACCTTTATAACCATTTCCTTTCTTTTGTTAAATTGTTATAGCTGGAAATTAGCATGCTTCACTTCCAGGGCATCTATTGATTTGTATTATGATTAATTTCATATTGTATAGAACATGTTGATATGATTCAAGACCTATTTACTAGGTAATGGAAAATTTTCCCTGCTTTTGCTCTTATCATCCATAGACTAAGGGCTATGCTACTATGTTTTGCCCCTATTGCTTCTCCACTTCATCCTTAGCCTTATAATATGAACATTATGATTTTTTGACTAGTTGACGGCCTTGTTGGCTTAAACAAAAAGAAAATGATAATTATGTAAACGAATAGGATATTGCACTTTTTATTCCACCTTATTTCTTATGAAGCAGAAAATACCTGTCTCCTTTTGTGGATATCAGTATATGTTTTCTTGACGGGGTTTCTCGTATGAATTTGCAGAGGGGTTGAAAACCATACATTTTTTTCCTTAATTTTTTCCCAATGGTCTATGTTTTGGTTGTTTTTGGAGGATTTCTTATTCTCCCCTGCCTTTTGTTTGGATTTTTTCTTTTAACCCAGAAAGGAAAACATTGCATCTTACTTCTCTTTCTTTCTCTATTATACACGTCCTTAATTCTGGACTGAGCTCCATCCTTGCAGGCAGTCATTATCACGTTGTATGATTTCATGTCTCATAATTTATGATTTTTGTACCAGCTTATATTTATTACTTTCTACTGCCAACAGCCACATAATATTTGTTGAGTCCCTGAAACTGTGTGGGTTTCATCCTGATTGTTCAGAACGATTCTTCATCATTTGTGTGAGATGGAAAAGGAAATTGATCTATATTTATGCTGTTTGATTTTTGCGTTTTGACACTGTTAATGTGAAATTATTAAAATATGTTGCACTTATTGACCATTTTTTTTTCACGACTTGTCCCATGTCACCACTTTTATGGTACTTATTTGTTGAGGGCTTGAGGTTGAGGGATAGAATATATACTCAAACACAATGCAACTTTTGATTAAAATGAAGTGAAATACTTCTCTCGTTACATAGTTAGATTATTTGATCTTCACAATACTCTAATAGGAATTTGGATATTTTGGGGTGCTCAAAGTCCACATTGAGTAGTATGAGATGCTCGGTGGAGTATTTAAGTGGGCTTGGTTCTTCCCTTTTGACAGCTAACTTTTAAGGGAGGATTCCTCGAGTACTTAGATACTTATCACACTCCTCCTTCTCTCTGCGCTGGTGGACAATTTCCATCAATTTACTTGCTGGATGCCCTAGTCTTCATCATACTGATCAGTTCTGCTTACTTCTAGTTCCATTGGTTTTCTTAAGAATCACAGATTACCTTTTTATGATTTTTTTTTTCAATCTACATTTATCATTGGGGACGAAAATAACATTATGAATCGCAGTTAGCTAACTAACCATCAACTAATTATTGTTTCCATGAATGAATGGTTACAGAAGATAGGATTTATAATAGGAATCCTATCGTTAGTGAGAATACTTGGGTAGACAGGTTGCTCTCATTGTAGAAAAGATGACAGTCTTGTCTTGTATGGTTTGTGCATGTTTAGAGAAGACCTTTAGCAACATTGTCGTTGTCAAGGAGGTTGACCAGATGTGGACAGTTCAATAGATAAGGTAGGGAGTACCAAGAAAAACTATACGCCGACACTATTAAAACTTATTAGATGATAGGGCATTATGGCGGTGTTTTTTGATCCTTGTAGCTTACTCCCATCTAGTGGGGAAGTATTTGGTCCTTGTGTGGTAAACATTTTCATCAAGTTTCCTTTCCCCCCCCCATTTGGTTGGGCAAAGCTCTTAGCCATGGGTGGAGGTATATATGGGGATAAGTTGTTTAGGATTTCATCTGTTCTTGCACACAGTGAGAAAGATAGATCTAACCTTGTGACCCACCTCAAACGGTCCAGGCATCAAGCCGACTTACAGACTGGATTGTTTTAAGTTTGGACATGTTTTTCAGTTCAATTCTTTGGATACAATGGTCATCCGTTTTTACTTTTCATTTAAAACTTAACCTTGACATTTTATTAGAGTAAATTGTTGGCAATGAAGAATTTGACCTATTTTACAACATTGGGCTAATGTTTTAAGTACATTGGGCTGAAACATGGTTTGTCAATTGGCCTGATGCTTTAATCACTTAACTAGCAAAAGAATTTGACCTATTTTACAACAACTAAGATGGCAAAGATATATAATACAAAAATTCTAGTATTTCCATGATTAGTTTAAAACTGCAAAATGTTACTTTAATTTCTTCTCCACAGGCTTATCTGAAGGAAGGTACGGTACTGCTATAATTCAACTTGTTATGTTTGATGATCAAATTGGCTGCTTCATTTATCTACTGTTCACCAGTTTTGAAACATTTGTTTGGATCAGGATTCAATAGAGGTATGCCTTAAAAGCATGACCATTTTTTAGTGCCTTTGTCACCATGGAGGTTAGTTTGTCGTTGATTGTGGTTTTCTGTTAAGTAGTTTAGGTAAGTGTAAAAAGAAAAAAGGGGAGAATGTAAAGGGGATAAAAATTGAAGCAGGCATGTTTATTGTCCAGTTTCTATGTGAGATGCCAATGATAAAGAATATTGAGGCTACTTATATGTGGCACTCCCCTGTTTGTGTAGCCATTTTCCTACTTAACATTTTGTATGCTTTCACAGGCGTCAACAGGAAGCAGAGTTGAAATTAATAGAAGAAGAGACTGCTAAGAGGGTTGAAGAAGCTATTCGTAAGAGAGTTGATGAAAGCTTGAGTTCCAAGGAGGTTCGGGTGGAGATTCAAAGGCGGTTGGAAGAGGGAAGAAAGAAACTTAATGATGAAGTCGCTGCTCAACTTCAAAAAGAAAAAGAAGCGGCTCTTATTGAGGCTAAACAAAAGGAGGTATGTATTTCGGATTGCACTATACTCTGATTATTTCCTTTCTCTGGAGTGACCAACATATGAATATCACACTCTTCTGATTTAACAAATCGCCAGTCCTGCTTTTGGAATAAAATTTGAAATTTATTTTTGTTCTCCTTTTAATCTTTGAATTTGCAAATTTGTTGATTTGATTGGTTAACTCAAGGCGTGATCATATGATGGTGGAGTTTTGATAGGTTAACTTGACTTTTAGTTCATCTTATGTTCTTCCCTGAGCAAGTTCAAGGAGGGTACCAGTTGAGGGCTTTAATTAATATTTTAACTCTTTTGATAATCCGATGAACATGCTTCAGTCTCTTTCGACTTTGTTTATGAAAAGCTCAAAAACTCTGTTTATACACCAAAATACAAAAAGCATGTTTTAATCTATGAAACATGATTTGGGGATTTCCAGTTCCAGCTTTTTTGTCTACATGCGACTACAACACTTATTTCCGCAGGTACAAGCCTGAAATCATCGGAGAGACCTTATATTAATACTATTTATTTATGTTGTTCTGCAGGAACAAGCTCGTAAAGAGAAAGAAGATCTTGAAAGGATGCTTGAGGAAAACAGGAGGAAGATTGAAGAATCTCAGAGAAGGGAAGCATTAGAGCAGCAAAGAAGGGAGGAGGAACGATATAGAGAGCTAGAAGAGTTACAGAGACAGAAAGAAGAAGCCATGCGAAGGAAGAAACAGGAAGAGGAGCAAGAACGTATAAACCAAATTAAGTTGTTGGGAAAAAACAAATCCCGTCCAAAATTGTCTTTTGCTCTCGGATCAAAATGACCGTTATGCAAGTATTTGTCTAGTTTATCTAAAGCGTTTGTGCTTAGTTCTGTAATTTGCATACACAATTTAAGAAAATCAAACAGCCTCCTTGGCTTCACTGTGATATCATCAATTCTGTTTCAAAGTTGCATTAGATATGATTTTCTCATGGCCACTTAATTTTCCATACACGAGTCCTTGGCTATTGCTACTATTTACTGTGAAATTGAACTCAGTTAGTACAAGTCGAGCATCCTTTATATAGTCTAAAACCAAAACGGAACAAAAAAAGATGGCTCAAATCTCATGACCATTGGGAAACAGACCATTGGAACATGGAAGGCGATACGGGTGTGGGGCGAGTCCCCTTCTAATAACAGACCATTATATTGCCTTAACTATAGAGTGTTTGCGGTTACACCCCTCCTTCAGAGTATTTCTTTTCAGAGCATTTCTTCGATCAATCTATATTTTCTAATAAATTTGAGTTCTGATTAGAGCAAGTATGAATACACAGATATTAAATTGTGTAAACGTCATGGTAAAATAGATAAATTGATTACAATAATGACTGGTCAAAGACGAATTTGAAACACTGTTTGTTGAATCCAATTTAGTCTAGTAGTAGATTGTAAAATGAAAAAAAATAGGAGAAGGAAGGGTCGTTGTAGTTTAGTCCTTTATTTTCAGATTGTCTGTCATTTGGACCGTGACTGAGTGTTGGTGTGACACATTAATTTATCATCATTAACATATAATTACCGTGACCAGATTCATGCTGACACTTCCAAGTTCCAACCAATGAAACATCACCACGTCAAGAGAAAGAGTACGTGAATCTTGTTTTGCTTCACTGGCCCCCCTCGATGCAAATGCAATGCAGGTGTGACAGTACTGCAACGCATTCAAATCGAGCTCGTGGTGGCATGCATAATTCAATTGAATCAATGCAATGCTATTGCTATGTCCTCTCATGAATTTATGAGAAATGTTTTTTTGTCTACGTAGATTTTCTTGTTTTTTATTTTTGTTCTCTTCGATTGCATTTTCAAAAAACATATTTCTTGTCTCATTTTAAGTGTTCTGCTTGAGTGTTACACACTTTTTAAAATAATGATTAGTTATATTAATTTTAATGATAAAAAGTTTCGATCAATTTACATTGGTTTGATGGAGTTGACTTGAGATCTTGTAATGTGTTTCTCCCAAGTATCAGATTTGATTCACTCCGGTATAAATTAAAATATTCTCTACGTATATATGCATAGAGAGACTAATATATCTAGTTGATAGGACTGCAATAAGCGTCAAAACTCTCAATTCAAGAGATTTAAAACTCATGTATTATGAGGGCTAAATTCAAACCCATCAAAGTGATCTAGGTATACC
>Ga0315915_1010551_pt1 | contig 10204 bp, 4 predicted proteins | sample MpolbnodulesMG_FD_207738 | JGI IMG/M metagenome (GOLD analysis project Ga0315915, IMG submission 207738) | Medicago polymorpha root nodule microbial communities from Los Angeles, California, United States - branched nodules | ecosystem: Host-associated > Plants > Roots > Nodule | place: USA... | reverse complement strand
TAATCAGTAATCAACAATTTAAAAATGAATCAAACATTAAAATCAAAATTAACTTTTTCAAAAAAGTCAGTTTTCTGACTGCACCGTAGAAGCTCCCTTATTAATATATTTCTTCTAGTCTCTTAAAAGATATTAATTGATATTATTTTAAAATTTATCTGTATTTATCTGTATCCACGGGGGAGAACTATCCTTATCCATGGTGCAAAGAGAAAAACTTTGAGTAAAATAGAACATTTAATTTTGAAGCTTCAAGATTGCGATGCAAAAAAGACACAAATGTTTCATTTCACACTAGAGCAAGCATTCTCATTTTACAAATAATTAGAAAATTGTAGAGTCTGGTAAGTGGTAACAATCACACATGTGAAAGATGTAAGAGTTCTGTGTAGAAATGTTCGGTTGTTCTCATTTTAATTTTTAATAAATATGAACCATTGATTAAATCTAATGGTAATTTTGAACTGATCCATCGATATAGGACTTAATAGAGTTAGAGCTGTAAAAAATGAGTCGGGCTAATGGGCCGACCTATAAGCCCAAAAACGCACTCGGGATTTTTTGGCCCAAGCTCATTTGGCTCATACAAAAGTGGAGGGTCGGGCTAGCCCATTGATTGGGTTTTGGGTCGTCCCATTATCGATATTTCATTTTATTTTTGTTAAAAAAACACTATTTTTTTAAAAAATAATCAACTAATTTAAAATTTATTGATAAAAAATATTTAAATAAATAAACTTAATAAATATGAATAAATTTAGCTTGAAGTTTTAAAATTTTAATGTTTATAAATTATTAATTTAATTTAATTGAAGGAATAATCTAGAGTTTAATATTATTCAATGTTAATGTAAACATTATTTATATTTTTATATCCATCCAATCATATTTTACCAAAAAAATAGTGGTGAGTAACTGATACATAAAAAAGAGAGAATAAATTTAAAAAATAAAACATAAACAGGCCGGGCTGGCCCACACGGGTTGGACTCTAGAATTTGCGGCCTAATTATGAATGGGCTGGGCCTAGCTGGCCCATTTATATAGTCGGGTCTCTAGGGCGGGGCCAACTCATTTGACACCTCTAAATAGAGCCATCATCCTAGAACTCACCATATTAAATTCAAGAAAAATGCTAACTAGTGGAGTATTAGTTAAAGAAGGTAAAACTATCTTAAAATATGTGTAGTCAAGTATTAAAAATGTTCTTTAGAGGTTTTGTTTGGTAAAAATAGCAGATATCTGGTAAGTTAGTTGATAGCTTATAGTTGATGACTAATAACTTATAACTATTGGTTTATGACTCATAGTTAATAAACTAATTGAAGTATTTGCTAAATTAACAGTTTTTTTTTACAAATGCTAAATTAACAGTTAACTAGATAATAAATATAAAATGACATAAAAGAACATTAACTCATTTCATCCGCTTATTTTCACCGCCACTTTATAGTTCATAAACAACGGGCAAAGATTCTCTCCATTTATAATTTTTTTTATTTGTTGCAATTTGGAGAGAGATAGACACAAAAAATAAGTGGTGGATCCGCGGGTTGGTTTTTAAAATATTTCCCATTGACCCGTGATCCAACCCAAAACAACTTGTTCATCTGCGGGTTGGTTGGTTTGTGTTTGACTAAAAAGAAGGGTTTTTGACGCAACCAAAATTAATAAAATTTTGTCTGGGGCAAAAAACGGTTGTGGTCAAATATGACTCAAATACTTAGTGTCTACATAAGAATCTTGCGCAACACTAAATCCACCGTTTTGAATCAAAACTTAAAAGACATAACTAATTTCTCAATATAAAATGAAGGACTGAATATGAGATATATATAATATTAAAATTTATTAAGTTATTGGATGTAAATTGCATAATTCATCATTTTGAGTAAACTAGCTACAATAATATTTTGACAATAGCTGATGTTATGACAGAAGCATCATGCATAACATTGTTCTCAGTAGTAAGCTGTGATTTTCCTGAGAATCCATTCTCACAATCGTTAGCCTCATTAGCAGCATCATTTGCAGCTTCTTCAGCAAATTTAGGGTCTCCTTTTTGCAAAGCTGAAATGGCATTAGGAACGTTATATGCCACAATTGTATTGTATTCTTCAGCACACGATTTAAGTGCAGCTTATTGATCAGGAGGACTCCGTGCAATAAGTTGATGGATTTTGTTTGAACCATCGTTTGCTTTGGTCTTCATTACATTAACCATGATTTGTGCTAAACCATTGACATCTGCAGTAGGTGCTTTAGGGTCAGCATTCAGGTACTGAATGCAAAGTGCATAATTTGGAGTCTTCTTGCAAGTTTGTTGTATTAGATCCACATTGTTTGGGGGACCTATGTGACAGCGAGGTACACAGTTAAAGACTAAAGTGACCATTTGCTCCCATAAAGTCACTTCTTTAAACGGCATACCATGTTCTTGTTAGGAATTTTGTGTCCTTGTGGTGGACTCATGTACACTTCTTCAGTGAGATCACCGTGTAAAAATGCATCACTAACATCCATGTGATGAAGCTCCCAACCTTTCTTTCACTCCTGTCATGGTTAGCAAACATTTAACTATATTCATTTTTGCTATAGGTGCAAATGTCTCATTAAAGTCTTCTCATTCTACTTGTGTGAAACCTTTAGCTACTAGTCAAGCCTTGTATTTCTCAACTTCTCATGTGAGTTTGTACTTAATTTTGTATCATTCTCAATATTATTGTTGCACCATTCTCTTTCAAGATATATGGAAATGAAATGTTCATAGAACACAACATCTCTTGATATGGTGAATTCACGGGTATGTGGATAATCAACGAATATGCACCTTTATACTCTTTCTCCAAATTTGTCAGGTCTTTTGGATGGATTTTTCACGAACACAAACATCCGAAAATTCTTAAGTGTTCATAATTAGGTTCTTTCTTAAAAAGCATTTCGTATGGTGTTAATCCCTTTTTGGCTATGGTGAAAGTTCTATTAATAATATGTGCTACAAGGGGTATACATTCTCCCCAACATCGTAGTGGACAATTAGACTGGAAGCCTAGAGCTCGTGTCACATTCAAGATATGCCTGCGTTTTCTTTCTACAAGTCCATTTTGTTTGCCACATATGTATGTTTATGGATGATTCCTTTTAACATGTGCATTAAATTGTCTTTTAATCATGTTGGAGAAAGTAGTAATAATGTTATATGCAAGGTTTAAAATATGAGATAATGGGGTCATATGGTGAGATGCACCACTATCAAAATCCATGTATTATTGCCAAAATTACCAGCCATGCTTCCAACTTTCTCCAGAACCTAGTTAGAATTAAAATTCTCAAAATTTAGTAACACAACCCTCAAAGTAATCAAATTGAACTTTGAAATAAATACTACTGTAAAAGACTTGTAACATCATGCACTAAAAAAATCTTGTAACATGTTGCATCAATTGAATTAACAAAAATAGCTCATACTTATGAAACGCAACTCTAGCATGAACTTGAAATCTGAAGTGGGAAAGAAATACTACATTGAAAAAACAATTTACCACTAGTAATTAAAGTTTACAACATCACTTTCAAATATAGTGGTATTAACAATTAGGAAGTTTCATTAAACAAAACAATGAATTAAGAATGCTAAGGTTTGCAAAGTGGAACATTGGTTAGACCAAAACATATCCAAACAAAACAAAAATAAAAGACAACATTAGAGAATTTTGTCCCAAATATTCCAAGACCATAGGAGCAGCAGAATTTGGTGATGAATGGTTGTGTTGAGATGAGGAAGGAGGAGGAGAAGGAAGTGGATGGACAAAAACTGAGACTTTCATTCCATTGTTGCATTGTCCATTACCACAAATGAAGTAATATCTCATAGATTTGTTGAATAGTATGAAATCCTTCCCACTACTCCAATTCCCAACAGCACTGTCTAAGGTACAGTTGTCATAACCTGTTTGGTTCACTAAAAACACATTGTACTGATTCTTTTGGTACCTAAATGCTATTACAACAAAAACAAAACATTAAGAGACAGAATGAGATGATTGCTTAAAGGGAAAAATTAATATTACTAAGCAATAATGGAAAAACATAATTGAGTGAATCACCAATTTAGTTATGGAAATCTAACGAAATTTCAAAATAATTGGTAAACTAAAAAAATTTCGATTTGTCTGTCACTTAATAATTGTTTACTATGTTAAGGCGTAGATGTTTGTTCTTTAATCGGTCAACCTATACTAGTCCACTAACTACTTTGTAATCGAGTTATAAATGCTAGTTTGATTCAAACTATTCGTCATGTCACTATGTCTTGTCCCATCAATGGTACTCACAACTTTAATATTTTTTCACTTTCATACTTACTCAGCGGATCCCCATCACACCCATTATTTTTTCCTCTCTATAAATACTGAAATCTTACTTCATAATTTTTACACCACTTCATTTTCCCTCTTTCATTTTGTCTTATAAGCTTTGTTCCGGTTGAAAAACTTCATCACTCTCTAACTTCATTCTACTCAGCCCCTTCATTGCAGGTATAAGCTTGTCTTGTAAGAGAGGGACCGAGTAAATTGGAGCTAGAAAGTGATAAGTTTTCTAGCTTGAACAAGCTAAGGCAAAATGAAAGAGTGAAAATGAACTGGTGTAAAAATGATAAAGTAAAATTTCATTATTTATGTAAAAATGATAAAGTAAAATTTCAGTATTTATAGACGGAAAAAAACAATGGGTGTGGTGGGTGGTGGGGACACGCTGTGTAATTATGGAGGTGAAAAAATATCAAAGTTCTGAGTACATTGATACGACAAAACATGGTGACATGACGAATAGTTTGAATCAAACGAGCATTTGTAACACGGTAAATTAAATTAGCAACATATTAATGGGCTGAGCGACCATTAATTTATTAAATTAATATTCCATTGACACTATAAATAAGCTACACCATTGTACTAATTTTCCATTCTTTTATCAATTTATATTCATTCTACATGAATCTCCATGAGTATCTCTTTCATGAACATTCTTATGTTTTCTTCTCTATGATTCCATGACTCATAATAATAAGTTTCTGTTAAAAACAAATTGTTGAAAAGAACCCAAGTTCATATGACCAGTACCCATCTCTTGGTCAAACTCCAGAACATGGCTCTTTCTAAGACTATTTTGAAATATAGTAACTTTAAAAATCCTGCAATTTTTTTAATTAGTAGACTTCTATTAAGGTGAAATCGTTTAGAAGAATCTAAACCCCATAACATGAGGTTTAAGAACCAAAAATTAAACGCAATGTTTAGATGTGTAGTTAAGAATGAAAGATCTAAAAATAAACATAGCAGTTGCTAAAAATGAGAGAGAAAGAGAGAGTACTAACATATATAGTCACCGACATAAATTGTATGGTTATTAGCCCAAAGAGTGTAGTTAATCCCAGGGTTCCAGCCACGGTTGGCACCTACAATGTGGTCAGTAGCAGAAACAGGAAAAGGAGAGAGTGTGAAGAGGAAAAAGAAGAAGAAGAAGTAACTTAGTACCAAGAATGAGGAAGAAATAGCCATGATATGATATGATTTGTATGAATGATTTTCTTCTTTATAATAGTTTTTGTGTTATACTTTGGAGTGGCAACGGTAACATTAGAGTGGATACGCTGGCAATTATTGTATTTGTGGTCCTACAAAGTTGGCAGACATTGACTGTGTTTCTTAGCTGGCTGGATCACATTCTCAGAACCCCATCCATAGCATTTTTTTATTTAAAAAATAAAAATATATTTATCGATATGTATCTTTTAATCTTTTTTTGGCAGGGAAAAAAATAATATTTGAATTGCTAAATTGATCAAAAGTGTATTAAGGAATCACCCGTCTTGTATTATTTTCTTAAAGAGACAAGCAAAATGGTTATGTTGCTTCTATTTTTAAACCACTAAAGATTCTCAAGTAATTTTATAATCTAAACTGTGTTTAACTAGTTTTGTATATATTCAACTCAATTTATTAAAATGATATAGGGTGCGTTTGTTTCATCTTTAAAAAAAATAGATTTTGTGTCAAAAGAATCTAGAGATTTTAAAAAATATCTGAAGTTATTTGTGTTTGCCTATTATCCATAAAAATCCATTTTTTTTGAAAAAATGAGTTCTAACATGTACATGTATTATCTCCTTGTTGTTGAAACAAAATAGATTTTGAGAAAAGTTAATCCTAATAACTTTTCATTTTAGGGTCAAAATAGATTTTTTGATAAATGTGATTTTTTCTAACAATCCTAAACAAACAATTAAAAATGAAAAAAAGTTATTTTTTTAAGGGAAAAAATAGATTTTTTTGAAAAAAAATCTGAAATAAACAGGCTCATAATTGTTAGTGATGTAATTTAAAATGAAATTTAATAATTAAACATATTTTATTAATTAAACAAAATTCATAATATATTTACATCCCGGAAATGCTTGTTGTAGCGAATTTTTTTATCCCGAATGCATCCCGAGCAATTTGTATGCAAATATCATAGACCCACTTTTTCATCTCACCGTCCATTACTTTTGCAAAATTCTAATCCTATGGTGTGAGTATTTCGTTAAAGTCTCACAATGTTATTTCTCGCTTGAATTAGCATTGCTCTTTACATTAACATAACACTAGTTACTACATAATCTTTGACATTTAAAGTTAATATTTTTTTTTAAGGAATTTAAAGCTAAATTTATAGTACAAGAAAATGGAGAGAGAAAGAGGAGAAAGTTTTTCATCTCTTTAGCACGCCCTCGAAAAATATAGAAACACAAGATGATGGAGTAGGAGAAAGTGGAAATTGATCAAAACAGTCCTAGATCCATTCATACCATTTGTCCATCTCAGAAATTCCTATGTAGTTTTTGTAGGGATGGTACAATGGTCAATTGAGACATTCATATCAATTAATACGTTTTTTGGATTTTGACATGATTTGTGATCAATACTTAACTCAATAAAGTCACATTTGAAAAACTATTTAACTTTGAAAAACCTCGTGACTAAGTTTTTTGGATTTGTCAACAGCTTCCATGCTTGTTTACCAAGCATGACATGATAAAAAAACATTGATACTTTTAAACATCAAGCTACAATAATTCTTATGCGTAGATAAGCACACCCATTATAAGCAGCGTATTCATTTAGATTGCGCTCCGTTATTTGTTCAATGACTTTTAATGGATTTATGAGTTTGAGTCCGTGGATTTATAACTAGTGTCTATCAATGATGACTATTTAAAGCCATCACAAAAGATTGATTTGATATTAGTCTACATTTTGCAATGATCGATGTGATAATAAGTTATATAATTCAAGAATTGATGTGAGAAAAAGTTATATAACTTAAGGACAAATTTTCTATCAAAACAGACCACGTAAAAAAAAAATCAGTTTCTAAAATTTTCGATCAAATTCGTCTTTATATATGGGGAAGTTGGCTTAGAACTCACATCACATGTCAATGTCACACATCAACATTATTAACGATCAACTTGATGGAAGGACTAAATTTATTAAACATTATAACATTCAAAGATATTTTTATCTATTTTAATTATTTCAGAGAGGAAATTAATCGATTGTTCAAAATTCGAAAACGAGCAAATGTATTCACTCTTTTTTTCATGAATGGAATTCACACTGACATCAAACTTTATATACCCACATGTACGTCCTTCAAAAAAAAAAATATACCCACATGTACGAGCACCATTTTCATGCCTGTGTACTCTTAAACTCTATTTCTCCTCTCTTTTTTTCTCTTAATATTTAAACCCCTTCCTTTTTTTTCTTCTTTTATGAGATATTTAAGAACATTATCGTGGGTCTCTCTTAGCATCCTATTGGTATGTCTTATTTATTTTTAGCACTGCAACTTGGTGTCCCTTATCTACGTGGACAGTGCCATCTTTTTTCTTCTTCTTGTCCAGCCATTCTACAAGAGACGCAACGCAAGGACTCACGTCTCATAGCATTGAATTGAATTGCTATAAAATAGTACTGATATTTGCTTGCATCCCAAAATAAAACAATATAAAAGAGGGCAGAAACTTCTCATAACCGTTTGGAAACATTTCGGAAATGACGATAACGACATGTAATTAAATATAAAATTGTGTACTTTTGTATATTTTCGTTCATGCATGCTATATATTTTTTTGTTATTGTATAATGTATTTGTCACAATCCTTACTTATTATGATAAAAGTTAATTTAAATAGTTTTTTTTAAAAAAAAAATAAATATGTTTACATGTATGAAATAAATTATTCAATAATATTTTAATTTCAAATAAATTTAAGTGTAAATATTAAAGTATTAAAGTATGACATGTGGGGACCATTCTAAAGACACATTTTAAGAACCATTGCATTGGAGTAAATTAACTCATGTTGCTTATAAATGATATGTCACGTACGTATGACCCACTCAAAATAAGGGGCAGTGAATTGGAAATGTTCTAAGGTCACATGAATTTGAAACATCAACAAGACTGACGTTGTTCATCAAAAGTAGAAGTTGATGCTCTTGAATATTGTTGTAATATATTAAACAAGATTTGGTCGATGTGTTGGTTTGGCAACAAGAGAAAACATATGCGTGTGCCTTAAAACTCAATTTTTATCATATAGGGTTTCCCTTAATTTTTCTTAATCTAACATCAATCATGTCACCATTTTAATTAATCGTAAAAATGAAGATGATTTTGATTGTGGGCTGCTAGTTCTTAAGAGTAGCATCGTTCATCATCGATGTTTTGGATAATTTTCAGTTGTCAATCAATAGTATCTGTCAAGATGGCGTACCGCAGAAATTATCATTGATTCTTGGTTCACACGGTATGCCCTAGTCTCGAACGAGTATTTCAAGAAGCAAGAACAAATCCGTAACCAAATGACTTCTAGGAAGACATACAACTTACCATTGATTCTATTAAGAAATAATTGAATCCAGATAACTTGCATCAACGACATATTTCACGGCCTTGACATGCCTCTATTCTCCAAGGTGGACCTTCATATTGCTAGAAGTTGTGCGAAATATAATACAGTTTCACACGCACACATATATTGTAGGGGTGGAGTTGAAAAATATTATCAATTCTTTCTGGTAGGTTCAAATAAAGGACTAGGGAGAGGAATAAATTTGCTTAATTGGGAAAACAATAAATGTGGAAGGATATGAAGGGATGTGTTTTCGTCCCTTTTACGGCTTTAATCTTGTTATGATACGAAAGCAAGGTATAGAAGCTTGCAATCAATCCATAATGTTATGAGTAGTGTTCTTTTCAACACTCTCTCAAATACTCACTTTTAAATGGTTTAAATTAAGGCGGGTCTCACACTTTAAAAATGGATTTCACTTCCTGATGTGACATACATTAATTTCATCCAATAAAAAAGTGAATGTTAGTGATAGTGTTGAAGAGAGTGTCCTAAATATTCCTCTAATGTTATAGTTATTCATGTCTTCAAAGCTAAATACTTTTAAAGAGGAGATTTTACGGGGCCCGCTTTAATCATAATCCCAGTTATATTTGGGGTAGCATTAATCACGTTTTAGGAGTTGTTGTTAGATTGAGATCAAGGTAGAGAGTGGAAGATGGGAAGTTAGTGAGAGAATAGCCACATACCCTTGGTGCCCTTATGTCTAATCAATGACAACTATGCATTTTGAGCATATGTTGGTGGAGGATCTCATAGACCACACGATAATGAAGTGTGGAAGCATGAAAATGTTCAATGCACTAGCTAGTTTATGTCCTTTTTGTGATTTTTATTTTTTATTTTTTATGAATCAGTGTGTGATAAGATTTCATTGATTGTAACCATGCAGAATTAGTTTAGTTAGCATTGGGTCTATGGTAGAAAATTTCTGATGACAAGGGTTTATTGCATCATGAAGGATTCTTAACCATTGTATGGTTGACATTGAGTTTGTGGAAGATTGTCACGTAAATTAATGTTTATTTTGATGACAAGCACTTAATTTGGCAATAAAGATTGGTTTAGTTGGTAATGAGTTAATTTATCGAAGGAGGGATCGAATTGTTGTGCATGTTCCTCTCTCTCTCTTTGATTATGGCCTCTATGAATATTATTGATGTTAATTGTGAACCACTCTTAAGGACTTTAAATCCTCTAAAAAAGATTAGTAATAGTGTTAAAGATTGGACTTTAAAT
>Ga0315915_1010550_pt1 | contig 10207 bp, 4 predicted proteins | sample MpolbnodulesMG_FD_207738 | JGI IMG/M metagenome (GOLD analysis project Ga0315915, IMG submission 207738) | Medicago polymorpha root nodule microbial communities from Los Angeles, California, United States - branched nodules | ecosystem: Host-associated > Plants > Roots > Nodule | place: USA... | reverse complement strand
CTTTGTTGTTATTGAAAAGAAAATCACTCGATCTTGCTTGGTAGTTTTATGGCTTCAATAGCATGACAATGTCACCTTTGGTCAAATGCACTTTTTGGAATACTACCCAAATAAAGAAGTGCGTTTTCAACCAACAAATAGTTTTATTTGATTTTTTTGTTTGAGTAATTGATACGAGCTCTGATATTTTTGTCCAACGGCAAGATCGCTTGATCAAGCTATTATGTGCCTCTCTGATTGCGGAGGTTCACAATCGCCGTTAAATAGGTTTCTACCAAACTTTGTGAATATTATCAAAGAGATGAATTCAAAATTTTCACATAATAACATGGCCATGTGATATTAATAGAGATGAATTCAAAATTGATTTTGAATTCAATTGCTTGAAACGAGTTGTGATATTTTTATCCAACGGCCAAGATCTGCCTCCCTAACTACAGAGGATAAGAATCACCATTAAATAGATGAGTGTTCTACCAAACTGTGAATATTAATGAAGAGATGAATTCAAAACTTTCACATAACAAGGCCATGTGAAATTTTGAAATAAGAGATTCCGTTGATCTAGTAAACACTGGTTACAATTTGGCTTGTGTGGTAAATAAGAATTTGATCATCAAATGAAGGAAACAGATCAAATAATTGAATATGCAGTTCCACAACACCACATTTCAGGAGCAATCAAATAAACAAAAAACAAAGTAGACTCAAGCTCGAAATGAAACAAAGGCAGGAATATCGATTTAGCATTAATGAATATTGTACTTTGCACAAGCCATACCATTAAGTATATTCAAAGAATGGGATCATCTAGGTCAGTTCCAAACCACCAGACAAATTCTTACATTGGTCCACTATTTTAGTCATATAATAACAAAACCAAAAAATCTTACAAGCAACGAGCAGTAGACCAAATGAAACAGATCAGAATATCTTGTGGTTAAGATGAGCAGCACCCACTTTTCTGGCCAACTGGCTGTCCCCTTATCTGCACTGTTGGAGGCCTTGCATTGTTTGTAGGTTGGCTAGCCATTCTACATTTAAGACAAAATTATCATCAGAATTTGATCTTAGAGGGAATCAATGCTAGCAACGAAAAGAAGTTAGTGATAACACGAGTCCTTTTAAAGTAAAACAACTTTTCATTGAACATCAGGACTGGCCAAATATATATCTAAGCCTAAAACCAAGTCTTTTAATTAAAGTAATTAAAATAAAATGACAGTCCTTTCAAGGTGATGATTAGCCTGCTGGTTGCGAGCTGTGCAGCAGATCAAGAAAGAATGGGCAACAGGATTTTGGAATTTAGGTTTCCAAACTGATTTCCTCGGTCGGTGGCCATGTGACTATGATTTTTGGTAAATTCTTAGGTACCGTGGAGTTCGGTGTGGAGTTTGGTTGGGTATCGGTACCTTCTAGGTAAAATTTGTTTAACATTTGAATTTATTTTAAAATAAACTAACATGAAGAAATGACACGGCATTGATTGATTGGACAAGGGGTATACCTAACCAAACTACATGGGTATTTTTTTGCCTCACTTAGGTATCCTCTGTATGGCTTTAAGTCATTCATATTAAGCATGGTCTAGATTTTAATGGATGGGATACAATACAAAGTCCTCAAAATTGACTTATCCCAGCCAAGGAAAACTAAAAGGCATAAAAATGACTCTAAGCTAAAGAAGGTTGGAATGAGCTTCAGAGTAATCCTTCTTTTCTGAGCTGTAAACTTATTTTTGCTCGAACTTGCTTAGAAGGCCAAGCATATTTAACTGTTCATCTACATTTAAATTATGGGAAATGTTAACTTGTGCCCTTAAGGCACAAGTTAATGAAATAAATATAGAAATAACTCATTGGAAAGTGTGCTTTACATTTAATGTTTAGCTTTTTAATGAGTTGAATGCACAAAATTTTATAAAATATTTCTTCTTTTAGGTTTCTTTAGGGCACAAGTTAACACTACCCTTAAATTATATAAAAAAAAATGAGTACCTATCCTTGATGGAAGAAGCCATTGCCATAAATGCCTGTTCGACATTTGTAGAATCCTTTGCACTTGTCTCCATAAAAGGTATGCCTATTTCATCTGCAAATGCCTGTTAAAGAAAAACATAATATAGATAAGGATAGCTGAAATAGGAATAAGAGTAGTAACGCCTCAACAGCACTATGAAAGCACAAGTTTGAAATTGAATGTTTCTTTAGTATGAAAAAATACACAAATGCAAGGGGTGTAAAACAAAGTTATACTTTAGCTGTTTCATATGGCACAGCTCTCTCTGATGTCAGATCGCACTTGTTGCCAACCAAGAGCTTGTTAACATTATCACTAGCATAGCGGTCAATTTCACTGAGCCATTGCTTCACATTATTGAAGCTCTCTTCATCTGTCACATCATAGACAATCTGCCAGAATAACCAGTTAGTAAAGCATGAAAGGAAAGACCAACAAAGTCGGGAAATATAAATTTAAAACTTATGCAAAACCATCATCACGCACAATGATTCCATGTGCCCCACGGTAGTAGCTACTGGTGATTGTCCTAAATCGTTCTTGCCCAGCTGTATCCCACTACATATGAAATTGGATCACAAAACAAGATAAGAAACAATGTCAATGTGGTACAGAAACTTATTCATTGAAATGAAGTGATTATCAAAAAAACATTTTATTGAAAAATATTTCCAACAAGATTAAAAAAAAAAGTTATGTCAAATTCAGTGATGATATAATATCAATAGACAAAGGAACTAAAACAAAGACAATCATGTACATACGATTTGGAGCTTAATGGTCTTCCCATCCTGTTCAACTGTGCGGATTTTCTACATACAATAACACAACACGATGAGATATCAGAAATTGCTTGAATTCAGTGCAAGATAGATCTTTGCAAAGTTGTACTTACAAAATCAACTCCAATGGTGCTTATGTAGCTGTCAATGTAAGAATCATCCTGTAGCATAAAACTTAACGTTAACACAAATCACTAAATTAAACCACATAACATATCCACAAACCAAGATCAACCAACATACAAAGTGAAGCCATTTTACCTTTCTTAGTTTGGTAACTATCATAACAAAAACATTTTATGACACCAGCCAAAACACAGACTTCTTTTTAAAAAAAAATAAAAATTAAGAAAATCAACATGGTATAATTCTTTTAATCAGACATTCTCCATAACGCCGTTTTCTAGTTCAAAGTAAAGCTCACAACAAGAGACAGAACCGCATCACTTTCAACAATATCCCGAAGGGTTTTATTTCCCCCCAACCTCGTAAAGTTCCATGCACAACTATTGTTTTATTTCCAGAACAGGAAAAACCTCCAACAAAGAATTAAACAGGTGGCTATTGTTAATAAATTCGAGATTTTACAATTACCAACCGTTCCATCTCCCTCCCTTTTTACTTGTCATTTTTGTAAAATTTTTTTTTGCTCCTATTAACTTCTTGTTTTCAAAGTTGAACACAACATTAATTATTGGTTTTTCTTGGAGAGAGAGAATTACTATGTGGAATGAGATAATAAATAGTTTGGGGTATTACTAACAAAACATCAAATAATTTCATGAAAAGTAACAAAATTTATTAGTTTGTTAGTATGTGTAAATCTCCCTAAAACGACAACTAAAAAGGAATGGATGGAGCACATCTTTTACCAATGCAACACACCCAAAGGCCTCTAATTGTTAGTTGGGAGCGATAAAACAAGTAACTCAAGTGGAGATACGGTAAACTGAACATGAAAACCATACAACATTACACTATAGTATAGGAAATAAAACCAAACCAAGAATAGCCAGCATATAGCAGAAAAAGCAGCAGAAAGCTTACAGCAAATCTGAGCAGAAGGCATGATTTTCCAACACCAGAGTCTCCAATCAAAAGAAGCTTAAACAGATAATCACTGAAAACAATAACTACAACACATCAGCTCTATCACTTCAACAAAAATAGATTGCGAATCAGCATCTAAATCAACCATATCTCCACATATATAAACATGAAATCAAACAAAAAACCCAATTATAAAGTCTTAATTTTTTTCTTCCAAAGATCTATAAACAAAAGCAACACAAACACCGCAATTAATCTTCTTATTGATTGAACTACAAACTCAAATAACTCTAAGAAATTAACAAGGGATCACACATAAGATCAGATTCAGGGTAATTCTAAAACTATAAAATCAAACATGAAAACTCAAAAACACAACGATCACAATTGACTCCTTATTTTAAAAAAATTAATAAATCAATCTAGGGTTAGAATTGCAGAGAAAATAAATTCAATTTAGGGTTAGAAAGCAGCAAAAACTGAAATTAACATAATCCAACTTATATAAACCAAATCAACACCAACCCTTTTGAGAGAAAACATCAAAACACGTAAAAGGAACGAAATTTCAGAAAATCAATCACAAATCAAGGAAAAAGCGAGAAGGAATAGAAAGTGAGGAACATACTATTCAGGATTCATGACTGATAGAGTGAAAAGGTTGATCGGCGAGTTGTTGCCGGAGGGAGAATTCGTCGGAGATTGGTGCGGTAGCGGTGGGTTAACCTCGAGAAATCAGAAGGAATCGGTTGTTGGTTGCGTTGATTGATATGATGAGAAACGCGTGGAAAAGGGGATTAAATACGGTGACGTATTTGAGATTGAGATGATTGATTTGTATGGGTAGATCCAAATTAATTGACCCAACAAGGATTTACTTATACGCATGCTTTTTATGAGCTGTCATATGACCCCGACCCGACCCATGTTGGCTCGGTCACTGCCCTTCTTCGACAGACCGACACATCGGAAACCTCCGAGGTTTGTCTTATTTTTACAAGTTCGTATTTGCCTCATTTATCTATCATTTATTTAATGTTCATTTATGAGAGAAATGAATACGAATTAAAAATTTGTGGAACCTGTATAGAGACTCACTTATTAAAATGTGTTTAATAATTTTTCATTTATGTCGATCTATCTCGTAAATAAACATTAACTAAATGATAGAACTCATACTCTATTTTTACTCAGAAAGCCTATTAGCAGGGCTTTTTGTTGAAATTGAGCAATGTAAGGGGTTATAGCTCAATAAGCCCCTTAAATTGTTCAACTCGTCGGGTCGTAACTCTCGAGCAACATTTTTGTGAGTAAAATTCAACCAAATTGTAATTTCTGATCGGTATTTTCATAAAAACGTGAGCAATTTGAGGGGTTTATCGAGCGATCACCATGCAGGGGTGAAGAGCAATTCATTTGGTTTAGATGTTTGTTGTCTAATGCAATCATTATAAGCTATGAGGGCCAATGGATCAACCTAGTGTATTTAACTCATTTTAGATGACTGCTCATCTCCCTCTTATAATATTTCTTAGAAATCGTGGTTGGGTCTTACACAACCCTATAAAAACTGACTTGTAAAGTGCGGATTGCCACCACTTATAAAACAGGTTTATGCCATCTTTTATCCGAAACTATTTAACACACTCCCTCACGTCTAGGCTTGGATACTTGGAGCGTGAATATAAATAGTGGATGGCTCAATGAATCTTGAAGGAGACTCTAGTACTATCTTAGAAATCGTGGTTTAGTCTTACACAACCCCAAAAAATTGACATGTGAGGCGAGAATTACTCTCACTTATCAACACATGTTCATGCCATCTTTAAACTCTTACCTTAAAAGTCACTCGCTTTGATATAAGATTTTCTTATAATTATTTATTTAGTGTGATATATGATTGGATACATGTGATTTTTTTCTTTGTTAAAACTGAATATCAATTAATCTTAAATTAATATTGGACAAATCTGAAGAGACGAAGACCAATAAACCACTCCAACTTAGTCAATTATTTTATTTGGATTAATTAAGTTCAACAATAAGATCCGGTTATTTTTTTTTTTTGCTTTTTTACAACCAAAGTCATGATAAAATGTTGTACAAACATACTGACCTATTAACCCGATCCATTTTAAGAGCTCAATTCATGATAGAGAAATAAATGCATGTCTAGAATTAAGTAGTGGTCCATATTTTATTTTAGTATTTGTATTTATTCTCCTTGTAATCGAGTTGGAGTACCCTTTCTATTCCTTCTTAATGTAAGTATTTTGCTCTTTAAAAAATTGCTTAAATAATTAATTATGTTATTTTTTTTATAAATAAAATAGTACTAGTAGTTATATGTCCATACCTTCGGTGTTTCTATAAGGAGAGTTTAATAGAATCTCCAATCAGCACAAGGAAATGGCCTTAACCATAGCACTTTGACAAAAAATAAACTAAATAGTCTCTGACAGTTATTGAGTGCCACCAATAATTCTTGAAAAATTATGTTAGGTCATGTTACTCCTCAATTGACATAAAGTTGAACTTGATTGCTATTATTATTCCAAGTACATATTTATCAAACAAGGTTTGGTACCAAGGTCAACAAATACTCACAAACAAGAGAGAAAAGAAAAACAAAATACATGTGCATGTTTCCTAGTAGATGCAGGTTTCCTAGAAAGACCAATTTAAAATACTAACATGTGAAATACATATATTACACACACCTTACTATAGAAATATAAACCCTCGTAATCTATGGTTTCATAGTTTCAAAGTATCAAGAAACCTTCCCTTTGAAACTTCATTACAAGAAAGGAATTCAAGAAATTCCCTAAAGCTAAACTCCTTGTAAGCCTTAGGATGTTGATCATCAACAAGTTCAAGTGCTGGACCTATCTTTTTATCCATAGCAAGACTATGAAGACTCGCTATAGAAAATCTCTTCTCATCTTCATTAACAATTGCTCTATGAATCACACTCTTATATTGTCCATTGCTAAGAACTTCCATTTGATCACCTAATTGTACCACCAATGCTCCATCAACAAAAGGAACAGGAACCCAATTTTTGTTTTTGTCTTCAATTTCTAGCCCTGAACGAGTCTGTAGAAGAAGTGTTATGGAACCATAATCTGAGTGAGGATGGATTCCTAAGGTGAGTCCTGGTTCAGGACATGTAGGGTAGCAGTTCACTGCTACTACTTGTGACCCTCCATTTATTTCTTCATGCAAGTAACTTTGGTTTAATCCTAGGCTTTCAAATATTATTTCCATTAATTTGTTTTGTAAAACTTGTGCTGCCACTGCATACTTTCCCATCTTCTCCCTATCAAAAACATTAATTTTGCTCATTTACTTTTACAAATCAATAGAAGTACTAACATAGATACAGACATGACACGCGTAGACAATACTGATAATTTATTAAAAAAAATTACTGAATGTGTTTCAAGTGTCTTAATTTTTCACTAACACGTTCTTTAACATTTGACACGCCTTCAATTTGAAGTGTTATCACTAGATAAGTCAAACTTCATCATTCCATTTAAATTTCTAAGGCAAGAAGTTTTTTTTTGACATAAGGTAAGGAGCTTTTCATATCAAGAAAAAGTTGTTTTAATAAATTTATTGTTCTTCAAAAAAAAATATTGTTGATTGAAAATATTTTGCATTAATTTGAAAAGGTTATACATTAATAGTACGCACCTATAAGTGGATGGATTTGAAGGCCACATATGAATCCATTCTGCTATTGGATGAGAGTAATGTTTGATGAAATCTCTCCAGCAAAAAACTTCATCCTTGGCTTGATTAAGACTTGTTCCATATCTTACAGGTTTGTGAACATCATCAGAAAATAAGCGCATCTTTTCATCATTGGGGAGGTTGAAGAATTCTGTTGCAACTTGTTGAGCATCTTTCATTGTTGACTCATCAATTCCATGGTTAATTACCTACAACAATGTGAGTGTCATATCTTAATTTATTTAATAACGGGTAATGAATGAACTTAAGTGACCATAAAATTGAAGACAAATGAATGTAGATTGTAGAGAAGCAATATATATGTAGCTTTTCACTTGTGTTTTTAAAGTGGCTAAGATTTTCAATTCGTTAGATGATTACACTGTCATTGGGAGGAAAAGTTAAGACAAGACAAGTACCTTACTATATATAGTAGTACAAAGAAAACAATAGTTGCATCTATATCCATCTCATTTCTAAGCAAAGGTGACAAATACAATGTATCTTGATTTGGGGAAAATAGAGTAAATAAATGGTCACGAGAAATCAGAATTATACGATTGGTTGAAATATTTTTATTTTCAGGGAAGGTTGAAATTTTTTTGATAAAAGAATTATTGGAAATATTATTTTTATTGTTTTTTTTATTACAAATGTATTGTTTTTTTAGAGATACGAATATATTATTGTTACTACTTTACTAGGCATATACTTTTCCAAAAATGAATATAGGCATATGCTATTATTAAAATAAAAATTAATATATACAAACGCGTGTATATAATATAATAAAATAAATGTGTTTATTTAATGTCCAACAATATATCTATACACGTGTACATTTACATGTATTAAAATAAACATAATACGTTTAACCAGGTCATCAACCATTTTTTTCTTCTTATATTGATAAAACACACTCTTTTTCCTTAAAAGGTAATACATTATCTTTTAGTTGTTATTTTTTTTTATTGCAATGTCATAGGAACCCGAAAGGTGTATTAATTTTTACCTGAAAGACACCAAACTCCTTGCAAGCAATTCGAATTTCGTTGATCGTTTGGGATCTAAGAGATTGTTCCCTTATGTTAGACAAGTTTATAATGGGAAGAGTGGTGAAGATGGAAACATGGTCATGAGTACTAGGGCGTTGTGATGGAGGAAGAATATAACAATGTGGTATAGAAGACACTCCTTGCTCACTTAGACTCATAGCACTAGTAAGTGAAGAAGTACAATCACCATGTTGGTCCATTGCCAATTTTTGTGAAATTTTGTATATTGTGTCAATGATCTTGATTGAGATATTGAACTAGTTGATGCTTTCTATTCTATTTATAAGTGTCATATAATTAAGAGAATTAATATTATATCATGCTATATATACTAGTCCACTATATCCATCCATATTTCTATTAAATTGTTCACTTACATTGTACATGCAATTAAAGAAGTTCAAAAAGCGGAATTTTGTTCATATATGAATGTATACTACAAAGGGTAGTGTAGTTGCACTAGAGTGATGGAAGAATGTTGAATTTCTTTACAATATCATGTTGTTTAGTGGGGATTGTGGGCGCAAGTTGTTGGTTTTTTTTTTAATTTTTTTTATCATTATTATTGGATAGATAAATGCTACAATTTGTATAAAAGAAAAAAGAAATATATATGTTGGATCATGTGGCATACATGCAGGTAGTAAGTAATGATGGACCGATGATTGACTTATTTTTTATTTGTATACAATGGGCATGTTGAGTATTCATCATGTGTGTATAATTCTAAATTATAATAATTTTTTAATGAGAAAGGAATTTGGAAGTTGTTTTTTATTGTATTTGGAAGCAGTTTTTTTTTCTTCAATGGTTTGTCTTGAGTAGTATGAGAGAAATATAAGATGACACAATTATAAACATGTTATATTATATTCAAATAAATGTATGTGTTCCTTTTTTTGCCATTTGGACAGAAATTAAGTTAAGGGGTAATGCATCTAATAAGAGAAGTTGTTTGTTGCAGATATTTTCAACATTGTTTCCCTTTATCCATGATACATGCATTTATTCTTTATTTGGTAATAGGCCACAACACCTGTGAACAAAATATGGGTCTAAATAATATTTAACTATAAATAAAATTACTCAAAGGTGCTTGGTTCAATACTTGGCATGTGAACTTATGAATCCACGATGTATTTTAAAATATATATCCTTTGTTTTGACCAATTTTTTTTTGTTGGATTATTGTTTTAAAAATAAAATAAATAATTAATCAAAGATTATAAAATAATAAAGCAACAATAGATAGAAGAATATAAAAGAAATAAAACATTCTTGTATTTATAAATCATATGGTAAAAGATTGTAGAGATTTTTGTTATGCTGGAACACGTGTTCGAATCGTATCGTAATTTTTCACTTTTCAACATTTAGTGCTTTAGTGCATGTGAGTTTTATGATTAGATACTTTAGAATGTTAATAATGACAAAATAAATAGAACAATAGATATATTTCAAGCTTATCCATGAAAATATATAGATGTAGCCTCTTTTTTTTTTTTTAATTATAAAGAAGTAGCCTTTAAAACTATGATAAAAATACAAGGCTGACTTTGA
>Ga0315915_1010549_pt1 | contig 10207 bp, 6 predicted proteins | sample MpolbnodulesMG_FD_207738 | JGI IMG/M metagenome (GOLD analysis project Ga0315915, IMG submission 207738) | Medicago polymorpha root nodule microbial communities from Los Angeles, California, United States - branched nodules | ecosystem: Host-associated > Plants > Roots > Nodule | place: USA... | reverse complement strand
CCAGCCTAACAAGAATTTAATCTTTTGAAAGGAACAATGGAAATGTCGGACGAATGCTTGAGTCCTGCCATTTAACAAGTTTGAATTACCCCATCCAGAGGAAGACAATTGTTGTAGTTGGAAGGTGCATTTCCCTACCAAATCACGATCTTCTAGCGGAATCAGACTCTTGATAATATCTTCAGTTGACCTCAGCAATGTTACCCGCATATCTATCCACTGGAACATGTTGTGCTCCCAAAACATGCTCTTCACGTTTTCGTCGTTCTTTAATTCCACCCAAGTGAATGATACTCTCCCCTCGTCGAGCGTTGGACGTTTATACCCAACTAATTCCACCCTCCTTGTGTCTCTGGGGTTGACTCCTTGGTTGAATTCATTAAGTTGATCCTTGAGACCTCTTAACGTTACACCAGGACACCGAACCTTCAACCTCTGAGGTTCTCCGCCGTTGAATTCTACATGAATGTCGATCCACCTGACCATTGTTTCAAATCTACACAATTAAAAATTAAAAATAATCAATGAAAAACTCATTCATATACTTGTAATGAAAATTTTACATAAACCCTAAAAAATTTATAAAATTCGAAAAAAAATATAAATTTATGCAATATAACTCCATTATAACAAGTATTCATAATATTTGTTAATAGCATTTCAGATCTACAACATAACTATATTAAAACTAAATAAATCAAACCCTAAAAAGTTTATATAATTAAAAAAAAAATATAAATTTAAGCAATATAACTCCATTATAACAAGTACTCATAATATTTGTTAATAGCATTTCAGATCTACAACATAACTATATTAAAAAAAAAAAATCAAAATTTACAAATTAAACTACAACTAAAATTATAAACATGTATACTAACTAAAGTTTATCACAATAACATAAGTGATAACTTACTTGTGATTTAGTGAAAAAAAATTGGATGATTTGGTAGAGTTTTTTTTAGAGAGAGAGAGTGTGAAAATTTTGAATTTTTAGAGAGAGATGGTGATGATAGATTGACTGGAAGCTGGGTTTTGTGTGTTCTTATGTTACGAACACAACGACAGTTAACTACCGCTGACACTAGCAGCAGTTAACTACCGGCGGTATTTCCAGCAGTAGTTAACTACCGCTAGAGACTCTAACGTAATTTATTTGTGTCAATGTGAAGTTTTTTATGTCAAAAAAGCAATTTTCTTTTTATATATAGCAACTAAACCAATTGGAAGGGCCCATATAGGCATATACCCGCTAACAATTCAAATCCTTTAATTTTTTTTGCAACCAGGTCTCCAAATATTTAAACATATTATTGATTGAGTAATGGACAATCTGCAATGTGTCTGAATCGGAGAAAAGTGTTAGTTTGCTGACAGAGCACATATGATATTGTTTGGAGGTTACTGAATTTGATTGGTAAGAAACAAATAGAAACAAATGGAACATCATGTAACCACCACTGTACTTTAAATATAGGAAATTAAATTCACCCTATATGCATCAATATTTTTATATATATGCTTTTGTAGCCATTTGCTTTTCAGCCGGCTTCTTACATATTTATGCATCTCAACATACATATTGATAAATTGATAATTTCTTTTTAGTCAAAGGGTCACAATCTCTAATGTCATCTTTGTATGCTTGTTATTGAATAATAATGTCATGGTGTATTTTTAATCAAAGAAGATCGATCCTATAAATATTCAAAATTTAGTTTTTAATCCTTATAAAATAAAATTATACTTTTTGGTCCCTGTGACATTTTCTTTTAGCATTTTAGGGATTAAAAGTGTTGAACATAAATTTTTTACATAAACTAAAAATACTGACGGAAAATTTTACAAAGATTAAAAAGTGCTATTTTATTTTGTAAGGACTAAAAATAAAACTTTTTTTTTTGAGAGAACTAAAAATAAAACTTTAAATATTTATAGGGACCATTTATTTAATTAACCCTGTACTTTTTTAAACAAAAACATTTCATATATGCATCAAGCACAACATATATCCTTCAAAGTTCAAACTCTTCCTTTCGTTCACTCTACATTTTGCTATTTACTAGTTACTCTTAAGAACTTATAGCTAGAATCATGGGAACTAGTCTTGTACTTATGTATAACAAAGTCATGATTCATCTTTGGTTTATTGTATGTATATGCATAAATTCATGCTATTCTCAACAACCTTACGACAAGTCTAATTGTTATTCAAATGAAACATCACCAGGTTCAAGGTACACATGCAATTCAACACATGACACATGCAAAACATTCTTAGTATATAGAGCAAATCAAAATTTCCAAACCATTTCACAAATCTCAAACCTCTTCAACAAAAACACCAAGGAGATTCTTCACATAAACAACCTCACATCTTCTTCTCAAATACTCAAACAAGGTAAAGAAGTTCTTATTCCTATTGAATGTACATGTTCTAACCAATTTTACCAAGCCAGACTCAGCTACAAAGTTCTTGAAAGAACAACAACATTTTCAAATATTGCTTGTGAGGTTTTTGAAGGTCTATTGAAACATGTCACACTTTCCGATCAAAACGAAAATCAAGGTAATGAACCAAAATTTGGTGATGTTCTTCATGTACCTCTTACATGTTCATGTCCAAAAAATTACTCTAGTATTATGAAAGGTGTAATAAAGTACTTTGTTACATACCCTCTTATACAAGGAGATAATTTTGATAAATTGAGCAAGAAATTTAGTATCTCACTTGATGATTGCTTGGAAGCAAATCAATTGCAACCCTTTTCATCAATTTTTCCTCTGACAGTTGTTTTGATTCCAATAAGAGATGCAAATGGTCCAATCAAAATATTTGACATTCCAGATTCTCCTTCGCCGCCTCCTAATTTTCTTCCAACAAATCCATTTTCACAAAAATCAACACAACCATCAAATTTGTATATTGCAGGACCGATTATAGGTTTTGTATTGTTCATTACATTGGTTGCTAGTGGATTTTATATGAAGAAATTGAGAAAAACTGATGATGTTATTGATTCCTTTAATCCAACAAACTCAACCACTTTATGGTCACCAATAAGAACCTCTACAACTTCATGCTTATCTCCTGATTTTCTTGTTGGAATTAAGTATTGTTTGCTTAATTACCATATTGAAGAAATAGAAAAAGCTACAAATTTTTTTAGTGATGTGAACAAGATTGGTGACTTTGTTTACAAGGGGTTAATCAATGGTATTGAGGTGATGATAAAGAGGATGAGATTTGAAGACACAAGTGAGGTAATTGATTTACATTCAAGAATCAATCACATTAATATTGTGAATTTAATTGGTGTTTGCTATGGTGAGAGTGATTTAATTTCATGGTCTTATTTAGTTTTTGAGTTACCTAAAAACGGTTGCTTAAGGGATTGTTTAATGGATCCATGCAATACTTTAAATTGGCATAGAAGGACACAAATAGTATTTGACATAGCAACATGTCTATACTATTTACATTATTGTTCCTTTCCTTCATATGCTCACATGAATGTGAATAGTAGAAATATATTTGTAACTGAAAATTGGAGAGGAAAATTGGCAGATGTGGGGGGTGTATCTAACAATCTTTTGCATGGGACAGTTTCACAAAAGGTTGATATTTTTGCATTTGGTGTTGTGTTGCTTGAGTTGATATCAGGAAGAGAAAAGTTTGATGGAAAATTGGTTAAAGATTGTGTTGGATTTTTGTTTGGGGAAGGTAGTGAAGGTGGTGGTTGTTTTGCAGGGTTGAGGAATTTTGTGGATCCAAATTTGAAGGATTATTCTCTTCCGGAGGCTCTTTGTTTGTGTTTTTTAGCTAAGGATTGTGTGAAAGATGATCCATTGCATAGGCCAACAGTGGATGATATCATGAAGGTTCTTGCAAAAATGGTTTAGATAAGTGTAGAGGAAGAAAATTTGTTACCAAATTTAGGTAAAACTAAGTTTGTAACTATGGAACTTTATTGTAAGAAAATTGTAATCATGAGAAACACTCTTAATTTCATAACATTTGTCAATATTGACAACTTTATATCCTAGTAATTGATTGATAGGTTTGGTCAAGACATTCCATAGTTATATTTCAAACTCTTGGTTCACTTTTTTTTCTCTACAAGTTACTTTCACTTGATGTAATTTTGGTTTAGTTATGGATTCTCCATGTTAAATAAGACTAGTCACAGTGCACATTCAAAAGGAAGCTTTTGCTTTTTTAAGTTGATTTTTTTAGTTGGGTTAATACATGTTTATCCCTGTAATATTAGCGATTTTCGGTTTACTCCCCTGTAAAAATATTGTTTAGATTTCAACCCTGTAATTTGAAGATTCTTTAGTTTTGGACCTTCATGAATTTTGACTGTACAAAATCGATGATATGACATGGGATAAACCGAAATTTTCTCAAATTACAGGGGGCGAAAGTACCTTAAATTTTGTAATTTAATACCATGAAAGTCTAAAACTAAAAAATCTTCAAATTAGAAGGTTGGATACTAAACAATTCTTTTACAAGGGGTAAACCAGAAATCACTAATATTAGATAAGGGTAAATATATTTTAACCCTTTTTAGTTTCAAACAACTAAGGGATGAAATCACACACGCTTAATGCTGATTGGTGCATAATTGCTTTTTTTTTTGGTACAATAAAAAAAAATTCTGTCACAATTGCATTTTTTTTTATTACAACTATGACCGCATATTTTTAAGCAAAAATTCAAGTGGAGAGCAAGCACAAGTCAAATTTGACATCCAATTGACACCTCAAATTTACAACCGATCATTTACATCAGTCTAATAAATTTATTGATAATAAAATAACATGATAAAAAAAATATCCAGAGAGGGCTAAGCCAAAACCAACAGGACAACACAATGTTTGGACAACTATTTTATTAAAAACCTTCAAAGAAAATCCATTGAGATAAAACATATTGAAAGAAAAAAAAAGTGTAGTTATATATAAAACAAATAACAACAATGCCAAACTCAAAATAAAAGCAACCAATCATCATCTAAATCAATAATTAAGAAGACCTGATATATTTTTAGAGAATCTCTCTTTGATGCATCTTGGTAACAAAACCTATCAAATGAAGTCAATTATCTAAATCATAAGCTTTTCTAATAACAAGCATGAAATAAAATAATCCAACCTTAAAAGAAGAAGAGACCCTAGGTTAGCTGCAAAACCACGAAGAAAAGAACCATTGCTATCTCTAAACAACCCTAAAAGTGCCCCTAGAATCCCCGTCGAAGTTTCACTTAATCCAATTAGAAGGAGAGACAATCCAATAAAAGTGAAGAGTAATTGGAGCAGGAGGAGCATGACATTTGACAACAAAAAATACTTCAAATTTTGGAACTCTTAAATAGATGAATGAATGTTGCCCCTAGATAAATCTAGAAAAAGAGACCCTATTACAATAATGACATTTAGTAACACTTGTAACTAAATCAAGAAAAATGTTATTGATTAAATTTAGTTACATTTGAACAATTGTTAGATAAAGTCCCAGTTATTAAAGTGCTTTAGTTACATTTTACAGTATTATTCGTAACAATAAAAAAATGTCGCAAAATGTTATATTATTGTAACACATTTTGTATCATCGATAACAATAAAAAAATGTTATATTTATAATTTTTGAGAAGTTGTAAAATTGTCTAGGCTAAAAAAAATCATGAATCAACCAAATCTGTCTTTGCTTAGACATCGTTCATATTTGAATTAACAATATTAGATCAAACTTCATTCAGATTTGCAAATCCAAATATGTTCTCATACAAACATTTAAAATTTGATTTCATAATGGAAATGAACCATGCAACACTATTTGAATTACATACTTAAACTATTATGAATGCCCAATTCTTAAGGTTTTCTTTGTTGAATTCTCAATTCTGATTCTCAATTTTCATTTTTCTTAGAATGCTTTTTAGTTATTGTGCTTACAAAGTCATTATTATGCTTTATAAAATGAAGAAATATTTTCTTGTACTATCCAGAGACAAACGATGTTATTTCTTATTTTTAGTATAATTTATTTCATAATTTAACCACACCAAAATATTATGTCTGGATCCGCCCATGTCTCCGAGGTATGGAGACACCAAAATGATAATCAAGTATAACTAACAAAACTCAAGAAGAGGATGATTATATACCCTTTTGCCAACGAATCATAGGCACAACCCAGCGAACCCGCGTACGAGCACGAAACTAGATTACAAAAAAGATGAATAGTGAATATCTGCGGAGAACAGTTAAAGTTTAAGCATGACGAATGGATTAACCGCCAACACGGTAATAAAATCCAAGTGCCAACAACTCCCTGGTCAACAGCAAGCATAAAAGCTCTTTCGAGCCAAACAACGCGTAAGAACTCAGATCGAGGGATGAGTCCAATACGTCAGTAACCATAACCTTTCGGGTTTAAAATTCAGAACACCATTTTGCATATTTGTCTCGAAGTATAGCATTAAACCAACAACTAAACTTGAAAGTTATGTGCCATATGCAGAAACTATGTTTTGTCGATGGAAACTCTTTTGAGATTGCTTCTTTCATCCATGGATCTTGATCGGTTAGTATAGTCGTTGGTGGCTTCTTCATCGAAGATGTAAAAGTCTATAGAGAATTTAAAAGCATTTAGATTTTCTATGTTAATTAAAGACAAGAAGCATATGCATACTAGAAAGGAACATATAATCAAATATTTTTTTTAATAAAAAAGATATTTAAGAAATAGTTACCTTCATTAACCAACGAAATGCAGACGCCGTTTCGTTCCGTAAGAGTGCACATCCAAATAGTATAGTCTTTCCATGATTATTCATACCCACAAAAATCCCAAATGTGATTTCATAAGAATTGACCTTGTATGTAGTATCAAATACAACAACATCAACGTATTTTTGGTACCAATCAAAACAAGAAGCCGAGGACCAAAAAATATGCTCTAACCTTCTTTCTTCATCAAGTGTATAAGCATATTGAAATTTAAAGGAATTTTTTTTTGCATCCTCACAATACTTCAAAAGATCCATGACATCACTTCCTTCAGTTTTTTTTATTAGCTTTCACAAAAAGATTGCGAATGTCCTTTTCAGTGTATGGAAGATAACCATGCTTCATATTTTTCTCTAGTTCTATAACCCGCATTATTTATTTAACCGAAAGCCCACCTTCTTTTAATAAGAAAATGCGTTCACTGTCATCTTCTAAGATAATTCGATAAGCCGGTAAAAAACGCACCTCTTTTTGGGTTAACAAACCATGATTATGTTCAACAATAAACGATGTAACTCGCCACTCAGTTGAAAATATATCATGATATTTTTGTAATTTAATTCGTAAATGAGCTTTGCATTCACACTTTGATAACCCCATTCTTTTTTATGAATCTACCTTTTTTTATTGAGAATCCTTGTTGATAAGCATATCTCTTATAAAAGACATAAGCTTTTTCTTCACTAAGAAAAATTTGACCAACAAATGGAATACAATTTGTCTCGGTTTCGTCTTTATCGACTTCTTCACTTGTTGCAATATTCAGACTTAAAACAGAGCTTTCTTTCTCAACATTCTCCACTAAATCACGATCAAGTTGCTCACTAATTATTTATGAACAACCATTATCTAAAAAAATATCTTATATTGAATATTCATTCTAATCAAAACTTATTTTATTGTTGGTCCCTGTAACACTAATATTATCCATTATGTTATTTATCATCTACAAATAAAAACAAAAACTTATAAAACAATAACATAAAGACAAGATGTAAACACAATAACATATAACATATTAAAACAAGAAGGTAAAAAAAATAAAAAAATTTGAATAGTACCTAAAGGTTGAAACGTAAACAGAAGAAGTTTTTTTTTTGTCAAGTAGTCTAATGAATAGAATTCAGTTTTTTGCAAGGTGAATAAGTGGGGTGTCCAGGGTTCGAACCCCGGCCCCTGCATATAACAATACATGTCCTTCCCAACTGAGCTATGTTCAAAGGGACGAAGTTTTTAAATATATACACAAATGCATACCAATATATAGAAAGAGCCAATTGAAAACCCATTTAGACCAAAAATATATATATAAAAGAATGAGAATTAAAAAAAAAAAAAAAAGAGTTGCTACCTGCAGAAAGTGGTGTCATAGGATTTCATGGAAGAAGTGTAAAAGGGCAATTTGTTGAAAAGTGGTGGCAGAGAGATGCTGTGTATTTATTACGTAAGAAATTTTGAAGCTAAAAAGAGAAGAAGGTCAAAAAGGCAACGGTAATATGAGATGCAACGCGCGTGTATATTTAATTCTGTTTTTAAAGAGTATTCAATACAGTCATTTCTATTTTAATTATGTTGACCAACGTTTCATATTAATTGAGGTTAATTAAGTGGTACCCATTTATTTTATTGTTCCATAACCAGTGCCCCGGGGCACTGGATAGCATTACCCATTTTTTTATCATACACTTTTGTTTATGTTTAGAATAGCATGCTCCAAGGCATGACATGTAGTTTATATATCATCTGAGTGAATAAATTTGCTACTTTGATAGTGGTAAAATGAATAAGGATCCCAAAATATTCAACTTTTGATAAAGAGAAATGATATTTGTACAATCATTTATCAACAACTTTATCTTTCATATTCACATTATCAGAGGCGGAGGCTTGTATGGGCTGAGGTGGGCCATGCCCACCCCCATATATAGGGAAATTACGAAAATACCCTCAACTTATTTTGTTTTCACACCCAGCATTTCTCAGACTTTTCCCCTTCTGTTCCTCTGTTCCACCGCGCTAGACTTTTCCCCCTCTGTTCCTCTGTTCTCATTCTGACATAACCTTCAACCCTTCCGACCGCGCGACCGCCACTGATTCTCACCCATTTTCGACCGCGCGACCGCCGGCACCGACCACTCACTCCGTTACTCCCTTCTCTCTCATTCAGAAAAGATCAAACAACAACCCTTTTTCTTTTCACTCTCTGTTTTTCCAATCCAAATGGAAAGGTAATTTCTTGACTATTGTTGATTTTCTTTTTGATTTTAGAATTTAAAGGTGTTTGTTTGTTGTTGTTTGCTACTAAGATTGATTGTTGTTTGTTGATTGATGATTACTACTATTACTAAGTTTGAATGTTAATTAATTTTCTTATTTGTTGTTCTTGTTTGTTGATTGTTGGTACTTGGTAATTGAATTTTGAAACTGCAATGTTTTCATATTTTTGTTGTTATGCATCATTTTCATGATTCCTTCATTTTTACTTTAGTTATGTTATATTGACAAAGTTATCAATAATTTTTCTTATGTATCAGTTAATTAAAGTAGGTTAGTTTAAAAAAAAAGTAGAGATTTATAAGATCATGTAAAGAAATGACTGATCTCTCATACTTTAATGATCACCAATTCACGTGTAAGTTGAAATAAGACTGCATCAATATATGCCAACTAATAGATAGATGCTCAAGAGAGTAATACCAATTGATTATATAATAACAAAACAGTTAATTATATATCATTGTAAGGGCTAAAAATGTGGATTTCCAGAAAGTGCTAATAGATCTTTCTTTACCATTTTAAATGAATAGATCAACAAGATGGTTGGCTTATAGTTTCTCTCACATCATGCCAACAAGTTTTGAAAATTTACATTGCATATGGAAATATGGACTTATCGAATTATTTGACTTATGGAATTATTTGTTTTTTTGAAAACAGAAAAGTTAAGAAGAAGAAGAGTATAACACTTGATCATTTTTATAAGAAGAGAGCTTGTGAGAGTGAAATAGATGAACAAGGAATGACTCCTCCATCTCAACCTGTTAAAGTTCCCAGAATTGAAGAAGTGATAACTTCTACATCTCAACCTGTTGATGTTCCAAGAATTGAAGAAGACATAACTCATACAACTCAACCTGTTGATGTTCAAAGAATTGAAGAATTGCATAACGCGGGTGATTTTTTGAAGTCTTTAGAACGTGATCCTGGAAAGCGTTCCCCAATATGGACATTTCCACCAAATCATGTGGATGAAATACGAAGAGCTTATCTGAATTGGGTCCATATCAAATCCATTTAGAAGAATATCCTTTGTCTGGTAAAGGGGATCATCCAAGACGGTTTAAAGACACTTGGTTTAGCTTATTTCATTCATGGCTAGAATATTCACCTTCAAAGGATGCCGCATTTT
>Ga0315915_1010544_pt1 | contig 10210 bp, 4 predicted proteins | sample MpolbnodulesMG_FD_207738 | JGI IMG/M metagenome (GOLD analysis project Ga0315915, IMG submission 207738) | Medicago polymorpha root nodule microbial communities from Los Angeles, California, United States - branched nodules | ecosystem: Host-associated > Plants > Roots > Nodule | place: USA... | reverse complement strand
TTTTTAAAGGAAATGGGACCCGGGGGAGAGGGAGGGGGGAGGGAGAGAGAGGGAGAGAGAGAGAGAGTATCTATTTGAGACACTCTTCTCATTAGATATTCATCTTCTTTTCTCTACAATGGAAGTACTTGTTAGGTATTGATGCATATGGAGTTAAGATACTCCTATTGTGGATGGCCATTATCATATATATCAAGTAAATCGCTTATTTTTGTTTTCTTTTTAATTTCTTGGTTATAGTACGAATAAGAGAAAAATAATTCTCCTTTTTGTTTGCTTTTTCTTTATGCACTTCCGTTTTTCTTTGTATTACTAGCCGTGACAAAATAACGGTGCGTTTTAAAGGTATTGTGGAGTAACCATGTGATAAAAAGACTAAACTATTTAGTACATTATTTGCATACAAAGGGTATATCTCATTTGTACATGAAAAGTACATGACATAATACGATCATACATCATTTAAAGTAGCTTTAAATTGCATAAATTAGTGACAATAGCTCACCTTATCTTTCCAAAGTCAAACTTAAGGGTAAGGTAAAGAGGTAAAGGGTATGAAAAAGGAAACTAACAAACCAACATATTGTTCATTTGTCCAAATCTACATTTTCCAAAACCATAATCTTAGAGTGCGTGTAGTGTGAAATCACGGGGATTGTGACTACAAGCAATTACACACATCTTGATAATTTGGCTGAAATTGAGTGATTCAAATTTCTAAGTTTAATATTTTAAATTAAAAGAATCAAAATTTGTTTAAATATTTGGACCATTCAATCTTAATCAAACAACCGAGATACATGTGACTATGCGCTGTCACAATACACCCAATCTAAATTTCAAGTTCAAAGAGGATATTTTATTTTGGAGAAATGATATTTGAACATCTATTTTGTGATAACTTTTGCTACAACTTTCTCTCTCATACTCACATTATATTTTACTTTATCTCTCTATTGCTTTGATTTTCGTGCAATACCTATTTTTTCTTTACAAATTATGGTTGTCCCCATAAGTTGTCAATTAAAAGTTGTTCAAATAACACTCCTCTTTATTTTGAGTATAGCATATTCAACACATTAAAGTTTTAATAAAATGATATCTTTATACATAAAACTTATCAATTATTTTCTATTTTGAATCCTTAACAACTATTCTAACTCTTAAGGACACTTATTATCATAACTCTTCTTTTTTTTCATTTACTAACTTGTGTGTTATTGTCTAGTTCAAGATAGTTGTACATTGTTAACTTTTTCTTTGATCTTTGATCAAATTTTAAGTTGCACTAAATTCCAAATTCTTCTTAAAAAAAACAAGATCTGATAAATTATAAGCATGATTGCGTCTACGTGTCAAAACTACAATTATTATATAGAAACAATTGACAAATTAGTAATATATGTAGGGAAAATATTGATCCATGAATAGGCGTAGCTACCATTTCAGGGAATTAGCGGTATCCAAAAGCTAAATAACTTGGAGAAAATGAAGACAATCAAGATAGACGTAGCATTGGCCTAAGTTTGAATAATTCAATATTCAATTAAATAGAGTACTATGTTTCTTTCGGCCTAAGAATATATCAATACAAATAATATATTAATACAAATAATATTAACATTGCAAATAGAGAACAATGTTTCCTTTAGTATATACCTTGTCGTGGATGTTACATAAATATTTTAAAGTCTTATTACAACTTTACATGTCAAATTGTCAATCTTGCTTGCAACGATATATGCGGTGGCGGAGCAGGAATTTCATAGAGTTTGAGCAAAATTTTAACTGTAAATTCACATGTGATATAATATATAAATAGTCATAAATCAAAATAAAATATGCTCGTCATTTTATCAACAAAAGTATAATTTGAAATAAAAGAGATGAAATATAGCATGCCAATGATGTGCTGGATAAAATTAGGAGGTAAATGTACTTTCCAAATTTATAGTAGAATAAAAAATATATAAAAAAAATAAAACAATGATAAGTTTTAGTGACAACCGCAACCGTAGGTAGATGTCCTTAATGTTTTTAAAATGATATTCTTAGAATGACCGGCTGTTTTGTCCATTGGTAAAGGTGGAAAATATGTAAAGATGATGTATAAACGGACACATTTAGCTACGGAAATTGTTGAGAATACGATGAAAATCACACCAATAAAATACTTGATATGTGGAGCAAATAATAATCAAACAATCAAACCAAAGTGTATGGAAATTATACACACAAGCAAAAGTAGAAAACAATGAGAGAAAAGAAAGAGAGAACACACGAAATTTGTTTACCCAGTTCGGTCCAATACTGACCTAGTCTGGGGGGAGAGCACCCCTCCGTTCCACTATAATGATGAGTAACTTTACAAAAGAGATATTAATGGGTTACAAGAATAAGTCTCCCGGCTAATTCTGCCCAAAGTCTCAATCTCTTCATGTGACCAAGAGACTCAATCCTAATAGTGTTTCCCAAGGTGAATCAACCCCAACCCTAGTGTTTGTTGCCAAGAGCAAACTCTATACAAACCCTAGTTTTCTTGTTGACATCTAAACCATTGTTTTCAGTCCTCTTTATCTCAAGGTTTACTCTGATACAAAGTCTATATTTATAGTAAAAGTATCCCTCATAAAATTGGAACAAATCTCAGCCTAAAAATACGTTTCTGTTATATTTTCTGTTGGCAAATTCGGGCCCCGATTTTGCTCTTCGGCCACCGATATTTCACGTACCAACAGGCTGAAAAACCACAACCAAATTCAGGCCCCAGACAACACCATTCAAGCCCCGATTTTGATATATTCAAAACTTCAATTTTGAGTCACTTTTACAACAGAAATCAACCCTACAGTGACGGATTTCAGTTGTCACTAAATGTCAAGTTTCTTGTATTGATACAAAGAAAGTATGAGTTAAGTCCGGACATGTGCCGAGGCTTGTTGGGGTAAAACCGCCCATGAATATATGTTATCCAAAATTTCCTTATCAAAACCTTGATTTTTGTCGTACAATTGAAATCAATTCACACCATCATTGTTTTTTCACTAATCTTTGACTAGGTGAGGCCTTTTTAAGTTCAAACACCTCATTCACCCAAATTCATTTACATTAATTTTTACCCCCAAAAACCGTACATTTACCTTTTCTTTTTTTGTTTCAAAAGCCTTGTAAATCTATCAATAGTTTTTTTTTTTTAGGGATAAATATATCAATAGTTGTAAACCTTTAAATGCATAATTTAAAAATCGAAACTTTGAACAAATGCATAAGAAATCCGAAAAATCCGAAATTTGAACCGCTTACGTGCGCATTGATTTTTATTAAATTATTATTATATTTTTGAGGTAATTTTTTATTTGTTGAAAAGTGTAAATAATCTTATTTTGCTTTAAATTTTGGAGAAAAAAAAGTGTAAATAGTCTTGTTTTGCTTTAGAGTTTGGAGAAAATGTATTGTTCTCACTCAGTGGCGGAGCCAGAAAAAATAGTTTGGGTGGACCGCTAAAATAAACTATAAACAATAATATGCAAACTTAAAATTAAAGTAGTAACCAGCATTAAAAAGCTTGGATTGATGCTTTCAAAAAAATAAATCAATTATAAATTTTTTTGTATAATACAACTCTTAATTGGAGAAATTTTCAGTTGACAAGACAATAAAAAAGAAATTGGTAACCTCCAAAAATTAAAAGGTCTGTAAACCTCTACTAACCAGCCAAATCTAAGCATGAAAAAAATCACATATATCACTTTTCGAACTGCCGAAAACCTAAACCGTTGAAAAATTGTTTAAAACCTTGCCAAATAGACATATAAGTTTTAATTTTTTAATTTTCAAGGTGGGCCACTAAACCAATTAGCAGAAATTTGAATCTGCTGAACACTAAACTCATAGCAAAATTGTTTAAAATATCGCAAAATAGATTTATGGTCATTGATTTTTTAATTTTTTCGGATAGACCGCGGCCCACCCCAGCCCATAAAGGGCTCCGCCCCTGATCCATTCAGGATTCTCTTTCATTTATAGATTTTTTATGGAGGTAGAATATGACTTCTAAGAAAAAGTAGTTGACTTAAGCTAAAATATATAGCTTGGCTTAGAAAATATACTAGTTGACTTGCAACATCTATCTATACAAAAACATAATAGATTTTGATTTTATATTTTTAAATAAAATGAGAAATTATGCAATTACATCTAGTTAGTTAAATCAAACTTTTTTTTTTTAGGGATATCTTAAAATGACTTAAACAAAACATATGTCTAATATACTAGTGTACATAAGACTATTGGCATAAATATAACATAACATGGTGCTAATCAAGCACCATATTCATCCATAACCATTTGTTCACACCATGTAATATATACACTATTTGACACTACAAAGATCCAAGACAAAAGTGCTAACAAAATCACTATGTCATGGTCTTCACTTTAGTCAAGTTTAACACACATTATTATCATACATGTAACATATTTGCTACTTATAGTATACTAATTGATCTTTCACTCCTTATGTACCTAGCTAAAGGAAGGAGTACCATAAATATATACACACTATACTATGTGTATATTATAGTATAGTATACATGTACCTAATGCAAGACCATATCTATATATACACTCACACACACTATATTTTATATATGATTATTTCATGATGATATATTTAATTTTGTAGTTTGAGTTTGATTTGATTGATGTTGTTGACGTTGATTTACATGCACCATGGAGTTTGTAGAGAATCCCAAGCACCAACTTCAGCAAAATTTGCACCTGAATTATAAATTCCATCAGCATCATCAACAATCATTGGAAAATCCATTGAAATTGCAGCATCTAAAGACATAGCAGCTTCTGTCCAAATTGAATCATCATCAATTACTGGCATGGTTTCATAATTCACTGTTCCAAAAAATGAATCACTAATCTCCATACCCTTTGAATCCATTGTATTTGTAATAGTACTATCCAATGGAAATGACATAACAGAATTATCACTGCTATATATTGGTGTAATATCACCACTAACTTGTTGAGAAGACAGAGACACAAAAACAGGACTGTTGTTGTTGTTGATGTTGTTGTTCATGTTTATGTTGTTACAAATATTGAAGCTGTTGTTAATGTTATTGTTGTTGTTGGGTTGAATTTGAATATGAGGATGTTGTTGTTGCATTTGAGGTGGTGTAGGAGAGGGTGATGAAGTATTTTGAGGGGGTGTAGAAAGTTCTGGGAGGTTAAGTTTTGCATCAGAACCATAAAGTTTACGAGCTGCAGCATCATATGCTAAAGCAGCTTCATGAGAGGTTTCAAAAGTACCAAGCCAAAGACGAGCACCGCGATTCGGTTCGCGGATTTCAGCCACCCATTTTCCCCATGTTCTCTGCCTTACACCTTTGTAAGTGCAACTTGCATTTTCAGGTCCTCCTTTACCTCTCATACACCCTTTTCTTGAACTTGCTTGTGCTGGCCTTTTCAGCTGTTTTCTCTCTTCTATTCCCATCCCTGATTTCATCATTTTTTTTCAGCTTCTGTTTCTGTTGTTTGTGTAGTGTTTGTGTATGACACAGTCAGGTTTCAACAGAGAAGAGAAATGAAAATGTGGATGGATTTGAGTGTGTGTTATGTACCAAAACAGAATTAGAGTAAGGTATTTATATGTGAAAACAAATGTGTAGTAATGTGCTAAATACAAGTATATGAAACGTGGCCCTTAGTGAGTTTGAGCTGCTACTTGTCATCATGAACAAGGCTAACCGTGTCAACTATTAGCCTTACTGTTGATATATCTTGTACACACTTGGCTTAAGCTTTTCTATATAGTTTAATTCTCAAGAACAAAATTCTCACTTGATTTCCCTTTTTCCTTTGTTTTTTCTTTTTTTTTGTTTCAAATCATTAATGAAGGGTCATGAATTAATTGAATGTAGGTATATTTACTTAGGTCTGGTAATTCAGAGATCGGCCAAAGAGTACGTAAAGTATGGTCGACAATTGTTTCAGCTAGAATTTAAACTAGGGTTTTTAAACGACATATTATTAACTCGAGCTCGTTATATACTTGAGTCCAATCACATAGTTAATGAATGAATGTAGCATATAATAAAGTATTATAGATAGATGGTTAAAGGGTTGTGTTTTATTATATATTTGTTGTTGTTTTGAGAGAGTAATGTGGATTTGGATAATAGACATTTACTATTGGGTAGGTTCGGTGACGTTTGGAGGAAACGGTTGAAGATAAGTATTCAAAAATCACATTCACATGAGAAGCCTTTGTACGTGGAAAGAAACAATCCCAGGTGTTTGAAAGTGCAAGAGAATTGGAATCAGTCATCAATGTGGCTAGTAAAAGAGCCAAAAACTAACTAGATTCATTGGAATCTTACACCACTTGCAGACACATTTACGAGTTTACCAATATTGATAATAACCATTATGCATTGCACCTGTGTGTATCACCTTTTTATTTTGTTAAGGTTCAGATTTAAGAATCTCAATTTGATATGATAAGTACTAGTAGTATTGTGCACTACATTACTAGTATACTATCTTGTGCCTTTTCTTTTTGTTTGTTGAGGTTAAAAATTCAAAGTGGTTCCTCTATGCCTCGGTTAGGAATATATCTCTTGAAAGTCTAAACATAAAAGAACTTTGCATAACATATTCCAAGTGCACTTCTCTGTACCTATAAATAAATAAATAAAACTGAATTGAGTGATTGTGATCAAAATAGATACTAGAGATGTAAAAGTTAATTACATATCAGTATATATTGGTTTGGAGTTAGTTGGTCTAATTGACTATAAAAATTTTAATATACTATTTGATGTAACAGTTACAATTCTCTCCTAAATGAATATTATTTTCATTTCTTTTTTCTATACTTTTTCTTGTTTATGAGTTCAATAAAAAAAAATCTATTAATAGAGGGTCATTAGTTCATGATAGTGATACCATATGAAAAATGGGGTATCCCCTCACTTTCAAAGTTTTAGGGAGAAATTTGTTCTACTCTCAAGTTTTGAAGGTAATGAGAAACAACCAAGTGATAAGTAGACTAAACTATTTAGTACACTTGTGTATACAATAAGGCTTATCACATTTGTAGTGGAAGAGTACATGACACAATATGGTCATACATCTACATCATTTAAAATAGCTTTAAATGGTATAAAACTTTAGTAGTTAACCTTATCTTCGCAAAGTCAAACTCAAGGGGTGCAGTAAAGGGTATTCAAAAGGAACCAAACAAATCAAGACATTGTTTGGTCAAATCAAGGTTGTGTGCATTCACATCTATGTGACACAACCTTGGGAATACATGTAGTTACGCACATCTTAGTCGTCTAATTAAGATTAAACACTCAAAATTTTAATCTCAGCATTTAGATTTTAAAAAACCATAATCTAATTTTGGACTGTCCAAGATCGAGATGCATGTGTGTGTGCAGTCACACTGCGCTGCACCTAATTCAAACCCCAATTCCTGAGAGTGTTTTATTTCTCATTGACTAACTTTTGTTTAAGGAAAGTTGTACATTGTAAACTTCCAATTTGATCTTTGACCAAATTTTCTGTTGCACTAAATTCCAAGTTCCTCAACAAAAACAAGAGCTTATAAGTTGTAACTGTGAGCACAATTTTGCTTCTAGGTGTCAAAGATACGGTTATTATTATATGGAAACAATTGACATATTGCAAACAGATGCAATAAAATATAGTTGATGACCATATTAACAATTTACATTACAACTATTGATCCATGAATAGGCGTCGCTACCATTTCATGGAATTGCCGGTATTCAAAAGCTAAATAACTTGGAGAAAAATGAACACAAGGCAAGACAAACTTAACAGTGGACTCAGTGTGCAAAATTCAATATTCAATGGAGTACAATGTTTCCTAGTCCTAAGAATATATCAATATCAATAATATTAACATTGCAACAACTGATACAATTTACAACAACTGATATATTTACATGCTAAATTGTCAATCTTGCTAGTAACAAAATCTAAGGTCCAGGATTGGACTATCACTTGATAATACTTCCAAGGTCTGACATCACATTAGTATTTCCTCTAAAACCAGAGTTAATTCTTTTAATTTTTGTTCTCTGATAATGTCAAATTAACACCCGAACCAAATTATGAGTAGTCTTTGCCGAAAGCGCCGTTGAACTGCAAGTGTTTGACAAAGTATAGGACGCAAATCTCACCGTGGCACACTAGAAACCAACGGTTCCTTGGAATCAACACACTGCCTTAAAGCAGCCCTTATCTCCTTTAACATCTCGCTAACCTTGATACGCTTTCTGCAATAAGGCAACATAAAATTTTGACCTAAGCCGACTGGGTACTATGAAAAGTATGATATAAATTGTCTAAACAATTAGCACTATTTGTGAAATGAAAAGTTACAAAGGAAAACCCTTCAGAAAAGAAATACTATGACACAAAACATCAAGCACTTACAGAACACTAACTCCAATAACAGAGTGAGGTCGTGGATAGTCCTCAAGTTTCTTTTCCTTTGGGTCATTTTCTTCAGACGATAATTGAGCCGAAACTTCAGAGCTTGGTTTTGGTTCAGAAGCTGCACCATTGCTGCCAATTCTCATAATTTCTTGAGTCAATGTTGGAAGCCTGTCCTCAACCTGAAATTAAAATTAACGAACATTTTTATTGTGTGACTTATTTTTTCATATTACAAGATAGTAATATGGAAGGGTGAGCTTTGGCGCAATGGTAAAGTAGACGCCATGTGGCGAGGTGGCCTTGGGTTCTAGATGTAGAAACAGAGCCTCCCATCCCAGGGGCTAAATGTATGACCCTCACTAGACTCCGCAATGATGGGAGCCCCATGCACTGAGCCTCCCTTTACAAAATAATAGGAAATTAAAAGATATACTCAAACTCAGATTGAGGGTAGTAGTAGGAAACTACATACCTCTGGCAGGTCAATCTTATTCAAAACAACAATGTATGGTCGTTCAAGGTACTCGGGATTATACATGCGCAACTCCTGCAAAACAGAATTAGAATGGAGAGAATGAGCAAGATTAAAAACTCCAAAACATGAGGGAAATGATAAGTTGGACTGACCACAAATTACTTTATGCACATTAAACTGACTAAATTTTATGCACAAATTACTTCCTGCTGATGACTCAAAATCCAAAAGCAAAAGAAAGAGGAAAGAATAAAGAACAAACAGCAAATTTGTGGCTATCAATAGATTGTTTTTGAGGTAAATTATCAGAGTTAATAAAGGCAATAGACCAATTAAACTCCCTTCCAAGCATTTGACTAAAAACTTGATTAAAAATTCAACGGCAAACATTATGTATACATGGATGGTAAAACATAGATGTGTTGAAACTTCAATTTTTTAATTTCATATCAATGGTTGAGAGGTCTTAATTTATCCTCAAAAGTGAAATATCCCTTTAGAGGAACCAAATCCCCCTTCTCTGATTGTTAGAAGAATGCAATCTATAAGATTATTCGGAACTCGTTTGATTAGTTTGGGATTTTTTGTGCGTTGAGGCGTGTTGGTTTTTCTAGTGATGGGGATTAAATCTAACACATTGTCTGCATCGTTTTTGCAGCGGGGTAAGCTATGTATATTCCTAGCATACCTTGTGCTGCTCACTATTGGTGATATATTATTAATATTTGCTTCTTAAAAAAAATAATGGAGTCTATAAGGGCGTAAACCAAACACCCATAACTTCAAGTAAACCTGTTAAACCAAGAAAAAACTTGAATCTAAATCATAAAATACAATGTACATACTTCTCTGACAGTTCTGTAGTCATTTACAGGGTTTTCGGTAGATGCATCAACAACATGGACCAGTAGCCGGGTCCTCCTTAGATGCCTCAAAAAATTGCGACCAAGACCCTGAAAGATTAAAAAAAATCAAATTTAATAATTAGCAGCTAAATGATTTAAAAGATGGACATTTGACGGCGATATATATATATATATATATATATATATATGTATGTATGTATGTATGCATTTATTGATACCTTTCCCAAGTGAGCACCTTCTATAAGACCAGGCAAATCTGCCAATGTAGCTTCAGACGAATACATCCCTGCTCCCAAGTTGGGATCACCATCAAGGCGTCCAAGATTTGGCATTAACGTTGTAAAAGGATAATCTGCAATATCGGGTTTTGCAAGTGTAATGG
>Ga0315915_1010537_pt1 | contig 10217 bp, 5 predicted proteins | sample MpolbnodulesMG_FD_207738 | JGI IMG/M metagenome (GOLD analysis project Ga0315915, IMG submission 207738) | Medicago polymorpha root nodule microbial communities from Los Angeles, California, United States - branched nodules | ecosystem: Host-associated > Plants > Roots > Nodule | place: USA... | reverse complement strand
AATTAGGCTGTGAAAAAAGGAAGACTAGTCTTTGTATATATAGCAAAACAAGGATATGATTGAAATTTTAGTTTGTTTTAAACATATCTTTTTTGTTAAAACCCCGTAACAAATTTCTCTCTCCTTTAAAAATAATCTATTAAAAAAAAGTTGCTCATAACAGCTTCTCATTGGAAGCAGTTTTTAGATTTTTTTTAGATTCTGATTTTTTTGAAAATCTGTAAAAAAAACAGATGCAATATTAAAAAAAGTGATTATTTTAAAAAAAAAAAGTGATTTTCTTATAAAAAAAAGCTGTAACAAACGAGCCCCAATACAAATCCAAATTCGCTAAAAACAAAAAGGATGAATCTGTGAACAAACTCACAACATCCATGTTAATAGCATAAAACGGCAAAGTACCTATGCCTACAAATATGACTATGGGCTCGTTTGGATTAGCTTATTTTAGAGCATATATAAAACAGCTTATGCAAATAAATAAGTTTTTTATGTACTAATTATAAGTTTTTAAGGTAGTTTATAAAAAACCCGTTTATGAAGATACAATTTTCGTTAGTGAGAGTTTATAAATTAAAATAAAAGCTTATTTATTTACATAAGCTATTTTTCATAAGCTCAAAATAAGCTCAAACCAAACGGGGCCTTAATATGAAAGTATATTATTAAAAAAAAATGCAAGATATGGATAGATAAAAAATAAGAGCTAACAAATATGCTTTAATGTTATTTCACTCGGTTATGGGTCACAAAGAAAAGAACTTCAGCAGTTTCTGGCCCTCTGAGTTTGGATTATGGGTTGAATCCAAAAAATTATAATAATAAAAGATGAATCTGACATCATAAATCAATGTATGATTATAAAAAAAAATTCTTAAATGAATGCATGACAATGTAACAACTCTTATGTCGAGTTTTCTAGAAGAGGCTAATATGGTTGGTCATAACCTGGCTAAGGTGGCCATATACAACACCTGTTCTCAGCTTTATTTTGACATTCCCCCTTGTATTGATTCTTTGATTTTTAATGAAATGCATTAGTTTTCTCTTAAAAAATAAATGAAATATGATTTCGTGACATGGATGCAGGTGAAAGCAAAAAATGCTCTCCATCGTTTAACAAAAGAAAAGGATGGAGTTGATGGTTCAAGCATCTACATGTACTTGTTCTCCAATGTTGTTTTTTTATTGAGTTACACACATTGATGAATTTCTTTATGATCTTCATCCCTCTTCATTCACATGTTGTACTTTTTCCTCATGTTAATTTCTTTATTTTAATTTAATTGAAAAACAGATATGGTGAAGGATGGGACTTTGGTGAAGTTGCCAAAAATGGGCGTGGGATAAACGCTTCTCAGTTCAATCTTGCTGGAACACAAATTGGGAGGTAGGCTTTGCCTTTTTTCCATCACATGTTGCTTAATAATCATTCAAAACGTTTTTTCTTTCTACATGTACAAGATAGAACTTCTGGTTTAAATGTTCTTTTTGGTTTTTGTATTTTTTTTTAATTAAGAAAGAAGTCAATCCAAACATGCATCTGCCGATGCAAGTTCAACTGATATGGTTATTATGTATTTACGTTCTAATTTTTAATAATTGTCCATTGTTACTTAAACTTCTGATCGTTGAATTTTAAACTGCTCTATTTTTTTTATTGTTGATTTGTCTTGCTGGAATGTAATATTCAGCTTTAACGATCGAATTCGTGATTCCGTGCTTGGTGGATCTCCATTTGGCCACCCTCTTCAACAGGGTTTTGTGACTGGTCTACTTTTGCAGGTATTTATTTTCTTTCTTTAATAACTTAATTCCTACTCCTTCTCCTCCCTTCTCAAGCTTCTTGATAATATATTTATATAATTTTTTTATTAAAAAAGACTAGTTTGCAATCCTGTGGCCTACTGATAATTATTCATGTCACAGATTGTATATTTTTGGCCCCTTCCTTAGATGTTTTCTGTATCCATTCCTATTAGATGCCCATTTTCCACTTCATAATGAACATCTTTGGCTCCACTAGTAGAATTCTAATGTGATTTGTTGCCACAAATTAACATGGAAAAATATGCTCAGCAATCCCTTTTAGTGCTTGCATGCAATTTTAATTCAAAAACTTGAGTGTTGTGTTTTATCCTATTTCTGCAGCCTAATGGCTATGATCATGGAACAGAAGCTAATATGAAATCCATGCTTGCTGCATCAATGGATCACATCCAGGTTTTGGCTTTATGAAATTTTGTATTATATTTCAAGTTTAAAATATTGGAACACACCGTTGAAATTATTGAATATTGCAGTGCCTGCTGGCAAACTTGATATTTTTATGGTTGGATTTCATGTAAATTTTGATGTTTTATGTTTTTGACTCGCATCCTTTCTTATTTCTCTGTTTCAGCATTTGAATAGGTGTGTCATTTTATACTTATATCCAAATAGTAAGCATTAAGAACAGGGGAGATGATTAGTAAATTCTCTGTGCAAAATTTTGGAGGGAAATTAGCTCACAATATTTTGACATGATTTTGCATAGATGAAGTCAGTTTCTTTGTCTTTTGGTTTACTTAAATTCAAAAGAATTAGAACTTAACTTATACTATACTATTTAGTTTACTTACAAACTCCCCTTAAGATGGATACTTGGTAGCTGTAGCAGCCACAAATTTTATCGATTATCTATCTAATATGCGATCTGCATATGCATTTGACGGGACACAACTTTTGATCATATAAAGTAAACAATTTACTCAATTTCTCTTACTTTCTCTTTGACCCTTCTCTCTTAGTGAGTTAGTGTGCTTTGTGGTTCTCTGTAAGTGTATCAATGCAATACAAAAAAATATACATGCATTATTGACTGCTAGAGTTCTGTAACATCCTGTCATCACTATTCCGATCAATTTGGTATATATAAGTCATTCATATTCTTTCATGTTTATTAGATTGGAATGGCTGGAAACTTAAAAGATTTTGTACTAACCAACTCCCAAGGAGAAGAGGTATTGACATTGGTCCACTTGCTATGTCTATTGGAATTAAATTTGTACTGTGTGCATAATATTTAAAAAATATCACCATGTCTGTTTCATTTGAATAATTGAATTGTCCTAGCAATTAAGAAATAATATTGAAATTATGATTTAATTCTTATTTCGAAGTATGATCTAGTGTTTTCTTGTTTTAGGAAAGAAAAAAGAGTGTGTATTTAAAAATTGAGATATAAATAATTAATATTGTTTTATTCTGCTGGGAAGGGATGGGTGTTGGGGAAGTAGCTGATGGAAACTGGTATTTAATAGTAATAATTGACTTTTATTGTTGATAGAATAAGATTACACGATAAATTTCCAAGAAAATTTTGGTTCTCTCCCCTCCAAGAATTTGAGAGCTTGGTCTCTCCCTCCCAAATAACCATTTCTAATTTTCAGAAGTAACCCACAACAGCCTGTGGTTTCCCTTTTATTCACACAATACATAACTAACTTAATAACTGCTTACTACATAATAACTTACACAATATCTGCCATAATTGCTATTATAAAATATAATATTTATTTATTTAATAATAATAATAATAATAATAAAAAATAATTTCACAGTTGCTTTCGAATTGTGGGCTCTGCAATGTGGAGAATGGTAGTCCTGACTCATGACTCTTGAGTTTGTAGTGGAGGGCGGCTGTGGTTGGCGTGGCAAGTGATGACAATGTTAGGAATAAGATTAGTTGTTGCTGAGATCTCACCTCGACTATAGATATGGCCTAAGTAATCGTCGATTCCTAATAAGGCTTGGACAATCCTCATCTCTTGAGCTAGCTTTAAGAGTTGAGCAAGACCAAAAACCTAAATTTTTAGCAGGGATTAGAGCTTATCCTAAATCTGTTATTGGACCACCCATATTTCACTACACTCTAGATGTTCAGTCCTAAGCGCGAGACAATGTTGTTGTCGGACCAACTGTATATGTCCATGCTCCAGATTTGTCTATGGAAGTATTGACGGTAGCTGGTAATTAGTAATAAAGATGCTGGTTGAGGTGTTAGAGAAGAGTGGTAGCAATGGCAGTAGTAGATAAATGGAGAGGTGGAAGTTATGACAAAGTGTAAGTACAGGTGGTAGCGATGATGGCGGAACAGATGTGGAGATAGTTCTTGAAGTATCAAACTGAGGTGGTGAAAGCAATTACAATACATGCATGTGAGCTGAAGAGAGTGACTAGAATCAGAACTCTTAGGCTCTGTCTGGGGGTTTGGAGGGGAAGGGAAGGGAGGGTTTTGGAGGGAAAAATAGAGAAATCTTTCAAATTTTTTGAGTGTTTTTGTAGAGAATGATAAATTAATATTTATGATTAATCTATTTTTAATTTTGAAAGTATTATAACGACATATATTGGGTTTGGAAAAATTACCCAAACCCCCTAAAACCCTTCAAACTCCTCCTCCAATACTAAACCCCCCAAAGCCCTTCCCTCCCATAGCTCTCCATTCTTTCCATTTATTCCTTCCTTTTTTTACAAGCCCTCCCCTCTCCTCGCCTCAGAACTCCCAAAGAGAGCCTAAAAGAAAATTTACAGCTAGGAAGTTTGGACCAGGACTAAAGATATTATCATACATGCTCTATGGAGATCATGGATTTTTTTTTCATGATATTTTGGAAAAGATACCTGCTTGCAGCTTTGGTTGGTTTGTTATTTTGCATACATGCAACAAATTTGTGAACCTAATATGCACAATAATGAAAATGTTGGTGCATTTCCTCTGATAGATGATATCATCAAAAATTGATACCTGTAGGCAGGATGAGAACTCTTTTTATGAGAAATCTTGCCAAATAACTTATTATGATTACATCAGGTGAAAGGGTCGGAAGTATTAACATATGGTGGGACACCCGTTGCATTTGCCTCATACCCTATAGAGACTGTAAGTGTTTTCCATAGTATATCCCCTGGCCCCACTTTTCCACTTCTATAATTCTCTGTATTTTTGAGAAATGATCTAGATTTTAAATTATCAATATTGAACATCTTTTTCAACAATGTGCCTGTGAAAGGGGATAAAAACATTTTGAACATCTTTAGTTGATTACTTTTTCAGGTCAATTATGTTTCTGCTCATGATAATGAAACCCTTTTTGACATTGTGAGCTTAAAGGTAATATGATATGGTCAATATTCTCAACATTCTATTTTGCACATGCAATTTTTTTTTCCTGGGTCTCTGGTACAAGTTCATTATTTACTTTCAGACTCCGATGGATATCAGTGTAGCTGAGAGATGCAGGATAAACCATTTGGCAACAAGTGTTATAGCATTATCACAGGTAAAATGTTCGCTGCTTAAATCACGAGATTTTGTATTTCTTTTATTTATACTGATCTTATGTTGGAGGCTTCAGTAAGTGCAACAAATAGTATAGGGTAGGATGAGACAATCTAGAATACGAAGTTATTTTTTGACAAAATATAGGTTAAGTTAATAAACTTGCAAAAGTATAATCTGATTGTTCAGCAGATTGTAACTGTCGATTTCTTATAGCGAGACTATTATGGTACTAAAGAATTTCTGTTCTTAGGGCATACCATTTTTTCACTCTGGTGATGAGATACTCCGCTCAAAATCACTGGATCGAGATTCATACAACTCTGGGGATTGGTTCAACAGGTATTCTCTACACAATCAACTTCTGCTATGTGTATTAACTATCATTGTCACTGCATTATATTTGCCAAAACTAGTATCATCTGTATCATTTCATTATAATGGTCTAGTATTTATAGTTGTTGCTTTGTTATTTTATACAGATATAGTGTCACTTATAATGTGCTTATTTCACCTAACTTTACTTTTAATCTCGTAATTTCAGGCTTGACTTTACATACAATTCCAATAATTGGGGTGTTGGTCTTCCTCCACAGGAGAAAAATGAAAAACACTGGTCACTGTAAGCATTCAAATACTTCATTATCACCCATTTAGTGAACGATCTTCAAATGCATGCCTTAACATTACAGATTAAGGAAACATTTTTTTATTAAAAAGTATGACATTCAATACATTAGTAATTAATATAAACTATCAAGTATTACACTTAACTACGGATAATTTCTAAGCGCACTTGTTGGCATTGCTTCATAAAATATGCCACACTATTTGTCCAAAAAAAATGCCACACTAGGACACCGACTTACCCAGCATTACATTGATAAAACTTACTATCTGTTGGGTTGTTGCAATTGTGATTTAAGGAAATCATTTTGTTTGTTTACCACTTCTATTGCATTTGTTTGCTACTTCATGATCTTGAGTATCCTTTGACTTTTCAGAATGAAACCAAGACTGGCAGACCCATCCTTCAGGCCTCAAAGGATTGACATCCTAGCTACCATGGACAATTTCTTAAACCTGTTACGTATTAGGTATTCTTCACCACTTTTCCGCCTGAGGACGGCGAATGCTATAGAGGTGAGATATTTTAAATTTCATCATTATATAAAATTACTTCATCAATTAGTACATGATACTGAAGTTCTAAATCACCTTAAGAAATATTTTTTATCAGCAACTAATTATTTTCAGCATGTTAATCAACATGAATTCTGAAGTATCAAATTCAGCAGTGTTAATAATTATAATCATCACCATTGGCAATTGTCATTGTTATTGATCTGAGTAATAGTTTTTCAAGCTTTAAGACCTTGATATTTTAATTTCCGGTGTCATTTGCAGCAAAGAGTACGCTTTCACAACACTGGACCATCACTGGTTTCTGGAGTCATAGTGATGAGCATTGAAGATGGTCATGATGGCTTTCCTGGGTTGTCTCAGCTGGATCCCATGTATGTTAAAACATATTGCAATTTTGTTTTTGATGACTAGAATATGCTTTAGTTTTGTTGACAATTGTATTTGGCAGATATTCGTTCATTGTTGTCGTTTTCAACGCGAGTCCACAAGAAGTATCATTTGTTAGCCCTTCCCTGCAATCAAGAAATCTTCAATTGCATCCCATTCAGGTATAATCAATTGCATCTTCAATTGCTTGAATTTTATCGAATTATTATTTCAAATGAGGCGTTCAATTCCAGGTGTGTACTGTGTTGTAGGAAATGTCATCTGATGACCTTGTTAAGAGTTCAAAGTATGAGGCTTCCTCTGGTTGTTTTGTTGTGCCTCGAAGGACGACAGCTGTGTTCGTCGAGCCAAGGAAAATGTAATGTGAATGCTTTCTTTCGGGAGTGGATGTTAAGCCAATAATGTAAAAATGTAATGTGAATGCTTTCTTTCGGGTGTGGATGTTAAGCCAATAATGTAATAATCACAAGTGATTATGATGCTAGTTTTGGTTCATCAGAATGGTTGTTTTGTGACCTTCACGGTCACACCTCAAAGACTTTTGACATGTCGCTTAATTTCACACATAAATTGTCTTTTTTCTTCACATCCATACGATTAGTACGAAATCTTTATTAGTATATATAGCGTTGCTACTAATACGTCTAGATTCAACAAAAGAAAACATACAGTAAAATGACACTAATACATCCAGGCAAAAAAGAGAACCTTACTGAAGCCAAAAAAAAAAAAAAAAAACCTTACACGCTCTAATAATATGGTTTCTGAAGCTTGTAATTTACTAGGTTTTGTAATTTGAATGCTGAAAATGAGTTTTGAGTGAAGTTTCTATTATGGGTTACCCATGTTCTATATTCACCCTAAATTGAGCAAGATACCTGTGTTATTTGGCTAGAGAATTTCTCTTCCCCCCTCTTTACATTCTCAAAATCCAGCTGAAATTCTAATTTTACCCCTCGGATTACAAAATCTGGACGAAATTTGTTTGGATTGTGCAATCCAGATGCATTGCATATATTCTAATAATAATTAGGACTTTTTATACATCCGGATTGTACAATCTAGATGTGTAAAACACACTTTTCATGACTTTATGCAACTCAGATGTGTAAAATGCACTTTGCAGAACTTAATAATCAATTATAAACTGTGATAGTGTGACAACTACACCGCAAATTATATTTAGGATTGGAAACATCATTTCCTCTGTATCTAGATCAGGTCCGTCCCCGTGAACTTGGTTCAGTTGGTAAAGATAATGCATAATATATGCAAGGTCCGGAGTTCGAACCCCGGACACCACCAAAAAAAACACCAGGTCCAATTTTACCTTGAAAAGGGGTGTTTGGCTGTTTGCTATGGAGGTTTTCTTGTTATAGATGTGCCTGGAAAGTCCTCTATGGTAAATGAATGATTTTCGATTTATCATATTTGCATATTATATAATTTTCTTTTGATGGTGTATAGTGATTGTTAGGGGGAACATCCTAGTGCATTTTACACAAGGTTATCAAAATCGTGAGTTAACTCATGGAATCATTCCAAGAGTTAACATGGAAATTTCAAGGCAAGTCGTTTGTGAACAAAATCTAGTAAAGTCGGAACTACACTCGAGCAAATTTCTTCAAACTCATAAAATACCCTTCTCATTTATATTTTGCAAGCATATTAGCAAATGTTTCATTCTGGTATTTGAGCTAGAAGCTTCTGTGCTTCTAGAGTAGGAAACTGGGTTAGGGTAGTATTGTTCTTACGACTTTTGGTTCCAACTTCATATATACATGACCTTTGTTTTATCTAGGCTTCAGTCTTGTCCTCTAGGAAAATGCCGAGAGCATTGGCTTGGTTTAAAAATGGCTAGTTTGGATTGATTATTTGAGTTTATCTACCGACACAAACACTTGTGAGACCTTTCGGGAGAACTTATGAAAACAATTTATGACATGTTCATAAATTGTTTTCAGCTTATTTCCATAAGCTTTCCACGATAGCTTATGAAAATAGGTTATAAGTTAATATATGAAAATATTTTGACTTATTTTATCTTTTGTTACAAAAATAACTTAAACATAAGCACTTGCCACTTAACATGATGAATGTTTATGCTATAAGCGTTTAACTAAGTTGTTTATCCAAACAGAGCATATGTGTGGAGTAAATTTTGCCACTTTTGATGCCAACATCTTATTTTGTGCCTTCATGATGAAGTTAGTAATTACTTGCACCACATGCAAAGTAAAGGCACGCACATGTTTTTCATAGTTATGATTTTTACAAGTGTTTTGTAGCACTATTGTTCAAAGTCTTACGGTGAAATATACACCGTTTGGTTGTCACAATCACCCTTTTCCACTCTCCATTTGATCCATAAGTTTTAACAGATTCTCAGTTTCCACCGACTAAATTTCGTTGTTCTTCCATATAAATTGATTTGCAGATAGTGCAAAAGTTTTTAACAAAAGCTGGATTTTCACAATAACATAGCTTGGACTTCGAATGCTTATTGCTCTCACAATATCTTTTGGAGCCATATAATTTTGTATTTAGGAAATATGAAATCTCTTCAATATTTTGCACTTTTTCATAATTCTGTTATAGTTTTCAACATGGTTTTTCGACATGTGACATGTAGTTAGGTATTTTCTTTGGAGAGTATGGATTTACTCTACAATTAACAATAACTAGTATCTACAATAAAACATAACTCAGCTAACACATTTATGCAGTTAGTTGATGATGCTAATGTTAATCAACTTCTAGTGGGATCTATTCAGAAAAGATTCTCATAACACTCCTTAATGTAGGTTTTTTGTTACTTTTCTCTTTTTTTAGGTTAGCTTGATGTCATTAAAATTATAGAAAACCTAATTAAATCCGATAATGAAACTCGTAATAAAATCTTAAAACTAATGATGTTAAATCGGATACAACTAACGTTTTCTCTACAAAATACTTTTTGTAAAATTAGAATATTGTTTTATGTTTTAATTAAGATACTAATGTTGGAATAAATTAATATTCTTATTACTTTAAAGTATCGAATTCAAAAAGGATCTCTTCATAGAAGAATTACAAAGACAAGGTTTATAACAAATTTTATTTTGATGACCTAATGATAGAGACATCACAATTCTCTCAGAGCAACAATCAAAATTGCAATTTAAATAACATCAAAACAACAATAAAATAGTTTAAAATAATAGTTCATCAATCAAGTGTATCAATCTTGTCATCTACCTCCTTCAACTTCTTCTCAACATGCTTAGCAAGATTTTTCAGTTCTTCAGCAGTTAGGTCTTCATACAAATTGTTATTTTTCAAGTTTCGTAGCATAAAAAGATTCAGCTCTTGCTCACGATTG
>Ga0315915_1010531_pt1 | contig 10225 bp, 6 predicted proteins | sample MpolbnodulesMG_FD_207738 | JGI IMG/M metagenome (GOLD analysis project Ga0315915, IMG submission 207738) | Medicago polymorpha root nodule microbial communities from Los Angeles, California, United States - branched nodules | ecosystem: Host-associated > Plants > Roots > Nodule | place: USA... | reverse complement strand
GTACTACGAATGTTTAGGGTGCTAACACCGTCCGTAAACGTAACTAACCCCCGAACCCTAAATCTTTTAAAAAATGGTTTATTTGAACTTTTTCCCTTTTCTTTAAAAAATTAAAAGTTCAAGTCATGAAATAAATTAGTGAGTCAAACGCTAATCAAATAGTTTTGATCTCCAAAAAATGACGCGACACTTATCATTTTCCTTTATCGAGATATTGTCTAACTGGTATTATGGGAACTTGGTTCTCCCGTTTGTAGTTTTTTTTTTGTTTTTTCTTCTGCTTTAGTTTTACCTTTTGATAAAAAAATAAATTAATCAATAGCAAGCTCTTTTATTAGAGATACGATTAAAGTTTAATATCTCTTTAAATATGATTTTTTTATAATTATTCTCAATAAAAGAATGAATAAAATAATAATAGTAATAAAACATAATAAAAACTTTGGAAGATTTAAACCTAACAAAAGAAATGCAGTGACTAATATGTACAAGAACCAATGTGAAAAAATGATGAAAGTGCATGGATGATGATGATGATGATCATAATAATAATAATAATAATAATCTCTTACTTATAAATGTTAACCCGTTTCGCTATACTTAACCTAATTTTAACCTAATTTTTCCCTCCACACTTTTGCATTTAATGTTTATCTAAAGTAAAATAAAATTATGTTCCTAATTATATGCTATTTTTTTGGAAAGGAATAACCTTCAACCCGTGTCGCTATATTTAACTTAATCTCTTACTTATAAATGTTAACTCGTCTCGCTATACTTAACCTATTATGTTACGTTACGGTACCAAGGAAGATGTCATGGAAATATTATGTTATGGTACAGTACCAATGTCTATGCTTCTTAAAATTATGAAATACTATATGACAATCGTGACATTCATCTAAACTATTTTGTTACCTATTACCATCAAATATTACCTTCTATATGACCCGTGCGTTATATAGCATAAAATATTTGGCAACTAAAGCTAAATGTGTAGTACAATAAGAGATGAAGAAAGAGGCAGGTTTGACATCCCTCTTGCGCGCACTATGAAGAATTTGAGAACATGGGGTGATGGAGCAGAAGAAGGTGGAATATTTTTTTTTTTGAATCGGAGAAGAAGGTGGAAATTAATCTAAACAATCCTAGATTCAAATCGATCTGACATATAAGTTGGATGTGGGACAACCCACTTTGACCATTCATAGTAACCCCACATTTATTGATATGAAGCCTCTGTATAAAAGGCCAATAGTGAGACTATGGCATCATAAGTGCCCCATAAAAGAAAAGAAGTGGATGTGAGTTTGAATGAAAAAATTGTGAAGAAGGAAGAGTTATATATATTTAATGACAATCAATGATCCTTCAACCTTGGCCAACCAGTCAAAAAAAATGTGATCGAATAGTCAAAAATCACGTAAAATATCCATGAAACTGGTCAACCTTGCTGACCAAGGTCATTGTCCACAATCTGGATGTTTTCGGATTCATGTCAATATTTTTTCTGCTTATATAATCTGAAACGTCTCCAGATTGTGTTAAAACTTGTACTTTGTGAGGTTTTTACTTTTCGAATTATATAATCAGAACATGTTTTTTTAAGGAATAATAAGAACATGTTTAAAACACATGAAACATAACGATTTGTCATTAAATCAAATTCTACAATAACGACATAAATTAAACGTAACAATTTCAAAAAGATAATTCACCAACAAAGTACAACAGTGTAAAACAACGTAATTAAACACAAACAAGATCACGAATCAGACAAACTAAATTCTTCATTGGATTTATCCATGCAAGCGCTGATTTCCTTGTAGGTCTTGGAGTGAATCAAACTTTCCCGATTATCATGACAATGTCTTACCAAGGTAGCATCTAACTTGATCGGTCCCTTTGAACTATACAGATCAAATATAGAGAACATGGTTTTCACGTCGTCATCGTTCTAAAGTTTCATCTGGGTGAATCGAATGAGTCGATTAACGGACGATGTACACATTGTCCACCTTTCTTGTGTCTCAATGGTTGAGACGACCATTAATTTAGTTCAACCGATCCTTCAAGCCAGACAGTGTAACATCAACATGGATCCTAAACAGATTGAGGTTCTGTGTTCTAGTAAACTGCAACTATATATCTTAATGTTCATATCTATTTGATAAGTGTTCATGTTTATGTGTTATGGTTTGCAAATGAATCAAACACACCAAATTATAGAATGTTTTGTGTTTTGGATCATAGAAATTATTGATGCAATATGGACAAAGAAACTATCGTCGCAATGTAGACCACAAAAAAATCTTGTATTTCACTGATTTAGATTAAATAATATGAAATTTGCCACATCTTCTAAAGCTTACATGTTTTAACACAGTTTATGTACATTTCAAATTATATTTCAAATTATATAAGCCGAAACAATATGGACATAACTTCGGATTTATATATATAATCTAGTAACACCTAGACTGTAGGTTGTGTCTTAGTCAGCAAGGTTTTGTCATTTGTTTCAATTTGGTCAGCGCAATTTTGGGTCAATTGATACATTTTACATGTTCGTTGACTGTAATTACACTCTAGGTAGTCATTTGGCTATATTAGTCTTGAATTATTCTCCATTTTCATTTCAATTATAATTTTGAAGGCTGCTAGTTAGGTGTTTGCTAATGTTGCTTATGGTGTCTTGAAAGTTAGAGCTAATCATACTTATCCATTGTCTGAGGCAATAAAAGCACATGAAGACTTGGAGAATAGGAAGACCACTGGAACTATTGTGTTGATGCCATAAGGCTATGTTTTGTATATTTGTGGTATTAAACATTAAATACTTGTGGAAAGGAACTATTTTTTATTTTATTTTTATTAACAATAGGGACCATTTTATTCATCATTAACTAGTTTTTCTTCCTAAATAACTATATTTCAGTCATCATAGTTATATATTCAATTCAATAATTGGGTGGAATATTGTGGAATCAAAATACCTTAAAATGTGAAACGAAAACATTTGGAGGACTAAAAGGAAGTTAAGGCTTTGTAATTTTTTGAATTTATTGCTAATAGTTAATTAGTTTTATGGCTAGTTTGGCTTCCACTTATGCCCACCAGCCATAATCGACCAAAAGTTTATTTTGAAATAATATATCTTAAGCGATCATATACTGTGTTGCACTTGCACCATAGTTAACACTGAATGAACTGCTATAATGTGATAGTTCAAAAGTTCATTGTATAAAATAAAGACTTACCTTTTTAAGGAATAATACTTTCGTCTAATAGTTCATGATTGTAGACTTGTGGTAGTTTATTAATAGTTCATAATTTGTTAAATCAGACATGCAAGGTTGTAATCACTACATGAAACTACATATAACATAAGCTCCAAATTATGTTGCACATGATCTTGCGGCGAGGCTCTCAACAGCAGGGTCTGAGGAGGGTAGATATACACAACCCTACCTTTGCAAACGGAGAAACTCTTTTCTAAGATTTGGACCCATGGCCTCCAGGCAACAACGTTACCGATGTGCCAAGGGTTGCCCTCATGAACTTATAGTCTAATACATTGACGGTTTGACACCACAAAACAAGTACTCTGCAAACCGACTGACACGGTCGGCATGATCAAGAAAAACCATGAACAAAAATTCAAAGCTAAAGCCATAAAAACGAGAGCAAGCAGCAAAATGAGTTGTGATGAGGGCCAAATGGTTCAGTATACTTGATGATCCATTCCTTCAGCACACAACTGAATGGACCCAAATTACATCAAATTTAAGGGAAAAGATGACAAAATTTGCAAAGTCACATGACATGTGATGATTTGAAATATTTGAACGAGTAAGGGTGTCAAAAATTATATCTTAAGTTTACAGATTATGAAATTATATTGTTTTAATGTAAGCACACAATAAACAGCATGTAACTTAAGGAGGATACTACATGGAAAACCATTTCATGTGATTCATTATGGTTCATGAAATTAACAAGTTGACTACAAATTTTTATTTTGCTAACTAGCATGTAACTACAAACTATATTTAAAAACAAGTTCATGGTTAATTTCATAGTCTACTTTGAACCATTTAAAGTGGTAATGCATGTTAAAATCAACCAAAAGTATGAATAAAATCACAACTGGCAACATACGATATCATTAGTTACACAAAAGCATTCAAAATCCTTGTGAAATCCGCTTAATCTGCAAGCCTTCAACAACACCTTTAATCCACCAAAAGGTAGCTACAGTGTGTGAGACGAAAGGTGCAGGTAAAGAGAAGAAGAGGGAACACCACAGTATCTTCTCCTCAACCTTTACTAACTGAACTATCTTGATTGGTTAATCGGGAATTTTCTTCAAAATCGAATGAAATGTAATTTATACCTCTTATCGAGAAGACATAATGAATCTTTACTAGTTTCTTTACACAGGCACACGATGTGTCTGAGTTCAGTAAGAGTGATATAATACAACAATATGGTGTACAATCAAAGAAACTAGCCAACCATTACAGCTATAGAAATATTTGGCAACAAGCTTGGAATGACCAAAGAGCAACCTATTCCAATGAAGAAGCATCAATTTATGAATCAAAGTGATCTCTATTCTGTGACAATAAAACATAATTCCAGAAATTGATTATTCCCACTCAGTTCCCCCTGGACCTCTTATTGTACGATTAAACTTTAGCAGCCTCTCAAGTTGCTTCGCCAACATCCCCCTGAACCCGTACTTGTGAAGTTGCGGAAAGCCCCGATACAACTGATTAAAAACATCCATCCTCCACAAATATAGAATAACAGTGCCTATCTTGTCTTCTTTCACCTGATCAGGCTCATGAAAGAACCTTAACCTCATTGTTAGTACTACTTGACAAGCTAAAACAAACAATAAGAAATCACAGGCTCTACAATATCAATCCAAATCAAATATCTTCAAAACATAATCAGCAATCACTGATTAAAGATAAAATCTCGGAAAAACTAGGTAAACAGAAGTTGGATGCCCGTGACTAAAAATTCATATCATTAATTATAGTAATTATTAATTAATGTTTAATTAACAGTTGTGATGAGTTATTACTTAATAATATGTCACAACTTAGGTGAGATAATTACCTCAAGGCTGAAGGATGACGTTGGGTATTTTTGGCTGTGGTCTAAAGGCCTAGATTAGAAAGATCAATTTCTTTTGACTTGGCTTCCGAATTCTCAACTTCCTCTTCCTCGGTAATCAACCAATTGTAGGGAAGCTGAATTTTAGGTCCAGGCCCGCTGATACTTTCTTCCACATAATCAAACATTAGATGGTGCACTTCAGATTCTTCAAATTCATTATTGAAGAACATAATGCTATCACTATCGCAAGATAATTTTTCTGCACCCGCTTTCTTGATTAGCATGCGCAGTCCCCATTTCTTTATCATCAAACCTGGGCAGGCTTTAAAAGTGATATGTGCTCCTGTTTTCACAAAATGACAATGCTCTCGAGAGATATAAATTATCCAAAGATGTTTTGATCCATCAATTTTTTCCAGTTCCAAATTAAGAGGCAAATCAAAGCGTTCTTCCGTGTGTTCACTTTCAAAAGAAAGATAAAAAGGATGTGGCAGTGCCGAAGACAATAAACCATGCGATGAACCTGAATTTGCAAGATGGTTGTTTACTTCAAATGCTACACAAAAGGAAAAGCCAATCCAGTTGTAATCCACATTAGACTGTACTATCCTTATTATTGAATGCCCACCAAATTGGTGATGGAACCATTTGGGAAGAGGACGGCTGGATGGATCATCAATATGTTTCCAATCCCAAGGAATTATAATGTCAAAGCCACACCGAAAGTGACGGGGTTTCTGGTACCAATGAAAAACCATAGTATGTCAGATCTGGAGAGTATTTGCTATGAAAAAATGCTATGTGGCTTGCGGATTTCAAATAATGATCAGTCGACTAAAGACAATATACACATAATCGTAACAGTGGAAACCATTTAAAATCCAACTCCCTGATGAAGCAATGTTTGATGAGAGAGTAGAAAAATATTTAAGCTTATGGCAATGCAACGTGTTTAACTATGTTGTATTGTACATCTTGATTGCACAAGATATATCAGAGAAAAAATGTTATTCAAAGTACTAACCTGAATAAGTCTTTGAAACCATCTAGTAATATATTGGCAAAAATATTCTTGGTGATCGAATAGGGAGAACTTCAATTCGGGGCAGTCAAAAATATAAATTCCTGACCTATGATCTCGCGAACCTAATGTCATTTTAAAATAACTTCCCACCAGCGACGGAGCATTTAGTGTATGTTTATGTGGAAGAGTTTGAAGCTTACGGCAATGAGCCAAGTTCAAATATGCCAGACACCTAAGCTTAGAGATAGAAGAAGGTAGTACATCAATACTGTTTCCTTGTAGACTTAGTCTTTCTAAACACTGTAGCTTTCCAATAGCAGCAGGTAGGTCATAAAGATTGCAAAAGCTTACATCAAGAACAATCAAAGAGTTTAGACGAGAAGAACTTAAACTCCAACTGAGGGGCAGAGTTGCAAGTTTCAAGCAGCCGCATAAATCTAGAGTTACAAGAGAAGTCATATTATTAATGCTATTGGGTATTTCAACAAGAATTTTGCAATCCCTCAAACTCAAGAATCTAAGCTTTGCAAGAGCCCCAATGGATTCATGAACTGTGGATAAACTTGTACATCCATCCATATCAAGGTACTCAAGATTTGATGCCCCGGTAAAATCTGGTGTTTTTTCAAGTTTTGTGCAACCAGAGAGACGTAGAACTCTCAAAAAGTGTAAATTTGATACCCTACCAAAATCGAGGTTGACCAAACTGCTGCAGTTTTGCAAACTTAAGAAAACAAGTTCTGTAAGATGTCCAATTGATGGATGGACTTGTATTAAGTTTGTGCATCCGGTAAAATCTAGCCGCTCAAGTTTTGGGGTCCAAAAAAACTTTGGAGTCTCTATAAGATACTTGGAGTTGCTCACATCAATACTTCTCAAATTAGGGAGATCCTGTAGAGAGAGAATTAGCAAGCATCATTAAAGATGTCCCACTAAAACTTGAATTTTATTAATTTGTTTTCGGGTGCTTTCAAAGTTAATGTAAACTTTAAAAATATCTCATGCAAGCTGACTCACATTTTAAATGTTTCTAAATTAAGTGTACGAGAGCATTTCTAATAGAGATTGCTTCGCGGAATAAAGTTATTTGTGAAATCTATTTAGTAAAAAAAATAGCTGTCAGGTTTGAAGCATTAGAAAATTACAAATAAGTGTTGTTGTGTACCCTACAGAACCCACATAGGTACCCAAAATGGAGGAAGTTTGTGGGATGTTCTAATAATAATAATAAGTGAAAAATGAAACTCGTACAATGATCTGTAAATAAATAGTTGAACAAAAATGCTAGTTAGTACAAAAATGATTTCGTCAAAAGGGCACGAAGGTGTGTACTTCTCAAAAAGCAGTTTTATAATTTCTATCCCTATTCTTTTCCATGATTTTTTCTTTTACACACATATAGCCCCATTATGTAATGCAGGTTTTTTATTCTAAATTATCGAAGCACAAGTATGGTATTGTTTCTTCAGACCAATTTAAAAATGAAAAAGAACTATTAATGTACCTTGCGACCTTCCCACAGTCGTTGAATGCTGCTATCAGGCATATTCAATTCCACAAGATAATACGGCTCAAAATTTGACGGCAAAGAAGTAAAAGGGTATCCATGCCACAAAAGATATCGCAAGTTGTTTGAAAGAAAATTTAAATTTCCTGAATAATGGTTATGATACAATATCAGAAGTCCAAGGTTCCTCATTTTTGAAAATCCATCAGCCCTGCATTTGGAGAAATTTTCCTTTTGATCCAGAACTATAGCTTTAGCATTGATTGTTCCCTGGGAAACAAATAGAATAAGCACAATATAGAAAGAAAATAAATTACCTAAACTAACCATGTTAGAAACATAAAATTACCTATATATCCTATATTACAACATCGATCTATTTAGTGGAAATAAGAAAATCATAAAATCAAAAAATCAAATTGTGTTTAAATTAACAGTGAAAACACTACATAGTAATTGGTTTTCTTTAAATTATTTATTAAAAACAAGTTTCACGTTTTAATGTTAATTGAAATGTACTACTTGATGATGTTCATAGAAACATTGGTCAAAATGTGACAACCAAAACACATTCAAACTAAAATCATAAACTAGGATAGAAAGAGAACATACGCCCCATGAAATAATCTATGATTATTATCATTTCACCCACATAACCCCACACAAGTTAAATTCACACAAAAACCATAAAACACGCCCTCTAATTTCAGAAACATAGTTTGTTACCGTTTCAGTCATCAAGGCATGATAGAAATCATTGAATCTCCATAATCTACTCCACGATCCTGGCTCTTCGGGAAATTGGTGCCGAATGATTTTCTTCCCCAACTCTTGTAACATATCATGCATATGAATCTCCTGGTTTTTAATGGTAATGAGTGATTTCTCCAAGATTCTCTGAATTCCAATGTGAGGATATAATCCACAAGCATCTAAAATTCGGTTTACATAAACTTCCCTCTCTCCTTTAAAGAAACAAGCAATGTGCAGAAATATTTCTTTCTCCTCATGTTGTAGTCCATCAACACTCATCTGAAGCACATCCATTATTTTACGATCTGGATTGTTCTTCAATCTATCCAAAGCATTTCTCCACTGACTAGCATCTCGGGTACACAAGAAAGAACCCACAACTGTAATTGCTAATGGAAGATGTTGAACATATTTTAGTACCTCTGGAATCAACTCAACACAATTGTTGTTTTGTTCTTCACCTTTGAAGGCTTTTCTACAAAAAAGGTCATAGGCATCATTACTATTCAAGAGTGAAACTTTGTCAACTGCATCCGCCCCATATACTCTTAGAATATGCTCATCCCTTGTGGTTATGATTATTCTACTTCCTCGACAAAGCAATTTAGGATTTATGGCCAATTCCTGCAATTGCTCTAACTGATCAATGTTGTCAAGAACTAGAAGGACCTTAATGCCACTCTGAAGCCTATTTATCATAATCCCAGCTATTTCACTAGTATCATATGAATCAAGATTTTTCTCATCTAGAGCTTGACGAAGAATTTGTTTTTGCACAGAAACAATGCCACCATCCATATAAATTTTGCTTGTGTTTTGAATAAAACAACAAGCATCAAACAGATAAGAGATTTTGTCATACAAAACAGTAGCATGAGTTGTCTTTCCTACTCCGCCCATCCCCCAAATTCCCAGAACTCGAAAGTCATCCTCCTCTGAGCTCAATTTAAGAAGCTTTTCTAATTCTTCTATGCGAGGTTGCATGCCAAAGAGATCACTGGTAAACCCTGAGAATTTATGACCTAGTGCTTTTATCACTGCTTGAACAATTTTTTCAATCTCTGTAAACTCTGACCTGAGGGAGGAAAAATAATAACACTAAACTTAATTATCACCTTAAGTTACAAGAGAATATATTAATGGATTGTGTATAAGTTGTTGGGGAGAGCAAGTTGGTCAATAAAAGTTGATATGATGACCAGCTACGGAACACTGACAAAGACGATTGATTATCAAAAATATAAAATAATGGTCCAAAACTGCGATCTGAACGGTAATATATAACAGATTTTAATGCCACCATGATTGAGGCTGCATAGGCCACATGTGATCATGATTATCTGCCACATCAGGTATCGTAACACAGCCTCAAGTGTTATAGCGACAGTAACTGTTATTGTCACCGTTGTTTAAGATTAGACGCCGAAAGTAAGTTAGGAAAATGAAAGTGATTGACCATAACTATGCATCGGTGTTATCATGCCTTCAATCTAAAGTATTAGTGCTGTAAGGAGCAAGAGAAATGATTTTGCCTCCAAAATTGATTCTACTTGAAGCTATAAATTGTAGTTTGTAATTCTAAATTATTTTTACACTCAAATTATTGTCCAACTCATTTTTACATGAATGTATCCAAATACAAATCATTTTACTTTCGACTCACTTTTAATCAGGATCAATTTTACATAATGAATGGAGAGTTGGGTAGATCAACTGGTTTGAGTTAAGGAGTTAAAGGTTGAAGGTTGAAGTCCTAACAAGGAGAAAAAATACAAGCAATCAACAAAACAACAACAACAATCAAGCCTTGT
>Ga0315915_1010527_pt1 | contig 10227 bp, 4 predicted proteins | sample MpolbnodulesMG_FD_207738 | JGI IMG/M metagenome (GOLD analysis project Ga0315915, IMG submission 207738) | Medicago polymorpha root nodule microbial communities from Los Angeles, California, United States - branched nodules | ecosystem: Host-associated > Plants > Roots > Nodule | place: USA... | reverse complement strand
GAAGTGGTTCCTAGGTAAGAACCCTGCTAACCTCTGCTCTTCTTTTGAGTGGGAGGCCAATCTCGTCATGTCCTAGTTTTGTTAGTCTTCGATGGTGTCGGTGTTAAGGGTCCCGATGGATTTTGTGTGGCTGGGCTCCTGGTTCTCAGTCGCCCCTTTGGGTGTTGTTCTTCGCTCCAGTCTTCTATTGCAGGGTTATTCCTGTTTGGAAAGGTGTCTGAGAACTTTGTGGTGCTATCAAGTTTTGGTGTTGTGTTTTCTGGTGGTGACGGTAGCTAGTTATCAGGTGTTTTTCTCCGTTTAGTTTTCCTTTTTGTTTTCTCTTTATTGTTCGTTTTCTATTCTTTTGTGGGGGGTACTTAGGTATACCTTATACCCTGTCCAAGGGCATTCTTGTTTGAAGAGATTAACTTTTGTTTTTTATTTTTTGGTTTTTTTATAAAAATTAATTCAAAAATAATTAATTAATTAAGTTGGACACACCACATCAACATTTAACGGCATCACAGTAGCACCATATAACTAGTTGAATGGAAACGAGAAACGGTGCAAATGTTGTATGAAAACATAAAAGACTAATATAATACAAAGAATCGCACGATGCATTTGGCCAAAATTCTATTAATAATTAGGTAGGTCTAGTCTAACTAACTAGTGTTCTTCAAGAAGATTTTTTTGAAGGCAAAGGCGTGGAGTGTAAAATTGACGTGGCCAAACTTAATAATTCCATTTTTGAAGATAGAAGTTTGGAGATGGAGGAAGTGCAAGAGACATTTTCCTTCTTCGAAGTCTCTTGCGAGTTTGCCAGATAAAGATTGAGACAAGCAGCAAAGTCAACATCTCTTTAATCAAGTAAGTTCCTCTAACTAGTTAGATTTGGTGGTTTTACTAATTAACGAGGAGAATTTGGATGTTGCTTCATGATAATGTTAATGATTTGGTATAGGATGTTTGGTGATGAGGTTGGGATTTTGGTTATTCTTTTATTGCTTCTATTGGAAGGGGCGGAGGCACATTGAGTTGAGGGGATGCACTTGCATACCCTAAGATTTAAAAATTTGCACTTACCCTCTCATAAAAAGTTAACTATGAACCTCGTTTTGCACCAAATGCTGAACTCTCTCATTTGTAACTGATTCGGTGATTCCTCTTTCCTTTCCTCATTTGTGGCTTCTCTTTCGATCTCACCCTTGACATTCTTAAAAGATGTGCAGTTCAATTTTAGTTAGAAGTAAGTCAGTCAATCTTGCATTTGGCGAACACACGTCCCCGTTAAACGATCATTTTCTGCTATGAAGACTAGATTGCGTAATCAAATAGGGGATGATTGGTGTAACGCTCCGGATTTTAATCCAAGACATTACTTAAAAATATTTATTCTTCAGAAAATATGAGACTAATTTTTAATTTAATAAACTATTAAAAAGAAATAAAAATGAAATATATCTAAAAATAACTATTAAAAAGAAACTAACAGAAAATTGTTCTTTAAAATTGATTATCTACAAATGGAAGAAATCTACATCCGAATTTTGTTCATGAGTTAACGCTAAAAATATAATACATACTAAAATTACTTTTTCAATAAAAACCCATTTTCTTTCCCTGCGTGCAGTCAATGAACTTCGTCACCCATATAACTTCAATTCATCATTGATACCTAAAATGTTGGTTGTAAGGTGAGTATTCCTAAACCACAAAAATACAATCATATAGACATAAAGACACAAAATAAGAAGAACAGTAAAACACTCACCACATAAAAGTCAAAAGCTCAATCCAAATAACAGAAACTAAAATATGAACTTTATGCAAATGATGCATGAGATGCAACTAGACCATGATCCGGATATCGCTCCAATTGGCATAGTAATATAATCGCCCCATTTGGCACCTAAAGACAAATCGCCCCAATTGGCACACTGATAAATCGCCCTAATTGACACAGTGGTAATCGACCCAATTGGCACAGTGATAATCGCCCCATTTGGGGCCTATGACACAACTATATGCCATGCTATGCATGATGTATAATCTTTTAAAATCATTATCACTTTCACAACTTCAATCAAAATTTAAACTTTCTTTCAAAAGCTTCATCAAATCATCTTTTCTTTAACACAAAGAACTCAAACACGATGTCATGCTATGCCACAAAAGATGATACTATTCCATCACATGAAATGCAATAAAAACATATATTCCATTCTTTTATTTATATTCAAGTTTTCTCCTCTTATTAGGAGAAGGGTTCTAGGTTCAACTTAACTTATGATTTTATGAATATATAATTGTACGGAATACCGCCCTTACCTCAAGCGCGATATATTTTCTAAGCCACGACTCTTCCTGAGGCACAACTCCACGCCTCAAACTTGCAGCTACGATGCATAGATGATTTCTCTTTCTCTGAGCACTATCTTAACGATCAGACAGTTGCAAACGAAGGACCACATGCTCAGAACATGCTGTTCGAAAATTAGCTTAATCGAATGGTGAACGAAGGTATAGTCGCAATTACAAAAATTATTTGACAAGATGAGAGCATATGAATTGATCGATGGACTTGGAAGATATTTGTATACAACATGTGAATCAATGGGATGTTGGAGATGTATGCTCAAAGACTATGGGAAATAATAAGAGAACATTGTGCTAGGAGTTGGTTTACGTGAGGTCATATGGATGGGAGGGGGTTTGTTTTCTTGATTTGGATGATTGTACTGATGTAAGAAAGTGATTTTAAAGTGTATCGGACCAAAATAATGAACTCAAGAAATTAGAATACCTATGCTCATAATACACTAATTGTTCAACATGTGAGAGAAAGGAAATGCATGGTACTGGCTCCTGTTTGAGCAATGAAATTGGGAATATATATTAATAGTAGAGAAAGATGAGTTGGTCGTGTAGTCAAAGGAAGAGAATTGTAAATCAAATTTAAGGCAAAGACTCTCCCATGATTTCTACTAATGTTGATTGCATAACCAAAAAAACGGTTCCCTTATTATATGTAAATGCATTGGATGCTTAAAGGTTGTTATTATTTCTCAGCCACTACCGAGCAATTAGGAGGATTGACGAGGTAAATTGCATCGTGTATTTGGCTATCTAATTAGGCAAAAAAAGAACGTGTAGCATTAATATGACTATGTCAAAATTAAAAACCAATTGCTAATTTAATAATTAACTTAAAAATAAATTACAAATAAAAACACATTATTAAATGAGTAGAATAAAAAACAAATATTGTAGGGATGATTAACTTATTTTTGTCACACCAAATTAAATACTAAAAATAAAATAGATGGAAAACAAAATTCATATTAATTAATCAAAGCATGAAATGTCTAAGATTTTCTTAAATTCTTCACACATAACAATAAATTGTTGAAAACTAAATGACAATTTGAGAATATAATTTTGAACGACATGTATAAAATATTGGGATGTTACAATTGGACAAATGATTGTCTCATAATTTATATTGAAAAAAAAAAACGTTTAACAATTGATAATGAGTTAGATATTCAACAATATCAAAACAAGAAATGTCATAGAGAACAATTGTAGAGTATACATGTAATTTTGAGTACAAATAAATTAAGTACAACATAATTTTTTAATAAATTAATTATAAATTAAAGTTAAGAGGTTCCCTCACGTTGTGGGATTGTAATTCTTTCAAAATAGACAATATAATATTATTTTGAGAAGACAATGTAATTGTGGCTAATGCTTATCCTCCTTTTGATAGTAAAGGGTAGATTGCATTACGGAGGAAGTTAAAAGTTGAAGTGTTGCGTGTGTGGAGACTATTGTGCAAGATCTGATGCAGAACGTAAAGAAGAAGGGTGAAGATAATAATTGTTTTAGTGATTTTATGAGTGAATTTGAGCTGATTGACCATTGGTATCGTTAAACTTCAAATAAAAAAAATACTTTAAAAATACATTATTTTAGACCTCTATGATTGTTGAGCCAGCACTCTACCTTTGTCGCCATAATGTAATATAAACTATTGTGTTCTTCATCCGGAAATAATAACACTAGCAATTGCAAGTGACGAGTTCTGAGTTTCAACATTGAATTGAATCTTGCCCAACAAAAGAATGTAATTGTAATTTGTAACATTGTATTTTTGTTTTGGTTGAAATTGAATCTGTTATCGTTTGTGGAAAGTTGCAAACGATGAATTTTGCTTACCCACATTCCTGATTAAAAAATACATGTAACAACTCCCATATCCCAAACCTAATTTACCATTTCTTTTTTCAACCAAACCAAACCAGCTCTCGCTTTTACATACTTAAAACATATATTCGAGAAGAATAAAGTTGACTTTGGCATCTGTTTGGCTTCCTCCTTGGCAGTGGAAGTGTCAAATGCACGTCTCAACAAGCCATGGCCTTGAAAAGAGAAGCTGAAATTCTGCTCTCACAATGACGCAGTTTTCTACCACGATTTCACTAAAGTGACACCATACCAAACACATGCTTGGTTTTCCACTATGAAACACGGACAAAGACGCAAACACAACACACCGACAAAGATAATAATTTAAGAAAACATCATAACTCAGTGTAATCAGGTTGGTGTCAGACACCTATGCGTGTCTGACATGGAACACACCTAATCTGATAAGTGTCCTTGCTGCGAATGTTTTCTATCAACATTATTTCTATATAACAAAAACACCCCTGGTTATGGGATGTATAATCCCTCCCCAGAACCAGTTGAAAATCCTCTTCAGCTGATATTGAATTTATAGTAACATTCACAATTCTCAATCAATGACAGCTTCAAAGTAAAAATTTAACCATCTAACATGAAATTATAGAATGAATAAACTCTAATATAAGAGAAATACCAACAGATCAACAGCAATAATACTACCATTAAAATTCAAAATATAAACTTCATAACATAAAAACTCTCAAAGTCCAATAAAAAACTAACAAATATAAAATCACTTAAAAAATAAGCAATAAAATTGGGGATTTCAAAATCTGAAGAACAGATCTAATGCCACAATCTCCATTTGTAATCCCAATCACATTCAGTAGCTTCAAAACCATGCCCCAAAGAAGAAGAACCATTATGTGATTTCAAAGGCACCTTCAAATCACAACGAACCTTAGGTTTCGCATGACCAATCTTAAACCAACCAAATTTAAACCTCATTTCAATCAACATCTTAAAATCAATTCCATAAACCCCATCAATCTTCTCCTTATTAAACTCATTATTCTGATCTTCATTCAAAACAACAACTTGTTTATCTTTGAAAACAGGATTCAAAAAACTTGTATTCTTATGATGCTGAAAGAATCTCCCTAGGGTTTGATTCGAAAACTGAAAATCCTTATAAAACGCCATCGTTTCAATGCTATCGTAGTAAATCCCAACTCTTCGATTAGGGTTACGAACCGTTACGTTAAGAGCGAGATCGTAGTGAAGTGTGTTGTTATCGGTGAAATTGAATTGCGTTAGGGTTGCATCGTTGACGGTGAATTTGATGACGTTAGGTCGAACAATGAGCCAGAAGATGAACCCGAGGATCACGATGATGACGATGATTGTGGTGATGATTTTGCAGATTAAGCCTAAGATGCAGTTGAAAATGCAGCCGCAACAGCCACGAACGCAGCCGCAGAGACAGCTGCAGATACCGCAACCGTCGTCGTTGCGGTGTCGACGAGGCTTCGGTTGCGGTGGTGGAGGGATCGATGGGCCGTAATAAGCGCCGTTGAGTTGATTTCCGGCCATGAGAAGTGAAAATTGAAAAAGTGATTATTCGAATTTTGAAAACTTTGGAAGTGATTATTTGTGTGGTTGTGAAGGGAAGATTGGGAAATTTATATTAAAAAATAGGGTTAGTTGAAGTGAGGGTATAATGGGAATTTCGGTGTACTTGGGTAAGTTGCAACGTTAGTGTGGTAACTAGATACGGTAACGTGTGAATGTGAAGCATTGGAAGGGAATAGAATAAGCGCGTTATGAGATAAGAATTTTCAACAGAATCCAACTTTTTTCTATTAAGGAAAGAAAAATTGGGTTTGTTGTTATGAACAGATTTCAATTATATTTTTTTGGGTGAAATTTTAGGAGTTTTTTTGTTTTATTGAGAAAAGTTTAGTAACTTTTTAACCTTTATTTGTTTTTTTTAAAGAAAGCAACAAGAAGAAATTTTCATTAAATATGTCTATATTTGTTTTTTCTTTTGATATAAGTCATGCTATATTTTATCAAAGAGAAAAAGAAAGAAAGAAGTCATGCCTATATTTGTTATGAAATTAATTAATTTAGATTCCATGCCTTATTGACCTTTGGCTTGGACCAATCTTTGTTGATGATAAAGTTTTCTTTTTTAATCTATTGATGATCAATTAGAAAGCGATAAATCTTTGAATTCTTAAAGTCAGCCTTAGTTTTCTCTCTAAACTCTGTCTTTCATTATCTTCTTAGACCGGATGGATTTTGGATCTTTTTTTTTTTTATCAAGAATCGTCCTCTTCATCTTCTTTTTTTTTCCCTTGTTAGTTGGTTTGCAAATTTATCCCTTATATTTTTAACGATGTTCAAAATATACTTTTTCAATTTAAATGAATGAACAATGTTTTGTTTTTGTACAAAAAAGAATAGAAGGCGATAAACTATTCACCAAAAAAAATTAGAATGCGATATACCCCTCCAAAAAAAAAGAGTAGAAAGTGATAAAGGTAGCCTATAATAATAATAATAATAATAATAATAATAATCTATACTATATATAAAGAAAACTACCCCTTTCAGCACACTTTGTTGGATTTTTCTTTTCGAAAAATATAAAGAAAATTATCCCTTTCAACACACTTTTGGGTTGGACTTTTCTTTCCAAAAATACCCTTAATTTTAAATTTTAATTTTAACTACAAATAACACATGTAACAAATATATAACAATAAATTTAATTTAAGGAGAAAACTTGCACACAGTCTCTTATGAACTGTTCGTATTGTTAGTCAATTATAAAATAACATGTGGATTACTGATCCATGTCTTTAATCGTCCTCGTTAACCCTCTTTTACCTTCGTAACCAGAGATCAAACTCACAAAAAACTATCACAAAACAAAAACTCATGTTACTTTTTTATCAACTGCTTTTATGTTATGCATCTATGTTTCCCTCAAAAAAAAATGGTGTACATTTGTGTTGTTCCCCTCAATACAACCGACAAAGATTGTCAAGCATTTTCATACCCCTTACACAAAAAACAATATTTCCATATTATTTTATTATTTTATTTTATTAATATAAGTTACTCTTCCTTAGCCTTTGACCAATTGTAACAAACGTGGCAAAAAATAATGGTAAAGATTGGATTTTAAATCCTCTAAAACAAGATTAGTAACAAATGTGAGCAAAAAATAATGTTAAAGATTGGATTTTAAATCCTCTAAAAAAAAGATTAGTAGCAAACGTGAGCAAAAAATATTGTTAAAGATTGGACTTTAAATCCTCTAAAAAAAAGATTAGTAACAAACGTGAGAAAAAATAATGTTAAAGATTGGATTTTAAATCCTCCAAAAAAAAAAGATTAGTAACAAATGTGAGCAAAAAATAATGTTAAAGATTGAACTTTAAATCCTCTAAAAAAAGATTAGTAACAAACGTGAGCAAAAAATATTTTTAAAGATTGGACTTTAAATCCTCTAAAAAAAAGATTAGTAACAAACGTGAGCAAAAAATATTGTTAAAGATTAAACTTTAAATCATCTAAAAAACAGATTAGGACTCAATATTTTAGAAAAAGATTTGTTAGCATTATATTAAACATTAAATATTAATAAGTAGGGTTCTCACAGTTCATAGTTCGTTCCCGCATTGTTTAGTTTTTCTCAACCTCTCTCAGCCCTCTACATCATAATTCAGAATTAACCTGTAAGTTTTTTTTTCGTTTTCTTTCATGTTACAACTAATCAAAGTCGATTAATTTTATGGATTATTTGACTTTGCTGATTTATAAGTGATTATGATTCAAATTGTTTACGATTAATTTCAAGGATTATTTGACTTTGCTGGTTTATAATTGCTTATACAAACTATGATAGCGTGACTTTTTTATACATATAAGGAGAACTATGGTTTTTTAAAAAAAATAAATGAAATCAATCATTATTTTGTTTAATAAAGGCAATATAGCTTCAATAACGTATGTAATGTCGGTGCCGATGATGACATTGAAAACTCTATCACTCAACTCCTTTATTTTTTCTATGTGATCTTTGTTTCCCCACTCAAGTTTTTTAGTAGTTAGTTTAGTCAGCAATGGTTGTCATCTTCACATGCAAGTTGTGACGCCTCACCATTGATAAACAGATATTGTTTAGAAACAATAGATCGAACACTAAAATATATTTTAGACTGTGATGCTCCATTTGGTGAAAAAGTTATGATCATGGGTGGAGATTTTCGTCAAGTACTTCAAGTTATTCGGTAGTAAGGCACAAATGTTATCTGCATATATTATTAAGTCTTGTTTGTGGGCTAATACCAAGATCCTACATTTAGTAGAAAATATGTGATCAATGAATGATCTTGAATTTGCACAATTTCTTATGTGAATTGGTGACAGTGTTGAACCTACCAAACTCAATGATATGGTGAGGATACGTCCTCAAATTGCATTACCATGGGAAGGAGAGCAGTCAATACAAACTCTTATTGATCATATTTTTCCACAATTAGATTTGCATGGATGTGATGCATCGTATATGGTTGAAAGAGCCATTATTACACCTACAAATGATGGTGTTCTAAAATTGAATGACATAATTACCAATCAGTTTCCAGGAGAAGAACATAATTTGTTGTCATTTGACGAGGTTGAAGGGGATACTCATAACTTATATCAACAGTGTCGCGCCATTTTTCGGAGGTCGAGGCTATTTGATTAGCTTTGACTCGCTAATTTAATTCACGACTGAACATTTAATTTTTAAGAGAAAAGGGAAAAAGTTCAAAACACCCCTTTGAAAAGATTTAGGGTTCGGGGGTTAGTAACATAAAGGGAAGGTGTTAGCACCCTTTACGTCCGTAGTACTCTACGGGAACCTCTTGGTTTTATTTAACGTTTTGTGCTATAAAACTTGCTTGCTTTTGAAAATGAATTGAAGTGATAAAGAAAAAAAGAGACCTATTTATCTACATCTTTTATTGATTTGGAAGGACGAGTGTCCTTTGCCTACGTACCCGTGAGGGATCAAAACCTCGTAGTTCGGGGTTGAAATTGACGTTTGATTTGTTTTTGTGTTTTTTATTAGTTTTGAAAAAGTTTTAAGATGAAAAAGCCAAGTGGCAAATGAGAATTGGTTTGTGTTTTTTGATATTGAAGAAAATTGCTTGAAATGGAATTAAATCGATTAATGTTTGATTAAGAAAGTAAACTAAAAAGTAACGGATCACCTGATCTCGGATCAAGGTTTGTTAAGAAAATGTTTTTGTGATTTTTTGTGGTTATTTTCATGTTTTTTGTTGTTTTGAATATTTGACTAAAATTAAACTGATGGAGTGAGAAAAATCGAGCATAGGCACCTCGTGGCGATATTGGATCATCACAAAGTCCGTTAACCTAAGCTAAAAAAAAAAACGAGGTAAACACGCACGCACACATGCACCTTCAACTATTACACAAAGCCTATTATACATTCTATGGTCTGCACAATAAAGTAAATGACAAGAAAGTAAATATGCATGATTTATATTATGCCTATATTTACGTTCCGTGTTGTAAACTACGACCTAAATTAAGAATGTGTAATGTTAGAGAATTAAACTAAAATGCATGAATTATTTACCTTGAAGCCTAATATACAAATTAATAATTGAGAATGCTTGAAATTAAAATTAAAATGCAAAAAAGCGAATTAAACAATATAAGATGCAGCAAAATAAAATGTGATTAGAAAAAACGCATGAAAGAAATAAGCAAAATGAATGAATGCAGAAAAAGGGGGTGCAGCAGTATTATGGGGGGGTGCAGAAAATAAAAAGGAAGAAGCAGGAAAGGGGGGCGCGCGAAATGGGCCTGTGGAACTGGGTTTGGGCCGGTCCGTTTCTTAAGAGGGGTGTAAAAGGGTTGTAAGACCCATTTTCTTTCATTTCCACAAAAATTTCTCTCTCTTCTTTCTCTTTCACTCGGTTCTCTCTCTTCTCTCTCCTTCTTCTCCGACGAGAAGGACGG
>Ga0315915_1010516_pt1 | contig 10239 bp, 8 predicted proteins | sample MpolbnodulesMG_FD_207738 | JGI IMG/M metagenome (GOLD analysis project Ga0315915, IMG submission 207738) | Medicago polymorpha root nodule microbial communities from Los Angeles, California, United States - branched nodules | ecosystem: Host-associated > Plants > Roots > Nodule | place: USA... | reverse complement strand
AAAATAATCCAAATGCGCTTTTTATTATTATTGTTTTAAACCTTTAAAAACCCAATTTCTACTATCAAACTTTCTTCTAATTACCTCTTAAAAGTTAATTGAATTAAACAACTTTCTGTCGGAACGATACTCTCTTTTTACTACTTCGGTAAAACTGTGCACTTACGGTTTTGCTCATCAGCCACCACCCAAAAAAGAGAGGATAAGACAAAAAGTAAGAAAATAAAAATTCATAAGTTCCCTTAATCGAAAATAATTCTATATGACGTGTGTTAGACACTAATTAAATATGAGTATTTTATCAACTAGAAATCAAACTTTGATTTGTCACATTGTGGACGTATATCCTCTTTCGCTATAATTAACTTCGTTAGTGTGTGACCTTTTTAATATATATGCGTGCGTGTGTTAGCTCGTATTTTCATAAAGAAGATTTAAATGCAGTCAGACTAAGGCTGACTTTGTACTTGAAGGAATAAATGTTATTATTCTTAAACACTTAGTCGAAATTAGACTTACCAAGAAGCGCTTGGAGCACATGTTTTGGTTTGAAAGGCAAAATGCATCGAAAACGGTTTGTTTTGGATAGAATCGAGCCAACGGATACATTCAGGGAGCGTGTGTTTGAAATTTGAATCGAACAGGTGTTTACAGTTCGATGGTAGCAGTTGTAGTTTCAAATTCTATGTAGGTAGTTATTTTTTATTAGTATAAATAGTAGTTTCTCGCAAGGGAAAAAAGGTCACAATCCAATCATACAAAAAACTTACACTCAAAATATCCACATTCAAGAGAGAAACGAGTCACAAGTTGCAATGTATGATCTGTGTACCAATTTATATTCAATCAATGCAATTTAAGTTTATTTTCTTAAGTGATTTTGCAATTTACTTGTTTATTTTAAGCAATACCTTTTACTCATACTTCGAAAGAAACTTCGACGGATTTAACTAAGTTGAATTCGATAAACATTTTCAATATCTTCTTGTATTACCAAAGAACAATCATGAATTTCTGGAAAAGTAAAAGCACAATATGTTCTTAAGATTTACTGGTTGATCTTGCAAGTAACTATTTTTAAACCAGCAGTTGTTTACCAAAAATCAGAGTAAACAAATTAGCACGCCTAGTGGGACGGAAGAAGGGGTAACTACCGTGGGTTTCTTCCTGCTGATGATGACGAATAGGTCTTCAACCATTTATGTGTTCACTGTCGTCTTGATAGCGAGGTCAGATGGCAGATTGACGTTTTTGGCTTCGACCACCATAACTAGGATCTTGCTGGTCTTCTAATTCTGACTCTAGATTTATTTTAACTTTTTCTACTAGCATTTAAGCTTTCTAGTATTTGTGTCTGTTTACGCGCTTATCTCGAAATGCCTAGTTTGATTTTCCATTTTTTGGGCCTTTGATGTTTAAATGTAATTTGTCCATTAGTTGACTTTATAATCTAATGCCATTTTGGTTTCTTTTCGAATCATTCTTGTGTGATTTTAATCTCTTGCAACAATGGTTTATATCTTTTCAAATATTTTCCATTTATGCGTAGAATCCTCTGATCGTCGTTCAGTTCTTCGATCTCGTATGCGTTATTCGAAAAGACTCTTAGAATTTCCCATGGTCCTTCCCAACTAGGTGACCATTTTCCCAAGGCTTGGTCTTTCTTGTCCATTGGCAAGATGACTTTCCACACTAAATCCCCTTGAGGAAAAAACTTCGACTTAACTTTCTTATTGTAAGCCTTTGCCACTCTTTCTTTTTGTTTTGTGAGGACTTCCAATGCCATCAATCTTTCTTCATCTAAATCGACTAGTTCGTCTAGGATCATATTCCAATAATGATTTGTCGGAATTTCGCATTGTCTTTGTATTCTAGTTGATTGAAGACAAATTTCGATTGGCAATACTGCGTCATGACCAAATGTCAACCTAAAGGGGGTGGTGTTAGTAGATTCCTTAGGGGACGTTCGACATGCCCACAAGGCCTCGCCGAGAACTTCATGCCAATTCTTGGGTTTCTCTTTGGTTTTCTTATTGATTATAGAAATAATACTTTTGTTTGTCGCCTCTACTTGACCATTTTCTTGGGCATAATATGGTGTTGAGGTTAACAGTTTATAACCGATATCTTCAGCAAACTTTACCATTTTTCGACCCGTGAACACAGATCCTTGGTCTGTAGTGATGGTTTCTGGAATACCAAACCTATGAATGATGTACTTTTGAATAAATTCTAGGACCACTTCCTGGGTGACATCTGGCAACGGGATTATCTCTACCCATTTGGTGAAATAATCTATCCCAACCAAAATATATCTATAGCCTTTTGATGACTTGGGTTTAATTTCTCCAATTACATCTAAAGCCCATCCTCTGAATGGCCAAGGTTTAACTATCGAATGTAACTCACTAGCCGGTACACGTTGAATCCCGGAGTATTTTTGGCATTCTTGACAACTCTTGGCGAATTCTATACAGTCTTTCAATATAGTTGTCCAATACACCCCCTGTCGAAACAGGAGCCATTTCATCTTATGGCCTGCTTGGCGTGTTCCACATACCCCGCTATGAGTGCTGGAAACAACCATGTACGCCTCTGTTTCTCCCAGGCATTTGAGTAGAACTCCTTCTGGAGTCTTTTTGAACAACTCATTTCCCATAATTACATAACTTAAAGCTCTATACTTTATTTTTCGACAAGTTGTCCCGTTGGGGTTTTCTAGGTAACTGACTATTGCTTTTCGCCAATCATTGTCATTTAAATTGTTAATAACAAAAATTTCGACCAAATTCGTACCTTGTGTGTGTGCGTAGGGCACTTTTATCCCCCAAGTTTTTATATTAACAATTTCTTAGGAGGGGCTTCCCTCGAACTGTGCTTGTTCCTGATCTCGATAGGCTCTTGCATTCGTTCTTTCGGAACTTTATAGCCTGAAGCTGTATGGGCCAGATCATTCGCCTCTTGGTTCTCCGTCCGAGGAGCGTATCGTATTGCTACATGGGCGAAACGTTTGAGTAATGCGTTTGCAGTGGCGTAATACACAATCAGGCTTTCTTTAGCGCATCTATACTCTTTCGTTAATTGTTTTAACACCAATTCCGAATCACCTTTTATTTCGACGTTTTTTGCCCCCAGTTCGAGAAGAATCTCCAAACCAGCGATCAAGACTTCATATTCAGCCTCATTATTCGAGCAAAACTGATTAAGTCGAAATTTATACGTTGTGGGGACATTTTTGGGTGAAATGATCACAACTCCTATCCCGGTGCCATTTTTGTGGCTGGATCCATCGAAGTAGAGTTTCCAAGGTTGATCACAAGCCCCTTTCAATGCCGGTTCGATTACCGAATGATCAGCAATAAAATCGGCTACAATTTGGCCTTTAACAGATTTTAACGATTGGTAGGTTAACGAATATTTTGTGAGTGCCAAGGCCCACTTACCAACTCTACTATGTAGAATCGGTTTTGACAACATATGTTTAATTATATCGAAATGAGAATAAACATAAACATCAAAAGGTTTTATATAATGCTTTAGTTTTGTACAAGAGAAATACAAACAAAGACACAATTTCTCGCTCGGATGGTATCTTGTTTCAGTATCATTCAAGACTCTACACCATTTTCATCCTCTTGCGCTAGCATACTTCCTATAGTACATTCGGACGCTGCTATGTACAACTTCATACCCTTGTCTCTAAGAAGAGGCGAAAGGATATGAGGGTTAGCCAAATATGACTTAATCTCTTCAAATGCTTTTTGATGTTCTGGTTCCCATTTGAACGCGTCCTCTTTCTTTAAACGAAGTAGTGGCGAGAAAGCTTGTGCTCTGCCACTTAGATTCGATATAAACCTTATGAGGAAATTGATCTTTCCTAATAGGGATTGCAACTCTTTCTTTGTTGAAGGATTCATTTTTAACCTATACTGCCTCATTCTTTCGAATGATTGGCGAAGGTGGTTCAGGTGATCATCCTCTGAAGATGATTTCACTACTATATCATCTATATAAACCTGCATGAATTTTTCTATGAAATCATGAAACATAGAATTCATCGCTCTCTGATATGTTGCCCCAACGTTTTTTAGGCCAAATGGCATGACTAGCCATTCATAACAACCTAGAGCGCCTGGGCATCGAAATGCAGTTTTCGATACATCTTCTTCAACGATAAAAATTTGATTATATCCTGAGTAACCATCTAGCATACTCAAATATTCAAATCCTGCTGCCGAATCAACTAGCATTTCTGCCACAGGCATAGGGTATTCATCTTTGGGGGTAGCCAAATTTAAATCCCTAAAGTCAATACAGACTCTAATGGTTCCATTTTTCTTTTTAACAGGGACTACATTTGTCAACCAATCTACATACCTTGCAGTTCTAATGAACTTGCTTTTCAAGAGCCTTTCAATCTCTTCTTTGATTTTCGATAGAATTTGTGGGGCGAACCTTCGAGGAATCTGCTTCACTGGCTTCTTATTTGGTCGAATAGGTAATCTCAATTCCACCATCTCCCGGCTTAGACCCGACATTTCATTGTAATCCCAAGCGAAACAGTCTTTGTATTCCTTCAGAAGTTCCACAATCCGCTTTTTGAATTCTTTAGTAACTTTAGCGCTGATATAGGCTGGCCTTTTAATAGGGTCATCCCCTAAACTCACTTCCTCCAAGGGGTCTTGTACTCTCATCTTCATAGCGGATCCTAATGGATCTTCTTCGAAGCCTAAGGGCTCGTCATCATGTATGCAATCTAACCTTTGGTCGTGGATGAGATCATCACTAGCATCTCCTGTCGAAGTTTCGACTACCACTCTTGGTAGATTCTCAGCCTCTTTGGCCGTATTTAATTTGTTTTCGGCCACATAGGCCGTAATTTTATCCTAGAAATTGGGTGTGGAAATGGTTCACTTGTCTACATCCCACCCAGTTGGTGGGATCGCATACGCTGGACAAGTTGGAATAGGACTGTCTACCCTCTTCCTGTAGGTTGAAGCCCTTGTCCTGAGCACGTCATCTTCTCTCGACGAAACTCCTTCATGATCAACCACCACGTATCTTTGATCAACCACTTCCCTTTCCCAAACGAAACCAGCATTCGGGTGTAACCTCATAGAGAACATCTCGTTGTCTTGGACCTCATACTTGGGGCCAAGGGATGTACATGGCGAGATATTTGCCAAATGTTTGTTGAAAGTGTTCTTGGTGATGTTATTTACCTCAACCAAGAAATAACTTTGATCTGCCTCAATGTTCTCCACCAAACCATCACCTCTCCATATAGCAATTCTCTGATGTAATGTTGAAGGCACTGCCCCCACTCCATGGATCCATTCCCTTCCCAAAAGCACATTAAAGTTTGCCTTGGACGGGACCACCATGAACATGGTTGTCCTACTGACGCTTCCTACTATTAATTCCACCTCCACACACACCAAGCGTGTGTTAAAAGTAATATTTAATACAAAAATTATTTACCAATTGTTAAAGATCTTAAAAAAAAAATATATTGAAATGATACAAATGTAAATTAATTTTTTATGTTTACAAACTTTGATTACACACTACTTGTCTTAATATATTTAGAACAACCAACATCGAATTAGATTGATATGAATCAAAAGACAAAAAAATTTAAGGTTCAAATAACCAATAAAATAGTTAGCATTGAAATCAAACTTGCAACATGAACTACGACTTCTCATTTACCTACCACTTGAGCTTCGAGTGAACATGTTTACAAAATTTGACGTACGAATATTCTCCAAAGACAAAAATACGAGGCCTAAAAAAATTGGGGGCCTAAAACCTTTGCTTTAGTGGCAGCCCTAAAGACACTTTTTGTGAATAAAACCTAATGGTTTCTAAAGTGAAGGGCATCTGATAAAATTAATGGTTCCTTAAGATTTCACATGATAATCAATCTAAGTCAAACCAAAAAATTTATTTAAGTTTGTTTAAAACAACATTCGTACGACCATGTCTCAATTTAAAATTTCAGATGTGAAGACGACACTACTTATCACAAGTCACAATAATATGCTAATGGGATTTTATAAGTTCTATTATATTTGCCACCTCATTAGGATTGATGTTTACCATATACATCCCTTCTTAAGTTAAATTCAGAAACAGATTAAGTACAAGATAGTGAAAAAAGTCTGGTTAATGCTGCGAACTCGCAGACACAGAAAGCAAGAGTAAGGCCCAAGTATGCACAAAATTATTAACAATTATTTAGCAACAACCTAGTTCATTTTGTCAGCAGCAGCTTTCAACATCTTGGACCATAAGGCTCGACGATCCTTAATGGCATCACGCCTAATGAAATTGTCAGGTGAAAGGTAGTCCTCAGGAGCAATCATCCCAGGATCACTGGAATAGACATTGTTCAATTCAAATACAACAGCAACATACATTTGCCCATAGTTAACACCTGAATGAGCAAACCCAGTTTTAAAGTTGTTCATTGGTGCATTCAATTCAGACCGGAGATCTGCAACATTAAAAACAGGGAAATGCAATTAAAATTAAAACTAACTCAAGATTTACCTTCCAAAACAGACTCATACACCCATAAATTTATTAAAAGTATGTTTTTACTGTCAACAAAATAAAAAACAAAACAGTTTCCATAAATAATAGAGCAGTGTTTTAGAGTTGTTCTACTTATGTCAATATAAAAACTTCTCCTCCTTCGTTTTTTATGATGCATGGTTGCTTTTTTGTGAAGATCATTTGCTAAAATCAAATGCATAATATCGAACTCTTTAATCATTTTGTTTTGTCCAACTGTTTTATGATAGATTTGTGCAAAATGGATCAACAAACATTATTTCCTACGACCCAGATACATTACTTACCTCTTCTAATATTTGGAAAAAATAGGAATTAAGGAAGTTGGAATAAACTAACTTTAAACAAATTTAATTCATCAAACAAAATGCTAAATTAACTATATATTTACGAAAATATAAGCATCAGATAAAACAAGAGAAATTGTAGATTCAAATGAATTTCAAGTTACAAATGCATGTATTTGAGAACAGAAATAAATGAGAATAAAAAGTAAATTTGCACGGTGGAATTAGAAGATTAAGGGAAAGTAGAAGTACACTCATAAATACAAGGCTTAATAGCAGTTTTGGTCCCCTAACAAAATAAATTACAATCCAACCCCCTAAGTACGGTCCCTTTTGCAGTTTTGGACCCTAGGTCAATTTTGACCAAGTCAATGATGATGTGATGTCACGTGTATAATTTTTTTAATTATTAAAATATAAAAAAATTAAAGTAATTATTTTTTACATTAAAGTAATTATTAAAATAAAAAATTACACACATGGCGTCCACGTCAGTATTGACTTGGTCAAAATTGACATGGGGCCTTTTGCGGTACTTAGGAGGCTGGATTATATTTTATTTTGTTAGGGAGTCAAAACTGCTATTAAACCTAAATATAAATAGGAGAATAGTAGTTTTAGAAGGAAGCACACAATGCAACAACTTAACTCTCTCTCTCATAACAGAGTTTAAATACCGTTAACCCATAGGGATGGTATCTGATAGTTAGAAAATTAAATAAGGGAGGTGACCGCTTGATTGAAAAATAGAGGGGGTGTGAGTGACATTTTAATAAATTTTAGGAGAGGTGGGTGTAATTTTCCAAAAAGTTATTCGTTTCATTAGTCAACAATTTAATTTCTCTTATATTTTTCGAATTAATTTATATACACTAATCTAATTTTAGGATTAGTATAACTCAATTTTTTAGTGGCGGATCTATTCAATAGCCTATTCTCGAAAAAGAAAAAAAGCTCTTGGTATATTCATATGTATAAAGGGAAGCTTAGTATATCTGATTAGAGAAATGATATTTGTACAACCATTTTGCAACAATTTTTTGACAACCTTCTCTCTCATATTCACATTATGTGTTTATTCTCTCTCTTCCTTTTTTTCTCTCTATTATTTTTGACCAATAGAAATAGAGAAAAAAGAAGTTGTCATAAAAAGTTGTCACTAATGGTTGTTCATATATCAATTACTCATCTGATTAATGACATACACATTCACCTGATTAATTGACACCAATCTGTTTAATCACGTTCACTTTTTTCCTTGTTGAAAAACATTCACTATCATATGTTGTTTTTACAATCATTCATCAAAATATGCAATGAAAGGGCCAAAACCCGTTGAAGGAGTGGAAGAAAAGTAAAGACAATTTTCATGCCCCACAGCCTGCCAATGGGGCATGTGCTCCTTGTAAGGTCTGAATCCTATGTCTATGCTTGCTTGCACATCCACTCGTGACTCATCCATTTTCCTGTCCTGAGATTGTTTATGTGAGAAGCTACACACTGTCAATTCAACTGAACGTACGGTGGAGTGTCTTTCACTGCGATATCAAACATATGCTAACTCGCATATAGGGACATATCGGGCTCTCGTCACAATTCTACATCCATGACATAATATGACAACTTTTTCTAGTTCTATATATCCATAACATGGCTATTTTATGTTTTGGTTGTTTGTAAAAGAAAAACTAGACAATAACACATTGGTCTTCTATATCTATAACCTTATTCCCTAAATTACAATCAAGATGAGAAAAATGGTAATAATCAAATAAAAATATCCACCCTCATAGTTTATTGCGACGGCTTCTACGAAAAATATTCACAAAAAATTAAGATTGAACCAATCTTACTCATTGGCCATAGTCAGTTCTTTGACTTGTCTAACAGCACTACTTACAGCATAAAGGGTCATCTTTTTAACCTGCAAGAGAAGAGAGGCGGTCAAGAATGTAAAATATTCAACGGGGCAAAAAAATTAAATGCAGAGAGTGACCTTTTTAAAATGCAAGGAGAATAAGTAAAATTGGGAAGCTCTTGGTGAAAATATATGCTTTGAAAACAAAGCCAATTCAATTAACAGAAAGACTGACAAAGAAAAGAACAAATCATAATGGTAGGGTATAAAAGGATAACTAACACTCAACATGCATGAGAAATTAAAGACAAATAATAGACTTGCCTCCAATTTGTCCTCCTTGGCCCTGTGGTACTTCGGGAGTAAACGAAACTCTTCAGTTAGCCGTAAACATTCTTCAACATTTTCTGGAGAAACAAAGTCAAGCGCAACCTTCATACAAGACTGATCAATGAAAATAAGTTAGGCAATAAATATAAGTAAATAATGTTTACACTTTTATTAGTTGGAAAAATAAATTCCTTAAAGCATTTTTATTACTAAATAATTTTTGAAAATCCTTCAGCATGAACATCATGATCATGCAATATTAAGTTACGTTGCCAGGAAGAAAAGGTGATGCAAACTAACCCTTCTACGTTATACTCCCTCCGGTCTCAAATATAAGAAAAGATTCTTTTTTTAGGTTCATTGAGTAGTTAATGTATCTGGTCTACATTATAAAACAGATACGTTAATTATTCAATGAACCTAAAAAAGGAATCTTTTCTTATATTTGAGACCGGAGGGAGTAATTATTAGTTACGGAATAAGAAACTAGATACGATATTGGACTTCCTATATTGACATATTTTGGCAACCAATAGTTTAAGATCGTAAGTTCAAAGGGTTGTTGCTTGCTGTTGCAGTACAAATGGGTTGGAAAGTGTACCAATTAGATGTTAAATCAGCATTTCTAAATGGTTTCTTGCAAGAAGAAATCTATGTTGAACAACCCGAAGGCTTTGTGAAGAAAGGAGAAGAAGACAAGGTTTATCTTCTCAAGAAAGCTCTTTATGGACTGAAGCAAGCTCCAAGAGCCTGGTACAGTAGAGTAGATAACCATCTGTTGAGTTTAGGCTTTGTTAAAAGTTTATCAGAATCCACTCTTTACATTAAGCAATGTGAGGTTGATATTCTTGTTATATCTCTTTATGTTGATGATCTTTTTGTCACTGGAAATAATGCAACCTTGATTGATGAATTCAAGATGGAAATGACAAAAGTATTTGAGATGACAGATCTTGGGCTGATGACTTTTTTTCTCGGAAAGGAGATTAAGCAAAGTCAAGATGAAGTTTTCATTTGTCAAAAGAAATATGCAAGGGAAATTCTGAAAAAATTTCATATGGAGGATTGCAAGTCAGTAAGCACTCCTATGAATCAAAAGGAGAAGTTGAGTAAAGAAGATGAAACTGAAAAAGTGGACGAGGCATACTTTAGAGGTTTGATTGGGTGCCTTATGTATCTTACAGC
>Ga0315915_1010515_pt1 | contig 10241 bp, 1 predicted proteins | sample MpolbnodulesMG_FD_207738 | JGI IMG/M metagenome (GOLD analysis project Ga0315915, IMG submission 207738) | Medicago polymorpha root nodule microbial communities from Los Angeles, California, United States - branched nodules | ecosystem: Host-associated > Plants > Roots > Nodule | place: USA... | reverse complement strand
CTGTTTTGAATAAGCTGTTTTTTTTTTAAAAAAATAGATCGTAATTAGTCATTTTTCATAAGATAAGCTATTTTGAATAAGCTGTTTTTTTAAAAAGAGATTGTATTAAGCTGTTTTGCATAAATTAAGTTGTTTTGAATAAGTTTTTTTTATAAAAAAAAAGAAGATCGTATTAAGTTGTTTTGCATAAGATAAGTTGTTTTTTTATAAAGAGATCGTATTAAACTGTTTTGCATAAATTAAGTTGTTTTGAATAAGCTGTTTGTTTTTTAAAAAATAGAACGTAATAACTTGTTTTGAATAAGTTATTTTGTAAAAAGAGATCGTATTAAGCTGTTTTGCATAAATTAAGCTGTTTTGAATAAGTTCTTTTTTAAAAAAAAAATAGATCGTAATAAGTCATTTTTCATAAGATAAACTGTTTTGAATAAGTTGTTTATTAAAAATAGATCGTATTAAGTTGTTTTAAATAAATTAAGTTGTTTTGAATAAGTTGCTTTTTTAAATAGATTGTAATAAGTTGTTTTTCATAAGATAAGTTGGTTTAAATAAGCTATTTTTAAAAAAGATATCGTAATAAGCTGTTTTGCATAAAATAAACAGTTTTGAATTAAGTTATTTTTTAAAAAGATGTCATAATAAGCTATTTTGAAAAAACTATTTTTTTTAAAAGAGGTCGTAATAAGTTGTTTTTAATAAGCTGTTTTTTAATAAACAATTGATGAAGATAAGTTGTTTTTTATAAAAAATTATTCATTTTAGTATTTTATTTTATGAAATTAAAAAAAAAAAATATGGATGGATTGGACATCCATCCATTAAAATTACAACGGGTAAACCAGAACTCGCCCAAATTACGGGGGTAAAGACATATTAACCCTTCTATTTTTAATGGATTGGATTGTTTTGAATAAATTTAGTCGATTGTAATGGGTTAATAGATTTTTTTTATTCATCCAAATCCATATCCATCCAAACCATCCATTTTGCCACCCCTAGCCACAGGTTTCAGTACATGATGTTCAACCGATCCTCACGTTGGCTTCTGAACCATATATTTAGAAGATAATGGCAGGTCCTGACAACCCGGTGGATCCGGTATTACAAAAGGAAATTAATTTGGTGAAAGATTTATCAGCGAATAGTGCCACAACAGAAGTTCCATTTACTCCCTATTTGACGATTGGAAGAAGAAAAAAGCAGTTAAGGCGGCATACCTAACCCGTTCTAAGGGTCCACCCCATCACCTCCCTAATGATGATGTTCACATATTTATCGAGAGGGTAACCGCTCTGTTTGGTTTGACACGATGACGTCTTTTTCTTCTTTAGATTTCTTTAGGGATAGGATTAGCTTGCCTATCTATCGTTTCCCCTAAGATTTCCACTGTTTCTTTCCGTTTTCTGCATCTTTTTCCAAGGGTTTTGGCCTAGTCTCCCCTCTTGTATATATGTTTTTCCTTTTTTTAATAATATATATGGAGTCGACGGTTAAGGATGAGAGTTTCAGTTGGGTGCAACCTAGTTGGGATGTTTCTGGCGCTCCTTGAAATATGTCTAACCTACTTCTTACCTTATAAAAAAAGGAGGGTGTAATTTACTATTAAGTATAAAATGCAAAAAATTCCCAACAATCAATAGGCATTGAGATGTTTGTCCTATGTAAAAAATGATGTATAATCTTTAGTAAAAGAAAAAAACGGATGTATAATCTATCTTTACTGAATAAAGATAGGTAAACATTCTTAATGTGTACATCCCTTTATACCACTCTAAAAATTTCAGTTAACTAAATATATGGTCTGCGTGGCTACATTTTTTCAGTTGCGTGACCACTATTTTTTCAACATTTTTAAAAGCTGAAAAATATGGTCATGCAACTAAAACGCGCATGACCACTATTTTTCCACTTAGTTAACCAAATAAATAGTGGTCACACAACTAAATAAATGTGGTCACACAAATCATATATTTGTTTAACTTAAATTTTTCAAAATAATACAAAGGAATGTACAGTACACATTAACGTTGTCTACCTATCATTGCTCATTTGCACCGAATGAAAATAAACTACCTAAAACGGAGAACATGTTCCCTATTTATAGCAAAAGAAAGTACTATTCCCACCGTCTCACAATAATTGTCTCTTTAACATTTTTTCTTTTTCTCAAAATAATTGTCACTTTAGAATACCAATGCAGCTTTTATTGAATTTCATCCAACTTAACTACTTCATTTTTTTTACCAAAACTTAACTACTTCATTAGTACAATTAATAAGGCTGTTTTAGTAAATGATGTTAATTTTACCATCAAAATTAACTCAATTAATCATTTCCTTAATAATCGTGCATAAACTTTAAACGACTATTATTTAGAGACGGATGGAGTATCTATCTGTGTTGCATGTTTGCCACATATGACATATCCTTTAACTAAGTTGAAGCTTCCTATGCAAGTTTTCTTTACTCTTTTATTTCTTACTTATGATGGCTTCTTTGAAAAATTTGTACTTGTAGTTGTTGAGGATATATATTCTATTTTTTTAGTAAACACATTAAATTGTACTGTTGCCTTCGTTCCCATATATTATTTCGAGGAATTTCCCAAATAATCTTTAATCATATGCCAAGTGAACTCCAAACAAGTTAAGTTTCAAATTTTACATATAACAAAAAGAACAAAATTTTATTACTTTTAGGTTAATAAAAACAGAACTTTTTTTTGTTTTTTTTTTATGAATAAATACACTAGTTTTTTTTCTCTACAAAATGTTTAAATAAACTTAAAAAACTAAAACCAAGAATTCTATGGAGCATACCAACTAAAACTGAGAATTACTTTTGCGATTTTGAGTTTTTTTTGTTGACATTAATGACTTTTCTCTATCTTTCTTCTAACTAATTTTTTTTCATCAAAACATTTTATTGCAATTATTTATTCATCTAGTAGTATCATTTTTTTCTTCAAAATACACTAAAATTTTCCATTGGAAGATGGGAAGCCAAAAGGAAGGTATTGACTTGGGGTCTCAAGCGGGCATGCCTCCATGTTGCCTCCTTGGGGTGTGTTTTTGTCCTTTTCAAATTACACGTGTTTCTTACCGTTAGGCTATTCCTTTTCCCAATTTTCTATTAATCAACTCAACCCATCTCTAAAAAAGTGATGATAATTGAATGAACCATGTTGCATTGTTGCTTGCTTAAGTTGGAAAAGTGGGTGCGCACTTTCACATCACTCTTGGGGACTCTAGTTAATACAAGAATGTTTATGCTCTGCTCTCTCCGTTATAAAATTGTCTTTGAGAATCTCGGAGCACTGATTAACATTTTCTTTATAAGAAATATTTAGATCAATAAAAGAAAATGTATTTGATCTAAATTTTTAATTGTATAAAGGTTAAAATACACTTTTGTCCCCTCAATTTTCAAAAATTAGCGATTTTGACCCTACAACTTTGAAAATTACACTTTTAACCCCTCATCTTTCATCCCCTTTGCAAAACCTTGACCCCCCTCCTAATTTTAATCAGGTCAAAGTTGATGTGAATATTTTCTTATATTAAATATTGCCAGTTGTGCATCCACATAGATATTAATTAAACTTAAAATTTTTAAAAAAATTGAAATTAAAACTTAAAAATAAATATAAAAATAAACATTGAAAAAATCTTTTTCATTCATCTTCATCACCAACCTTCATCTTCAACCCCAACTTTGTTCTTCATCAAGACTTCAATCATAATCTTTATCCTTAACAATCAAAATCATTCAAACAAACTAAACTAAACCAATTTAAAACATGAATAACTTCAAATCCAAACAACAATTTTGTTCTAAACTAATGAACACTTTTTCCATGAAACAACAATCATGTTCCAATCTACATGCCTAGGAACAGGCACGGATGTACATAGAGGAAATTGGGGTTCCTCCACTACTTTTTCTATATTGTTTGTTAAATCTTTGATATTTTAACTATTGCCCTCTTTTAAATTAATAGATTGCCTTCATTAAATTAAAATTTATACTATAAAAAGAGTATTTTTTATGAATTTTATAAAATCAAATGTGAAAATGCATTTGAGGTGAAATTTTAAATGATTTTTACATCATTTTTAACTATAAAGACACATAAATAACAATTTTAATTTGTAGATGTTAACGAGTCTTTAATTTTTTCAATATACGAAACAATTGTTGCATCGTTGTTTCCATGCTTCCATTGTTTTCCCCTGAATTCAATTTATAGGGTTTCTTCAATTCCAAGAAGTTCTTCGAAAATGTTCAACAAGTTCATAAAACATGCACACAAGAAATCAGGAAAATTGACATTCACCGAAGATTCAACAAACATAATCCAATTTTATGAAGTAGTTGATTAGTTAACTAGGTTTCTAAAGGGATAGTTTGTCAGACTTATCTCCGAGATTCTGATTGGAGAAATTTCAGTTCCTATTTCCTTAGTCTATTAATGTCATATTCAACGGTCAGATTGATTATATTTATTGTCGTTTGTGACCTAGCCTCGTTTCAGTCGACAGACAAATGTACTTTCTAGTTGACTAGGTTTCTAAAGGGATAGTTTGTCAGATCGTTTCAGTCGCTGGAGAAATGTATATCTTTTGTTGATCTAAATATAAATCAAACTGGACGGAATATAAACGAAAGTGAATGAAATAAATTTGATGTATTTGAGTTAAAACATCATTTTTTTTTGTTTACTTTGTCTTATATATTTTATAGTGGAGAGAGTATTTTTGTAATAAAAAAATGATATTTGTACACTTACTTTATGATAATTTTTTGACAACATTATGTCTCATGCTTTTTTTTGTTAACTCTTTCTTTTTGTACAGTATTTTTACTCTTGCTATTGGGTTGTTTTAAAAATTGTTTTTTAAATAATGTAAATTTTTTTTTACTAATGTTTATACTATACTTTGGGTCTGTTTGACAAGCAACATATTTGAATCTATATCTTATAAATTCATTTGATTACAAACGACATGTTTGGCAATCATAACTTTCTCATGATGTTATAGTTTAAAGCTTACATAACATCATTGTTTTATCTCAATTACTCTTTTTGTCCTAAAATAAATGACTTAGTTGACTATTTCACACATGCAATGAACATCTTTGACCTTTAATATATTTAATCATGTATTAGAAAAAATAAAAAGTAGACTTGAAAAATATGTGTCAAGAAAAATCCAACAACATTTATATGCTACGATTTGTCTTTAAATAAAAACAAAAAAATATAATAAAAATATGTTTATTTTAAAACGAAGGAAGTATAAGTCAGCTTATCAGATATCTGCTTTAAGATATTTTATCAGCTATTCCTTATTATTTATTAAACATAGCTAGGTTGGCATCTACAATGGGAATATGTCCATACTCACCCAAACATGTGAGATATTGTTCTGTTATATCAAGTGCGTATTATAATTATTGGAGAGCTTGGAAAATTGTCAAGGATAAAAGTTGATCAACAATTTAAGATTTAAAGAAAAACATCACATCTCCATTCAAAATCTTAAAATATTGAGTATAAAAGTCGAATATCATTTATAAAGTATTAAATATTATTTTATTCATAGTCGATTTGGGACTAATTATTTACATTTAACCAAATAACTACCTCTTTTTTTTTTTATATACCTAAGGGGCATTCAGAAACATAAATTATTCTGCTTTATAAGATTATTTTCAAATTACAAGATAAGTTTATAATTGTTTTACAAAAATACTTCTAATTAAATGAGGAGAATTAAAATATAAATTATTTATACCTCTTTTTATTTTACGGTTAAATCATTTCTATCTCTCAATAATTAAAGAATAATTTTTGTAAAATACATATACATTGTTGACAAGTTTAATATAAAAACTAGGTTTCTTAATATTTTTGCATTCATCTTGTTATAAGGGTAGATATTGCACACTTTTTTTCGACAAAAGATATTGAACAGTTTTTATTTAAGAAATAAGTAGTATTTGATTTCTCCATAAAAAAAAATTAGTTTCTTGATTTCTAAGTTTGTATTTGTTTTAAGTTATTTTTGTAGATTTTCAAAAATAAAATAAAATGATAAAAATATGTATTCATATTTTATAAATAAAAAATAAAAAATAAAAAAATGTATTTATATGTTTGTTACATGTTTATTAAATTTTATTCTCTAGTGTAAAATATTTTAGGAAATGGAAACAGTTTTCAAAGAAATAGTGGGAATAAAGTTACCATGAAGATTGAGAATAAGTTTATGGATAGGTAATTGTTGCGCGGATAAGTTAGCTTCTCATGGGCATGTTATGGTTGACTATGTTTGGTTTGAGATGATGCCGTCTTTTTTGTCTTTAGATTTCTTTAGGGATATGAATAGCTTGCCTAACAGTTGTTTTCCTAGGATTTCCGTTGGTTCTCCTCGTCTTTTGCATCTTTTTCGGAGGGTTTTGGCCTAGTCCCCCTCCTGTATATAATTTTAATAATATATTTGGAGTAGGCGGTAGATGATGGGAGCTTTGGTTGGGTGCCAACCTAGTTGAGATGTTTCTGGCGCTCCTTGATGCCAAGTGCCAACTTGCTTCTTGCCTTATAAAAAAAACTATCTTTTAATCCCCCTATTATAAAGACTCTAAAAAATATTATTATATTCCCTCTAATCCTATTTATAAGAAAAAAATTGACTTTTTAAATTCATGAAGTCAAAAAAGTCAAATGTTTCTTATAAATATGACCGAAAGGAGTATTAACCAAACATCTTTTAAAAAAATACCTTAGAATAAAACTCACTTCCTTATATTTTCATAAAATTAATCTTAGGAATGAATCAACTAAACTTAAAACAAACACCTCTTTAAGGATTTCTAATACAGCAATTTCCTAAAAAAAAAGGATTTCTAATAGAAATATGTTGTGCGGAGACTGAAATATCTATATAAGTTAGTTATTTTTATTTTTTTTACATATATATAAGTCAAAATGATATAATTTTTTTTACATATATATAAGTCAAAATGATATAAAGTAGTAGTCTTGATAATAAATAGGACAAATTACACTCACCTCCCTTGAGGTCTTCTTAAATAGCACAAATATCCCCTCTAATTTTGAAACAAGCATTAACCTCCCTTTTCATTTAACACCGTCAGCTTTCTGTTAGTTACATGATAAGAATTTTAGAGATTAGCTACCATAATTTGGCTACCGCTACTGGGGTGGTTAACTCCCTGCTAATTAAAACACTACATGTTAGAGATTAAAAACGTTTTCCTCAATCACCCATACTACGTACATAAAATCTTTCTACTTAACCCAATTTTTTTGTATATATCCTTAATTAAACAAGTGCTCAAACGTTTCAATGACATCAATTCACTTTGATTTCACACCTTCATTCAATTCACATCAATTCACATGATCATGATCTTCTTCTTCTTCTTAATTAACAAATTTCTCTTGATTTTACATCCTGCAGCATTGATTTCAACAATATGTTCAGATTTTCAATCGATTTGTTTCTATTTCTTTGACTCTGCACTTAATTATTTTTCATCCTCTTAAATTTGGTTTATCCAAATTTTTAACCTAGAATTTCAGTTTCTATCTAACCACTTCCGTCTCTAATTCTCAAAAAGCAACATTAAGCAATTCATCCAACTTTATTATGTTGATGTGAATTACAATCACTTCCTTCATCCTAAAATTGAATATTTATCATGTTTAGGCATCAAACTTCACGCCTTAAAATCTAAGGTTTTATTTCATGCCTTTCCATTAATCCATTTTTCACCAGATAGAAGATTGTTCATTGTTATTGCTTTTCCATTTTTTTTATTTCCTTTTATCCTTCCATTAATCAATTTAGTTTGTTCGACAAAAAAAACTTATTTAAGAGAGAACTAACGGTGTTACATGATAGGGGTGGTGGCTGTAGATTTCAATAAAAATTAAGGGAGGTTTGTGTTTAGTTAAAAAACTAGAGGGGGTGTTCGTGTTCGTGCTATTTAAGAAAACTTCAAGGCAGGTGAGTGTAATTTACCCTAATAAATAATGTGCTGTTGGTTTAAATTGATATTGATGATGCTGGGAACATTTTGCATACTCTTGTTCGTCATGTACTTTTTTTTTTTTTTATTTACAGATTGTTCGTCATGTACTTCTCACATATGTTTCTATAGTTGCTGCTCCATGTTGAATATTGTTGTAATTTCTTTCACGGGTGTACTCTCTCTTTTATTTGGAACTTTGGCGACTCAACTTATTCACCTTAATAATGTAAATATTTTGTCATTTGACTATTTGACCAACAAAAAAGGGCATGCGATTTAGGAAGTATATTACTACCGCCATCCCAAAATATATGATTTATTGACTAAATCGCAAAAAATAAAATTCCGTCATAAGAATCCTCAAAATTACATGATAAGTATAAGAGTTTGAAAAAATATCTTATGCTACTCCCCAAGGTCGATCGATCAAACAGACGAAATATATCCCATTTTTGGCTAAACAATATTTTATTTTCATCAGTAGTACTTTATACCTTATCTTGTTTCTACGGCTGAAAAATAAAACACATGAATTAAGATGCGTTTCAGTGATCGATTTTTGAAGCCTGGCACCTGCTTGTAATCATAACCAATGAAAATTTAATCAACACATCCATTTGTCCAATCGATAAAGCTCTAACCAGGAATACACACCAAATTGAAAAAGCTAAAGCAATTGTTATTAAATTTGGACATCATAATTTAGAGGCACATGAGGCGAAAGTAAGTGTATCTTTGGATTGAGGGTTTATGAACGAAATAGAGGGGAGAATTCCCTTTTACTTTTTATATTACGAACAACGTAAAATGTTTTTTTATAAATAAATTAAGTATTTTTGAAGTATTATATTATCATTTATCCTGCTCTTAATTCAATTTTCTAAAAATCATTTTATAATGTCCGTAGTTTAAAAAAGAAAAATAAGCACTTATTCCTCTCCTAAACCCTCCATTCAGACACACCCAAAAAGTTTGAAGGTTAGCTTTGGCTACTCGCATAATATATATATTGTTACCAAAAAAAATAATATTTGTGAGAAACAAAAACTAGTACAGATAGAAATGTAGATTTTCATTTTGTTTCATAAATGTATTTCGTCTTATTATCTTATACTAGTTTCATATATTGAGTTTGGACTGGTTTGTACTAAACAAATATCTGAACCGACGAAATCTTCATCAGTTCGGTTTGGATCGATTTTCACTCTTTTTTAAAATAGGATTCGAACCAAACTAATCGTTTTGGTTTGGTTTAAATCAGTTGGATTGATTGGTTTATTTGACACAAAAATCTACAGAATGTGGTAATCGATTCTATTTATTCTTTTTTTTATTGTTATATATCTATTATACCTACTTTAAGGTAACAAATAGATAAAAGGCAATGCATTATTTTAGGTGTTGGCTTTCTAATCATCATTAAACAATGGTATATGATGAGTATAAAACAAAGACATAGAAAAAGAGCATAAAAAAAATCTACGATATAATTAGTATAAATCAAAGTCATAGAAAACGAGCATAGAAAACAATGGTATAAAACGATATCTTTTCAAAAGGTTGAAGGCATGAACATGATTAAACTAACCAACAGATGGACGATCTCAGCGGCAGTGAGGAACGATGGGTTAGGTGTGGTTGGCGGCTAGGGTTTTTTTGTTAGAAGAAACTAAATAGAGTCTGAGTGATGAGATGAGACGATGATGAGAGTAAGTGAATAGATTAAAGAGTATTTTATATTGGGTTTTAATTTTGGGCCTAATCATAAGTGTGTGTGTGAGGAGGGATAATATTAGTAAATGCGGAGTGTGGTTAGCATTGGTTCGGTTCATCGGTTGCTTGGATCTCAAAAGGGAAAACCAAGAACCAAACCAAGCAAGGTCAGTATAGATTGGATCATCGGTTTAGAACCAAACCAGACAATATCGGATACTTTTTTCGGTTAGGTTCGGTTTAGACTTTTGGTTTCATCAGTTTTGTCTGAACCACTTACACCCCTACTCGTGTACACTTCCATTCACCTAATTTTCGCACACAACTAACCACTTTCACATACTGATTTGAGCTTTGGAGTTCTAATGTGCCTGTTGGCACCGATCTCATCCGACGAGGAGCTTGCTCTCGTCGCGACATCAATCACAGTTCCCAAAGATTCACCACAACACTTCAGACAGATCATT
>Ga0315915_1010514_pt1 | contig 10242 bp, 4 predicted proteins | sample MpolbnodulesMG_FD_207738 | JGI IMG/M metagenome (GOLD analysis project Ga0315915, IMG submission 207738) | Medicago polymorpha root nodule microbial communities from Los Angeles, California, United States - branched nodules | ecosystem: Host-associated > Plants > Roots > Nodule | place: USA... | reverse complement strand
TTAATTTTTAATTAATACCTTCTTCTAACCTTATGACTCCCTTATATAGAAAACGTAACACAACAAACAACTAACTGCCAAACTCCCTAACTGTCATTCTATGCCACTTTCTTATTTACTTCAATTTTTTCATGCCAATTAAACTCTAGTATCAAGATTCTTATAGTCAAACTCTCTGAGAACACTTTCAATCCCTAGTATCACAGTTTGGTTAACCAATACTCTTTTGGGACTGATTCTGCAACTGCACGACATTCCTTATACACTAAAAGGAACCAAAACGAAAAGAAACCAACAAGGATTGCAGAATTTAAAAACCAAACTACATATATAGAATTATAGATGCTAAGGTAAAGAAAATTAAGAAGTAAAGGTACCTTTTTCTGCAAATAATCAAACCTAGTATGAAATTTGTCTCCTTGAATTGGTGGAAGGAAACCTAGAAGGATGCTTGCTTGCAAAGCCAAAATACAATCTATTTTCGTTTTTGTTTGTCTATTTATAATAGGATTAGCTAGGTTATAAAAAATAATAATATCTTTTAATGATTTAGATTTGTTTTTATAATTAGTTTCAAATTTAGTTAATTTGAAATTAGAATTATCTTATTAAATTTGATTAGGATTTAGTTCAAAATTTGTTACAATTTTATATATTTGATTCTTCTTCAAATAATATATAATTATATATATTTGATTTGATTGGATCTTTAGATCTTTTGTGTCAATGGGCTAAGATCCCACATATTAATATCTTTTTTTTTTTTTTAATCTTGTAAATAAAATTTGAGAGAAGATTTTCTTTGTTTCTTCAAGAGTATCGATTTGTTTGTAATGCTCAAGGTTATAGCTCCACGAAAATAACTGGTTGCGAACATTCATTCTAGGATTCAACAACCTTGATTTATAATTCCTTCAACAAAAAACAAAAAAAAAACAACCTTGATTTATAATGAAACAACTAGTGGATTCTAAGGTGAGGGTTCAATTAAGTCCCTCACCGGTGGACCATGAAGAAAATATCGTTTGATTGATTCAATGGTCGAGATTTATTGAAAAAATTTTGAGAACATCTAGACATTTTCACATACAATTTTGTCCCGATTATATTTCTTCATCTTATTCAACTCCTAAATCTAGAAGATGCTTGGAGAAAACATTTGCATCCATTCGAAAATGAAAAGGCAGAGACGGGAAAGAGAGAGGATCACAATACCTTTCATCAACATTTTCACAGCCTTACAAAATAAAAAATTAAAGTTACTGTTGATAACTACTGTGTCAGAAGAGAAACTCATACAATTTGAAACTTTCATACTTCTTGATGAAATACGCTACCAAGAATAATGTTAGGGTCTGGTCTTTAACACACAAAAAATAAATTGAAACTTCAGTTGAAATGAAGGTAGTAAAAAATGGCCTTTAAACTTCAAAATTATTCATATGAACATTGCAAAATCGATCTGCTTTCTTTTTGGTTTCAACAAACGTATATAAGCAAAGAGAATTAATGAAAGCGTGTACATCTTTTAGAAAAAGTATAATTTTTGCAAACAATAGTTGGTTACAATTTTTTAAATTTTCAGCAAACATTTATGCAATTGCAATTGAGGGGATGCAAATGAGGAAGACACAAGGGCATGGTTGTGTGTGAACATGTGTTGATGGTTAGATTTTTTATTTTAATAAATCTAGACCATTAATTAGATCTAATTATATTTTTGTCATGGTTCACCGGTGAGTCACTTAATTGAGCCCTCACCCTAGAATCCACCGAAACAACCACCTTTGTGGTAAAATTCAAGTTTAACCCTAAATTCAAGTTTTATTTATTGAGAATATTACCAACGGTCAATGATTATTTATCTATTAACAATATATATATATATATATATATATATATATATATATATATATAGGGTTTTTATAGAAGCCACCCGTGTGATTTTCACTTTTTAATTATAACTTTGTTAACCTTCATAAAATGTGCTTTCTAGCAAAACTCATATAATATATATATATATAAATCGAAGTACAACAAAATTTCATAATTGTCCTTATTAAAACTCATAATCTCCTTAATTTTATGTGCATAATGGTCATTTCGCAAAATTTAATTTATTTATTTTTTAAATAAATCATTGCAGATAATGGTTTGTAACAAATTTTATGATAACTACGAAGTAAATTATAACTAATTACATGTTGTATCCAAAGTTTTTCAATAACAAAAAAAAAAGTCTACTAACATTATTTAACGGTATTTTAGGGAAACAATACAGTAATGTTGATATTTTGAAAATAGTCACGAGTTTTACAAATTTTATCATATCGACTATTACATATCGTTAAATAAAAAATTTATTCTGCATTTATAAGCATATAAAATCTTCAACAAGCGTGGTGCAAATATTATGGTCTTTTAAATATAAAATAAAAAGTTATTTAACAGAAACACTACATTGATGTTGATGTTTTGAAAATAATCACGAGTTTCAAAATTTTATCATATCGATTTTCTCATATATGTACATAAAAATTTATTTATGTTTATATAAGCACATAAAATCTGCAACGGGTGCAGTGCAAACATTTAACGATGTTTTGCATATAAAATAAAAAGTTATTCAATAGAAACATTACATCAATGTTTATACAAAAATACTAAACATCGCGACACGCTTATCACGAGTATTTCACGAATTGTACTGAACTCATCTTTCATGAGAGCAAAATTGTAACAATTTCATTTATGCTTTTGAAGCTACATCCAAATGGATTAAACTAACAATATATGATCACATGCTTTTGAGCTAATGATGATGGTTTATAAAATGCCTAGTAACAGTAGTAGCAAAGAGACAGAAGCGGTGGCCTTATCTTTTTTGAGGCACACGTGGTCTCTTTTTTCCCCTGTTCTATTTATCAGTAGTGTAGGAAAGAAAGAAAGATATATAACCTATGAAAAAAAATAAGAAAATGATGAAACATAACAAAAAGTTGTATTCGTGGAATTCTCGTGAGAAAATCTCTCGCGAGATATAGCAAGGCTCATGTTTATATTTTGACTGTATTAACGAGTTTCCAAAATTTTATCATATCAACTTTCTCATGTATTTATATCAAAATTTGTTTCTGGATATAAAACACATAAAATCTACAACGGGTGTGGTGCAAACATTGATTTGTGTTTTGCATATAAAATAAAAAGTTATTTAATAAAAATACTACATTGATGCTGATTATTTGAAAATAGTCACGAATTTCCAAAATTTTATCGTATCAATTTTCTCATACACACACACACACAAAAAAAAAGTTATTTATGCATATATAAGCACATAAAATCTGCAACAGATGTTGTTAAAAAAAACTGCAACGGGTGAGGTGTAAACATTGAACGGTGTTTTGCATATAAAATAAAAGGTTATTCAATAAAAATATTATATTAATGTTTATATTTTGGCAATATTAATGAGTTTCCACAGTTTTATCATATCAACTTTCTCATATATTTACATAAAAATTTGTTTCTGCAGATAAAACGCATAAAATTTGCAACAGGTGCGATGCAAACATTGAACGGTGTTTTGCATATAAAATAAAAATTTATTTAATAGAAACGTTACATTAATTTTGATAATAATCATGAGTTTTAAAAATTTTATTTTATTGACGTTCTCATATATGTATATAAAAATTTGTTTTCGCATACAAAAAAAATTAAATCCATAACATACGAGATTAAAATATTTAACATATTTTTCTATATATAAGAAAAAAAATATTCAATAGAAACATTAGATTAATGTTGATAATTTTTATTTAATATCTTTAAATATTTGACAATATTAACAATGTAATTATTTTTTATATGATTCACAATGTTATGCGACCCGTGCGTCCAGACGGGTCTATTACTATTACTAGTTGAAAAATAAATGGCATGAAGAATACGAAATTCTAACAACGAATAAATTTGCATTTCTCTCTTTCTCATTGGATAAGCATCAAATAAAGAATGAAAAGAGTGGAAAAAGGAAAAGATTGTATTAAGATTAGGAGAAAGCTAACGAGTGCCCTTGACACATTGGTTAAAATTTCATAATAGCAAGTAAATTTGCATCAAAAAGTGGTGTAATTATTGCTAAGACAAAAATAAAAACTTGTATTTTCAAGACAATGTGTATATTAATGGGTTCCTTAACCAATGTCTTTGGGACACTCGTTAGCAAGACCCTTACAATTAATAGCCTCCGAAGTTGAGAGAGGGAATGGTAGAAGAATTTTTTATCGTTAAAAACAAATAACAGTTCCAAGGTGAAGTGAAGAAATAACAGTTCCGAGGTGAAGGGATCTGGTACTCTTGCAGGGTGTGAAGGGCTTTTTCGAGACTCTGATGGCAGATGGATCAAAGGCTACTTCAAGAAGATTGGAATGTGTGATGCTTTTCATGCTGAAATGTGGGGCATGTACCTAGGTTTGGACTTGGCATGGAGGGAGAATACCACTCATCTTATAGTGGAGAGTGACTCAAAGATTTTGGTCGACATGATTACTGAAAATTGCAATTTTGGTGGAACGACTCCTACCTTGGTCAAGCGTATTCAACAACTTTTGAGTTTGAGTTGGACTGTCAAAATTACCCATACTTGCCGTGAAGGCAACAAAAGTACAGATTGGCTTGCTGATTTCAACATTTCGATGGATTCTCTAGATTTTCATATTCTGGAGAATCCCCCTAGTGAACTTCAGAGTCTTTTGTTTGATGATATTTCCGGGGCTTGCATGCCTAGGAACGTCTGTTTAATTTCTTAGTTTTCTTTCTCTTTGGGCTTTGGCCCTCTTTTGTACCAAAAAAAAAGAAGAAATACATGAAAAAGAGGTGACTAACTGTACCGTTATAAATATACGATGTACGTATCCAATTTGTGTCAAAAACATTTCTCATTGAATATTGTATCTGACACCGTATAAAATACAATTTAAATGTGCGTGGTGTCAAAATTGAGAATACAAAAAATAATACAAAAACCAAAACATGTATATACATATAATGTTGATGTCAAATTTTGTGCTCGATAATCATTTCTGCTAGAAAATTTGAGCTAGGGTAAGAATTGATGTTTTTTTTTTGTTATTTTCATATAAAAAAAAGTACCTAACTTGGACTCAACTCACATCCAGGTTGTCGTTGAAAATTTCTTGGATGAGAAATACTTGCACAACCATAATAAAATACATTTGTGCGCACACACATAAACTGATAAAAGTACTTATCATTTAATCGTTTAAAATAACATATTAGATAAGTGTTTCTTCTTTTACCTTTTTCTCATTTGTGTGAGTGTGTCCAAATAAAATTATATGTGATTGTGACCCAACAAGTGTTCCTCATCTTGAATATGATTCCCAAATTCCAAAGACAACAATTGAAAGCATAGAGAACACTTCACTTAAAACTTACTCCCTCCGTCCAATATTATAAACAAAAAAATCTCATTTTCTTTATTCCAAAAATATAAGCAAAAAAGAGCAACTTTTATGTTATTTCAAAAAAATTAACTTTTCCAAAGTAAAATTAAATGCAAATTGCATTCAATTTGTTCTCATTTCTATTCTCTCCATAATCATTAACTAATAAGAATTGTTTTTACATCTTTCTATAAAACGTATTTCAAGAATAACACAAAAAAGTATACCTCAAACTACTATGATTTTGTTTTCTTAATAAGTGTGAATTTGTGTTTTTTCTTATAAATTGGGACGGAGGGAGTAAGCTCTTATTACCAAAACATAACCCAAACACTATATCACATCAATAATGTCATGCCTTAATTTTGTCCGACTAATTTAAAAAATTTGAAAAAGAAATAAACCATTGCAAAAAAAATTCATGTTGCTTTCTATCAAAAAAAAGACAAAAAGAAAATGTATCTTTATCTCTTCTATTTTGAGTTCAAGCCAAAGGTCACTTTCGGTTTCAAAGGTTTTGCTTCACCAAGGCATCCAATGTTAAAAGTGTTGTAGAATTGCCAATAAAAAAGACTGCAAAATAGAGAAAAAGGCAGAGTTGGAAACAAACACACTCGTTTTCTCTTTTAACCCACCACCAATGGAAACCAACCTCTGGTAGTAGCCACCATATTCAACCTCTACTAGCCTAGAATCACCATAAACTTCACCAACCTTAGCCACCGTCCATCCATACACGTTAATTAACCGCTCCGGACCGACACATTAAGGCACATAACAACCGTAACGCCAGACGCGAACGACGACTTTATCTCCATTAAACGGCCACATTTTCTCCTTTCTTGCAACGCTATGGCACTTGCATTTGATTATCAGAGCAGTTGAGCATTTTCTCTCCTTATCTTATCTTATTTTATACATTTTGTTTTGGATTAAATGAACATTTTGATACTGAAACTGTGAAGTTTCCATCATTAGTCACTTAAATTTTGAGTAAAAGAAGTCCTTTGAATGTAGGGGTCTCAAACAAGTGGATTTGGTTTGGTTTTTACGAGAAAATAAACCCAAAATTTATATAATACATGAAATCATTCTAAATTCCTCAAAAAATAATGAAACAGTTCTAAATTATTATTATTATTACATATAAAAATTGATTGAGTTATGTTATCTTTTTGTTAAATGATAAATTAAATTAAATCTCCAAACTTGAGAGTTGAATGAGATTGATTTTACCTATATAATAAATTTCGAAAACAATTAGTTGTCTCTATAAAAAAAAGTGATTTCACCAAGTAAACTTGTAAACAAAAAAAACAATTGATATCAGAGTAATTTATGGGAAAATAAATTTCATAATTATTGGAAAAAAAGTGATAGAAATAAAATTAATTTTACCTATATAAATTCCAAAAAAAAGGTGGTTTTTTTTTTAGGAAAAAAAAAGGTGGTTATCTCTATGAAAATTGTGATTTGATAAAAATTAATATCAAAGTAGCTTACAATTTTAATTTTGTCTTAGAAAGAATATCAAAGGCATGAGTGAAATATATGAGAAGATTTGATATGCAAGAGAAAAGTAATAAACGGTTCCCTACAAAAAATTACTCGTGTGTATCAAGATTTGAAGCATGGGATTAATCCAACAGTCATTATTGCTCCAAAGTCATGTGACTTTTCCGCCCAAAAGTCATACAATCTGGATCCAGTACCGGTTTATCCGCAAACTTTGTTGTAGTATAGTCTGATACATATTTTTTAACCTAGTGTTTGACAACCTTGGATTCGTGACGTTTATTATTGTGATTCCTTTCAAATTATGAATCAAAATCTTTATTGAACTGACTTTCTCAATCATTAATCAGTCAATGATTGGGTAGAGTATGTCAGTCTCTAGTCTCTGTAATTTAATTATTGTGAACTCATTAATAATTTTTATGTTATCCAAGGTTCAAACCACAAAGATCGATTTTGATCAAAATCGATTTTTATGGTTTGAAATTTGAATTACTAAAAAAGACATTAATAAGGTCAATGTAATGTAATATAGGTTTTGATTCATATTTATTTCAAACTCTAAAAAATAAAAGACCGTGTATCAAACTCTAATGCACCAAAGTTCATGGATAAGCCACATTAGGTTAAATCAGTTTTATGATTTTAATGCTTTCTAATATTCTATCATAGTGACACACAATTATTAGGTAAATAAGTGGCGGAGTCAGAAAAAATTGTTTGGGTAGGATAGGCCACAAAAATAAACTATAATATATACACAAGATATTTATGTTATAATAAACATCAAACACAAAATTGACCATCAAAAAATTAAATTTTATACCTTCAAAATTTAAGATAATTATCTATACATTTCAATTGACTTGAAATTGTGATAATAAAATGTAGTGAGATGGAGATGAGGGTGAACCGCGATGTAATTTTAGTTAAAAATCAAAGTATTTTAAAAAATTTCATATAAAAAAATTAAATTTTTTTGTGGGCTTGGTCGTGGCCCACCTTGGCCCTAAAGGCCCTCCGCAACATAGCTTTCTACCGCGCTCATGGTGTTTCTTGATAATTGTTGTTGACACATTAAAGGAGGTTAAAACACACCAGTAAATTACTCAAATGCCCCATCGGCAGTTAACTGCCAAAGTCTAATTTAATCCATAGGCACTTAAGTGTCGTGGAAATCATTTGATTCACAAACCCACAAGAAGCTCTTCTTTGTCATTTTTTGTTCCTTCTTCATCTTCCAATTCTTGTTCTTCAATTTTTTTTTCTTCGGTAGATCTTGCATGCTCACCAGATCCAAACACACATTACACCGATAAAAAATAATTGAAAATCGTAAGTTGAAGTGGGATAAAAAATTCTCCTTTTCGCCAACTTATCCCCTTCAATTGTTCTTCTCTGTAACAAATTATCACTTTCGCAACACCATGGAAGGAGAATCCGATTTGGAAAGATGAATTCCAAATGAACCATATTCAACATTTCATACCCAGATTTATGAACACATAATACACGTATCAAACTTCAACAAACACACAACACCATGGAAGGAGAATCCGATTTGGAAAGATGATTCTCCTTCATGGGTTGTGTGTTTGTTGAAGTTTGATACGTGTATTATGTGTTCATAAATCTGGGTATGAGATGTTGAATCTGGTTTATAAATATAGGCGAATTCCGAATTCCTGTGTGTTTGTGAGATGGATTTCCACGGGACTTAAGTGCCGATGACTTAAATTGAATTTCGGCAGTTAACTGCCGCCGGTTAATTTCCAAGGGGGCATTTGAGTAATTTATTGGTGTGTTTTAGCCTTATTCAATGTGTATACAACAATTTTCGTGTTTCTTTCACCATGCACTCCACAATTCTTCAAGAGTGTGATTAGCATATTATCGGTTGGGCACATAAATTATGACTTAGGCTCCGTTTGGATAAACAACTTATATTGATGCTTATAGCATTAGAGCTTACATCATAAGCTCTTATACTCAATAAGCTATTTACGCTTGGATATGTACACTAAAAAGTACATACATAAATTGAAGCGTTTGGATGTGTCATTACATAAGCAATTATGAAATGTTAAAATATTTTTAATTTTTTTTAAAAAAAAATCAAAGAATCAAACCACAATTTTTTTAAGGAATTAAACCACGATTTTAAAGTTGTAAATAAGAATAATATTAAAATTTAGTAATAATTTGAAGGGTTAAATATGTTTTTGGTCCCTATAAAATTGTGAACTTTTAACTTAAGTTTAGTCCTTACTTAATTTTAATAGTTTTTTTTAATCTCTACAAAAAAAAAATTGACTTATAAGTTTAATCCCTGCTAAAACAAAGTTTGTTTAATTATCCTTAAACTCTTAAATTTTTTAACGATTTTGTTTAGACACGTTTAGAACAACATCAAAGGTTCATTTATTAAAATTTAGAAATTTTTAATATGAAACGAATTAAATATGATTTTTTTTTTTAAAATGACAAAAGGTAAAGGTAAAGGTAAAGGTAACAAAATTTGGACGTAGCAATCAAATTTTGCGATAATTTTTTGTGGAGGAACTTTTAATAATGTTTTTAACTCGTATGCTAAAAATTGTTCAAAAACTTAAGAGTTTAAGCATAAATTAAACAAATTTGAATTGAGTAGGGACTAATAATGAGTGCATAATTTTTTTGTAGGGACTAAAAGAAATATTAAAATTAAGTAAGGAATAAATTAACTTAAAAGGTCCATATTTCATAAGAACCAAAAATATATTTAATTCTAATTTTAATATACATTTAAAAAGAGTTAAATAAGCTTTTGGTCCTTAAAAATATAGTCAATTTCATTTTTAGTCCTCATAAAAAAAAGTGAAATGTTTCGGTCCCTAATTTTTTTTTGAAAACATAGTTTTAGTCTCTTTTAAATTAAAATTTGTTTAATTATGCTTAAAATCTGAAACTTTTGAATGGTTTTTTACATACTTGTTTAGAACATTATAATAAGTTCCTCCATAAAAAAATATCTCAAAATTTGATTTTTAAGTCTAAAATTTACTACTTTTATTTTGACTTTTTAAAAAATCATATTTAATTCATTAGATGTTAAAAAGTTATAGTTTTAGGTAAAAGAGTTTCTTATAATATTCTTAACATGTTTGTAAAAAAAAATTAAAAATTTAAAAGTTTAAGCATAATTATACAAATTTTAATTTTATAGGAGTTAAAACTATGTGCTGAAATTTTTTATAATGACTAAAACATGTAA
>Ga0315915_1010505_pt1 | contig 10251 bp, 10 predicted proteins | sample MpolbnodulesMG_FD_207738 | JGI IMG/M metagenome (GOLD analysis project Ga0315915, IMG submission 207738) | Medicago polymorpha root nodule microbial communities from Los Angeles, California, United States - branched nodules | ecosystem: Host-associated > Plants > Roots > Nodule | place: USA... | reverse complement strand
ATGAAAAAAATTATGTACAATTTTTTCACCTTTGACAACAAAATTACTATCTAGAGAATATGGAGAGTTTCTTCACCCTCCTTTTACAATAAAACTAGGTACATCAGTATTCAATAAATTTAAAAATGAAATATTTATTTATAATAGTGACTAGAGTGAGTAACTAATATAAATAGTTGAAATATCCATTTATTTATTTGGATACCTGGACTTATTTTATGGATAGTATCTACAGAAGTGAATAAACTAGACCGACCTATATATGACCAACGACATGCCATACTAGACTTTTTTTTTCTTTCTTTTCTTAAATAGAGAATACTTAGGCTTTTTTAGAAGCTTATTTAGGTAAACAAGTCAGGGCACGAGGCATAAAAAGGTCTTTCATGCCTATCAGGCCGACCTACTTATGTAAATATAAATTAAACATATTAGTATGCATTAATTTTCCGCATATTTAAATGTATTATTATAAACTAGAATTGAAATATGATATAATATAATCATATTTTCAAAAAAAATCATGTTAAATATCAAAAGGGTGTTTGATCTCATTGATATATTAGCTTGCTAGTTGGTTTAAACTTAGACTGCATTACGTATATAAAGATGTTCATATAAAATAGACTTTTAAACAAGGTAGCATACCATCTCAGACTATTAAAAGGCGAGATTCAAGCCTAAAAAATTAGTCTAAGGCAGACCGTATGCCTTAAAAAATTTGACAGACCAGACTTTGACCTTGCAAATCCTAGTTCATTCTAACCTATTTCCACCCTATATCCATCATGGATTGTATTTGCTAATGTGTGCAAGTACATATTTGTTTGTCATCTCTAATCAACACATCTTTATGAACAAACAACATGCAACCACTTCGAAAGGAAGAAATTGTTCAGAAACTACCTCTTACTTGCTATAATGTTTTAGCATTAGAATCACGTGACTACTATAGAATGAAAGACATTTCATTCATGACGTACACAACAAAACATAACTGTTCATACTTCATATTGCAAGCAATATCAATAAACATATACTACTCATAAATTAAATACTTTCATGAAAGTATATTAGCATTAAATTTATTTTCTATGCGCAATATAATTATCTTTTACACTATAAATCAATAAAAATAATATTATGTGTAACTTAATATTAAAATCAATGTTTTTAATATTGTGCACATTTATAATATGTATCATGTAATTACACAATTGGTGCATGTATAAATACTTGTAATTAATGTACATAATTTTTTTTACACAAAAGTTTGTTTAGATACAAGTCACAAAGATACTTATAAATAAAAAAATTGATGTCTATAGTATGATTATACTATATAGGGGTGTAAATTTAAAACAAATGCGCTTGACAATACGTACTTTCTAAAAAAAACATATTTCTCTATATAAACATTTTAAAAGTCAATATTTACAGAAGTTTCTATGAGCAAATAACTACCATGTGCACATCACGTTCCTACACTGGTAGACCTTAAACAAGAAAGTGTATTTATGCGTTTGTACGTTCTTTTGTATTTGTACTTTCTTGATTCAATTTGCAGTTGAAAAAAAGTAGCACACCATATCTTCGTGAACAAACTAACATTAAACTATAATAGAATTGACGTTCTATTAATACTAAGTTTCCTTCTTTCAAAACAAAACCTAAGTTGTAATCACCCCTCCCCTCAATACTAAGTTGTAAGACACTTCTGCGCACCATCACAACCTCAAACAATGGGATTACACTACTTAAAATTTATTCTTATCTGTATTTTTACAACCACAAATGCTTTAATTTATGATCATATAATTGTTTCCTATGCAATGGTCTCCAACAATATGTCGAGAATCAATATGCCATCGAGCTCCCGCTTGCTCGATGCCATATTGATTATCGGCACATTGTTGGAGACATTGCACACATACAATTATATGACCATGAATTAAAACATTTGTGATTGTGAAAATACAGAAAACAAGAATAGATTTTAAATAGTGTAATCCCATTTTTTGAGGTTGAGATGGTGTGTAGAAGTGTTTTACAACTTAGTATTGGGGGAAGGGGTGATTACAAATTAGGTTTTGTTTTGAAAGAATGAAACTTAGTATTAATAGAACGTCAATTCTATTATAGTTAAATGTTAGTTTATTCACGAAGATATGATGTGCTACTTTTTTTTTAACTGCAAATTGAACATTAGTTCTAAAAAAAAGTACAAATACTAAAGAAAGTAGAAATGCACAAATACGCTTTCTCGTGTCTACCAGTGTAGGAACATGTAACGTGCACACGGTAGTTATTTGCTCATAGAAACTTCTGTAAATGTTGACTTTTAAAATGTTTATATAGAGAAATTTGTTTTTGTGAAAAGTACGTATTGTAAAGCACATTTGTTTTAAATTTACTAAAGTACACCCTTATATAGTATAATCATACTATAGACATCAATTTTTATTATTGAAGAGGATCTTTAACGCATATTATTGTTTTCTGAAGAAGATGACGACTTTGAGGCATATTATCTTACTTTGTTTGGTAACATTGTTAATTATATGTGGTTGATATAGTTATCTTAGCATGTGTATGCGTCAACTTATATAAACATAGTATAATCCCATGATTAGGGGGAGAAAGTGAATGAAAAGAATTGACTATACAATGCTTATATAAGATGATACATACACATGGTAAGTTAATTACATTAACCAGAATAACAATGCTACTAAAAAAACCAGATTAAATTGCATCAGAGATCATTTAAGTTAATTAATTGTAATAAATTGACCCTTTAGCTCTTTTTTCCGTACCGTGTAGGATGTCAATATGTACGAGAGCGAGGAGAAAAAACACTAAAGAAGTTAATTATGGACAACTTATGTTTTTCCAATGTACAAGATGAATAAAATGCTTTGCTTCGTATTTATAGCCACATGATTCCAATGCTAACACAATATTAGGTAGGAGTTAGTTTATGCACACTTTTTTCCCTTTTGAAGTAGTTGCATACTTTCATTTTATTTGTTCACAAAGATGTGCTGATTAGACATGCCAATCCCCATCGAATTACATTGTGTTAAAGTGTTACTTTTTTTTTTTAAAAACTTTCAATTTATAAGGCTCTTGCTTATTTTAAGATACAAATGAATGTAACTTAGCTACATTTTTTCTCCACATTAAGAATGTTAAAGAGTCTTTCTTACTACTTGATAGTGACTGTGACAATACAATTTCAATTTGTTCTTATGTGTGAAGTTCACAAGTAAGATGAAGAAAGTGAAACTGTAAAGTTATTACTAAGTTATGATGTGTCCCAAAATGTGTTAGTTTGTGCTAATATTGCAAAATCCTTATTACATTGTTGACTAATGATGTTTTAGAACTAAACCTGAAAATGGAGAAACGTTACATATATTATTGAGATGACAATCAATACAAATGCAACTCTTATACCAAAAAGCCATATATTCTTGGTCTTGGTTATGGTTACTATCTACCTCAGATGACTTCTTAGATTCTTGGTTATAGTCGCTGCTATTCTGAAATTTCGCTTACCTAATTTTCTAGTCTAAACAGTTCCATATGGCATTTCAAGATTGAGGCAATAATAAATTATACACACTAACATACTAGAACCCCCTCTTATGAGAAGTCCTAGCTTGACAGACCTAGCGTGCACATGATATAAATAGTCATCGAAATTGAAACAGAACCGCAATAAGCAGGAAGTAGAGACACAGGAAAATCAACCAATTTGGAGAATGGTCGAGTGAAGCTGATCTAACAGAAAACTGAACATAAAACCCGTAAAGCTTCCATCAGTGTTGGTCGCTGGACTTGTACTTGTCATAAAAATGTTCTTGCAAGATCCAAAAGGAGCTCCTTCCTGCAAAATTCATACGCTTGATAACTTTATTGCATCCCTTCAATCATTCCATTATGGTTGATTTTTAAGGAGATGCAGCAGCTTAGACTCAATCAACTGATTACAACTAGAAGAAATTTTAAAACATCAGAAAGGAGAAAGAAAGAAAAAAAAAGAATAAAAGGGAATTTTAGCAATTTCCTTCTTGAAGTTGCTGGGATGAAAGCTTCCAAGAGAAATATCAAATTGTGGAGAATAGTCAAACTTGCATGTGCAAGTATTGATGTATTTTTGAGACTGCAATTTGGAGAATAGTTCTTCTTCATGAGCCGAAAAATTCTTATTGTAGTAAAAGACAGAAATCTACCTCCAGTTCGACTGTCCTGCATGATCAACGTCTTCCCTAAACGAATGCCAACTTCTTGTGTCTTTATTTCACTTGGATATGCTTCAGCACATTGCGGCTGAGAAAACTCCTGCATTTTATTAACCAGGCCGCTCTCGTCTTCCATGCTTGGATTTGTTCAAGAGTTTTGCGACAGAAAGCAACTTGTTTTCAACTATGAGAGCCTTGTGAGGCATGATTGTACCACCATCTTTAATCAGCTAATAGCATGTCTATGATAAAACATCGAAACATTATTTGTACTACATGATAAGTTTAAATCACATATTAAGTTTCCCCAAGATATTTTTTTTTTAAAGTTTTCCCGCGCGTTGCAGGAGTCAGCATCTGGTTTACATAAATGACAAGCAATGAGATAGGAAGTGGTTTTGATTTTCGGAAGAGAGAAATGATCAACCTTATACTTGTCTTGCTCGTTGTGGTAAAATTTACCGAATGAAGAGAGTCAAATATTATTATGTAATATACTCAAAACTCACTTTGAAATTCAAAACACACAAATCAGAAGCAACAAAACAAAATCTCCAATGAAGTGAGAATGGCAAAAGAAAATTAGAATTGCAACAATACAAAATCTTTATTCAAGTGCATTCCTAAATTAGAATTGTGAGACGGAGGGAAATCTGAAGAAGAACGGAGACGGAGGACAATACGATATTTAGTTGGAAATGTATTCCTGTCCATTTTCCATTCATTGACCATTTCAATCATTATAAATTTAGTAGCATGTACAAACAATTGAAAAAAATTGAAATAAAATCCCCACATTTTGTATTCTCTTGCTCTTGAAATCACCTTCCTGTCAGGTTTGATGTGGCATTTCTTTATTAAATAGACAGAACTTAAATGATTTACAAATACAAGACGATACAGGGGATTTAATTTTAAAGTTTAGCCTAAAATGAAAATTTTCCGATTTTTCTCCTGAGACAAACATAAAGCAAAATCACTGATCTAGCTTCCCATCTATTCTCGATTCAAAATCAACAAAACCGATCCCATACAAACAACTCCAAATTAAAGAGAAACCTAGTTCATGAAAATCAACCATAATAGAATCGAAAGGCGAATACACCAAATAGAAAATAATGAAAGGAAAGACTGGAAGAAGAATGAAATCGTAGGTTATCTTGTGTTTTTTTGTGAGGAAATGAATGGTTATCGGGATAAAGTCGATGATCAAGGTCAGCTTCGATTACAAGAGGGCCGAACATTGTAGCCATTGTGGTCTAACAGCATTATGTCTCAACGAACCACCTCTAGATCAACAATGCCGATTTAACTTTCAAAGCTACCAACCACAAATCATGCATATACCAATTGAACACACCAACTCATGAAGTGTGGTCCTGCCTCAGTTGACATGAAAGTGTTAAGGATTTTTATATAACAAAAATAAACACAAACAGTGCTGAAATTCAAAGTTGAGGTTCCTGCAACCTAATGAACCAATGTTTCTGAGGTGTATAGTTATTTTGAGTTTTGAAGAACGTGGATGTTTTACTTGTTCATTTTGGACTATCCACATTCATATAACATGTTCTTCCTACATTCATATAACTTGCCATCCTTGAGATTATTTGCTCTAAATCCTAAAAACAAAAGTTTGATCAAATTTTAAATATTTCTTCCTCGTTGGTTGAAAAAAATGTTATTGCAGCGAAGAAATTTACCTCTAGTGTTATTGTCTTGTATGATCCATGTCTTTATTTCACTTGGATATGTTTCAGAACCTTGCAGCTGAGAAAACTCTTGCATGTTATCAACCAGGCCACTCTTATCTTCCATGTTTGGATTTTTGTGCAAGAGCAGAAAGCAACGTGTTTTTGACAATGAGAGCCTTATGAAAATTGATAAATATATCCGCAGGCCACGTCTGTACTTTTTCCTTTCTCAATTAAGTCCTTATTTATTTGAAATAGCTTTCTTAGTAGAGTTAATTTGAACATAGTGATTCTCATGAACCTCTACCAATGATGCTTGCACTCCTAAAATGCTCTTGATTACACCATCCTTAACATTATTTGGGCTTGTCTCACCATTTTTGCAGTTATTCACATTTAATCATAAAAACAAAAGTTTGTTAAAATCTTAGATAGTTCTTCCTCGTTAGTCGAAAATATCTTATTGTAGTGAAAGACAGAAATTTACATCCAGTTCGATTGTCATGCGTGATCAATGTCTGCCCTTAACGAATGCCAACTTCTCGTGTCTTTATTTCACTTGGATATGCTTCAGCACATTGCGGCAGAGAAAACTCCTGTGCATTTTATCAACCAGGCCACTCTCGTCTTCCATGTTTGGATTTGTGCAAGAGCTCTGCGACAGAAAGAGACTTGTTTTCAACTATGAAAGCCTTGTAAGGATAGATAAATATATCTGCAGGCCGCATCTGTACTTTGTCCTCTCTCAATAAAGTCCATATTTCTTTGAATGCAAGCAGCATCACCGCTAGAGCGATAACTAGGAGCGTTGTTTTTAGCAGCGGCTTTAACCTTAAGCTGTGACTCACTTTCATCTTGGTGACCATTTATGTCACCAGTTGACTGCTGAGAGTTTAAACAAATAATAAACTTAAGTGCAACTAATTTTTTGAATGAAATCATAGAATTTAAGAGAAAAATCAAATAGGATATGAAAAATGAGAGATTAGAAGTTTTACTGATTGTCTTCTACAAATATGCTTCATTTATTTGAATTGGTAAAACAAGATAATCAGCTGCACTTCTCAATATGCATTTGATTACCGTGCTAACTGAATCTTGCGACGACATCTCTGGAAAAAATAGTCTGATCCATGACAGTGAGGTTTCTCAGTCCCAGTCCGCCAAGATCTTTAGGTCTCGTAACAACCTCCCAATGAACTGCATGTACCTTACTAACATGATCTGTATCCAGATAAAGGCTCTCTTAATTTTTTTAACCTCTTCCAAAGAATTCTTCAGCAAAGGATATAACTCTTCAGCATCTTGGCAGTCATCGTAGGATATATAGGGATAGTTTCAATCACACTTTTTGCTAGAGTCACTCTAGCAGCAAAAGATAGATTTTTTGCTTTCCAAGCATTAAGTTTTCTGTTAACTTGATCTATGATATATTGAAAATCTGATTTACGAGGCGCTCTCTCAGTCACACCAAGATACTTCCTTAGCAACACAACTTCTCCAAAGTCTGAAATTTGTACTAATTGATCCCTATCTCCAGCGACACATTTTGGGAAAACATAATACTAGTCCTCTCTTGACTTAAATGATAATACATTTACTTAATTGACAAGTTATTAGTTACGGTTGGCAAATGATATCGGCGAAATTCATGGTGATTAGTTAGTAAGCAATCAAATCTTTATGAAAGATATGCAAATAACGGCTAATGAGATTATTGCCATTCGTATACAGGATTGGGATCAATATTCGTTTCAGAGTTGTTACCACTAGAACTGCATACCAATGAAGTAGAGATACAATAACTAAGATGAATTGTTATTTTAAATGCAAACCCTTAGATTACACAAGACAAAACTCAAAATATAACTCAACAAAAACATAACTTTCTTTATAATAAAGAGGACGTGAAGAAGATTAATTGATTTGAACTAAGCCATAAAGCTTGAACCACATTCAGTTTATTCATTTGGATTTGAAATGCAAAAGAAAAAATAAAGCACGAAATTAAACATAAAAGCATAGATGCTATTTTTACATAAAACTAAAGGCAAAAGAATATTCTAGTTGATATTGAAACCATATCAGTTTGTATGCAATGTCATATCCCAATAACCTTCGTCATCACACCTCATGTGAACACAAGAAAAGGATTTATTTATTTATTCCACCAATTGGAAGAAGGTTTTCCTTGTAAACTACTATCATACAATTACGACCATCTCCTTTAACATCAAGCTCTTCAATTATTTGGATACTTAAATCAAACCAAGCTAGTTCTTCGTCTTATTTTGTGAAGAATATTTTGCCCTTTCCCACTCCAAAAGGACGCTCAACACATGACAACGGTCCAACAATGAAGAGTTTGGTCCATGATTCTTTCACACTTAATTCACCTAGAATTGAAATGTTAAAAGTAGTAATTTGTTCTTGATATGTGATCAAAGCAATAGATCCATTTAACACCACCAAGTCTCTCCATGAACACCGATTGTCTACATTAATACATCCATCTATGTCCATGGGTATGGGTGTGGTAAAGAACACATCATTGCTCAAGTCAAACGACACCAAATTTGATTCTCTTTTAGAGTCAAAATGATCTATAATACACCCACAATGACACAGTCCATTCATGTACACTCCCATCTTTATCCCATTCCCATAGGTTGTAGGCATAACAACATCAAGTTTCCTCCAAGAGTTACTTCTTAAACTATATATCTCCCAAAAGGGTTCTAATGATATCTCCCAGAAGCGTTCTATTGATGTATCTCCCAATGGCACATAACCCTTGCGTGGATTCAACCGTGGGGCTCTAAACCTCACATGACTAATCACCTTAAAGTCATATGTACGCGGGTCATAGCCAAATCCATGAACATGACGACTTGAGTGAAAATTAATCATATCATTTTGTTTTGATAAAGCTAAAAATTCAATAAATGTTGTCAGGTGCAGCCTGAACCTCATGCAAAAAGTCTCAGAAACAAAAACAAAAAGAAACATATCCAACAAAAGGAACAAACCCTCCTAAAACAGCAAGGAGGGAAGAAAAACAGCTAAAGCATAGAAAATCTAGTGAAGACAATTCCCCTAGAATCCCAAAGGATGCACTTCATGCTTGGTCCTTCAGGCGAACACTAGTCTTCTTATGTCTAGTTGAAACTCTGACAGAACTGTTACCATCTAAGGTCTTAGCAGCTTTCTTCCAGCCTTTCCTGCCTGGTTTAATAAAACCATCTTCATGAGAATGTTGCAGAAGGTACTGATTAGCAGAGCGAGTTTCCTTCAAGTTGGCTAGGGTACCAGCTGTGTCTATATCATGCTCCAATGAGCTTTGACAGTTGCTCTTGTGAGCCTCATGGTCAGTATCAGGTTCCAATGTGCCATCAGTAGTATCAGTGTCTTCATCCCCCCAATGCTTACTCAAGATTTTACCATCTTTCAAACAGGCAGAAGACAAATTCTTAGGGCCAGCAGTGAAGTGATCTTTTCTCTTATCTTGCCCTAAAATCTCATCATTAGTAGTGATGGGAGAAATGATAGGCTGCAGTGTCAAATTATCATGAAAAAAAGGATCCCTAGCATCACTAAGTGACGCAACAGTAGCAGTAATGGGGAAAGTCTGCCTCCCATTAACAAGGTCCAACACATGATTACTTGAACTCAAAGCAGCAGGTTGAGAGTTCCCCTTTACCAATTTACAAGGGTGCTCTAGGTTTGTGCTATGAGTCAAGTCAATCATCCCTAGGGAGTCATCATCCATATCTAAATTTCTATCAAATTGCTTATCCAATACAATTGGAGTAAATTCCTTATCACTTGATATAGCTTGCCCTGTGACATGCTCCACAACCAGTTTTCAACAACTCAAAGGAGTTATGAAGCTTGAGATTATCTCCATTAGGTTTGTGTTGAACAGTAGCAGGGTGCTCTATGTTATGAACTCCAGATTCATTCTTATCTTGAGGTGTGTTGTGAATTCGATGAAAAATCACACCAATAATAAACTTGATGTGTGGAGCAAGTGATAATCAAGCAACCAAAACAAAGTGTATGGAACAATTATAATCACAAGCCAAAAGTAGAAAACAACGAGAGAAAAAGAAGAGAGAACACAAAAGAATTTGTTTACCCAGTTCGGTCCAAATTGGCCTAGTTTGGGGGAGAGAGAAGCCCCCTGTTTCACTATAATGATGAGTAACTTTACAAAAGAGATATCAATGGGTTACAAGAATAAGTCTCCCGCCTAATTCTACCCAAAGTCCCAATCTCTTCCTGTAACCAAGAGACTCAATCCTAATAGT
>Ga0315915_1010500_pt1 | contig 10254 bp, 3 predicted proteins | sample MpolbnodulesMG_FD_207738 | JGI IMG/M metagenome (GOLD analysis project Ga0315915, IMG submission 207738) | Medicago polymorpha root nodule microbial communities from Los Angeles, California, United States - branched nodules | ecosystem: Host-associated > Plants > Roots > Nodule | place: USA... | reverse complement strand
AATTTTGAAAAAAATAATCTGAATTTTTTTCTATTTTTAAAATTAATTTTCAGATTTTTTTATTTTTAAAATAATATAAATGAAAGTAAAAAAAATCAAAAACAAAATTAATTATACAGTCAGCACGCCACATCATTCAAAAATGCTGACTCATCATGTCACGTCATCATGTTTGCATAGTCAGATGGCCTCAGGGTCTAAAACGAAATAATCTTCAAATTACAAGGTCTATTTCGAAAGAATCTTCAAATTAGAGAGTTGGAATCTAAACTTTTTCTTTATAGGGGGTAAACCGGAACTCGCTCAAATTACATGGGTAAAGACATATTAACCCTTGATTTTTTATATTTAATTCATTAATATGTATAGCAACTGATTAACTTGTTTCGTGGACCAAATTAATTAGTTCCAGTTTGTATCCAATTTAACCTAGAGGCCTATCATAATATCTCATCTCTAAATTTAGTACTGCTGTACTGAAGACCAAATGACCAATCATATATTTATTTATTATAAAGACATTTTTAAAGGAGTAAAATAAGGTACGAGTTTTCCTCTAATTAAAGGCAAAATGCCACCATAGGTTGTTTAGATCAGGATGGTAGTTGGTACCCTCCTGTCTAATGAATGGATTTAAAATTGCACTTCAAAATATAAAGACAAAAAACAAGAGTCAAGTGAAACTTTTTTGGTCGAATTGCATATTAATCCCTCTAAAAAAAATTCATAAAATCTTTTCAATACGGATTTGAATTTGTCGCGGTTATAAATTTAGGCATTCAATATGTTATCAGTATGTTGAATCAGGATCAGATGATTTAGATATCAAGCTCAGTACTCAAAAGTTAAAATTGTTTTTTTCAACGTGTTATTTTGTTGATCCAACGACACAACGGCAACCGAGTTTACCACAAATTTGAAAATACTATCAAATAGAGAGAGAAAATGACTAAACTATCATTTTGGTTAACACATGAGCTGTGAACATGAACAGAAAATAACAACTCTTGTACTGGTGTCCAATATTTCAAATCTATGAATGTTTAGCTGGAATAAATGCATCCAAGTTTACTACAAAAGGCTGAACATCATAGTAACTCCAATTTGCCAAAATGAAGTTGGTGATAGTATGGACCAAGCTGTCAATTTAATTTTTTTCTACTTATATTGGTTTGAGGAGTTGGGGTGGGTACTCAATAGAAGACTGAATTCAATGGTCCTCAAACAAATAGTCTCCATCATTCTCTTCCAACACTTGTGTACTGGTATGACTATAGTTGAACTTTAGTTAATTCTGGCACAACCTTATATTGATACATCTCACTTTTTCCATTAACAAATAAGGATACATCCAAAATGGGCCAACAAACAAATGTTATTAGATACTTAAACTCTTACTTTTATTCTTTTTTTAGTGGATTCTTTCTATTATGTTTTATCTTTTGAGTAAAAACTCTTTATATTCAAATGTCCTTTTCTAAGAAAATTAGTAGACAATATATAATATTGTTATGGCAACAAAGCCCTTCAAAGCTGATTTGTTTTCCACCAGAAAATTATACAATTGAAAAGATCTTTCACTCATCATGATTTGTTGTGTTGGTATTAAGAAAAAATGGATTTGAATTAACTACCGTCACAATCTCATGCATTATCACATTCAACACAATTGAACGGTTTAGAAAGCAAGTAGGTTTTGATTTTTGTTTTAATTATAAAATACCGAGTTTGAAATTTAGACAATTCGATCTCGATCCAACGATCACTTATGTGTTGAATGCGTGAATTTAAATAAATAAAGTGGAGAAAATAATCAGTTTTAACTCAACAAAGAAACAATAGGTCTTTTTCTTGAGTTGAATATATTAGGGACCCCAAACAAACATGAAAAAAACACTAAATTCTACAATGGATTATTATACCTGAATTGATAAGAGAACATCGTTTTCATTCTTTATGATTTTATTATTATAATTATACATGGTGTGCATGTCCATGGCCAGTACTATTGAGCCAAAATCCTTCACATGATGTCCTCCCATGATCATGTGAAGACATCAGCCATGGAATGAAAAGTGGATTAAAAATATAACAATAAGCTTCTAAAATTAAAATAAGCAGAAAATAAAGAGGGGTGGAAGATCATTAAGGGGTTGATTAAAATAATAAGATTTATAGGTTCCAACCAACCAAAACTTGAAAATAAGTAATTAATTGAAGAATTCTGCTCTTTACCCAAACAGTTTCGCTCATTCTCAAATGAAAAGACGATTTTGCCCTTATGTGAGTTAACTCACGTATAACGTGAGTTAACTCACGCAGCGTGGGTTAAGTCACGCTCAGTACTATTTTCGTTCAAAACCCAGCAGGCAACCACACATCTCCATTTTTTCTTTCCCTCCACCTCCAAAAACCCAAAAAGTGTGAATTTTTGGGTCAAAATCTTCGTTCTAAATCATTGCAAATCATCAGAAAGCAAGTTTCTACGCTCATCAAGCATCATAGAACAGGTAATGTATCCTCAAAACTCATCCGATTTTCCTAGTTTTTGTGGCTGTTACGTCATTTTTTGCCAGTAGGTGATAGGGCTGAGCGGGAGTTAACTCACGCTAGTTGTAAGTGCAACGTGAGTTAAGTTGCGTAGGAAGATAACACTTGCGTGAGTTAACTCGCGCTACTGTGTGTTGCCCAGATTTTGAATTTTTGCGCCACTTTTTTTACTTGTTTTGCTTGCGGCACAAGTTTTTTTTTCTTTGTTATTTTTTTATTGAGTAGACATTGAGTGACATGGTTGAAAATGTGGCGGAGGATGGCGTTGAGCCGAAACCGGGTAAAAACAAAGCTTCTGGCTAAGCTTTCGGCGTAGGCGTAGGTTCCGGCGTAGCATCCGGCGATGTCAAACCAACCAATGATGTGAAGTTTAAAGTGAAAATTCCTTTTCAAGCTCACATAGTTCACAACCAAGCAAAACCGGTACCTACCGATAACTTTGAAGAAAATCCTAAACCGGTACCTACCGGTGTTCGTGTTATTCAAGTAAACACTGGGTCATTTTTTACAACAAATGAAAGATGGAAAGATCGAGAAGAATTACTTGGTTGGGTTCGTCGACAAGCGGTTAAGGCCGAATTTACTATTTCTATAGATAAATCTAGTACAACAACACCATACATGACGATGCAATGTGAGAGGAGTGGTGAATACAAGCCACCTAAGACGAGGAAGAAACTGAAACTTGAAGGCACGGGCTCAAGGAAATGTAATTGTCCGTTTAGGTTGAAGTGCTTCTTTGAAAATAAAAACACAAGATTGGTGGATTGCAATGCTTTGTGGAATTCACAACCATGACTTGGATCGTTTATTGATGATTACGTGATTGTGCGAAAAACTATGTTTTTGTGTAATTTGAATCGATTCTGTCGTATTATCTGATAATGTTGTTAAACTATCGTAATTCGGTTAAGTTATAAATGTGACGTGATTACGGGTCATTTTTGACTTTCCAATTACCTGTTCAGTACTGCACTGCATTTAATGCAGTTTCTGCTATCTACTATGAACGTGAGTTAACTCACGCTAGTGCAATTGGCAACGTGAGTTAACTCACGCTTCAATTAACACTAGCGCATGTTAACTCACGCAACGTGTGTTAACTTACGTTGACATTTGCACTAGCGTGAATTAACATGCGTAGGGGTATATTCGTCTTTTTACTTGAGAATGAGCGAAACCGTTTTGGTAAAGAGGAGAATTCTTAATTGAAAACCGTGTAATTTAGGCCTTGTGGACATGTCGCCCACCCTCTTGGCAAATCAAAACCAATATGAGTCTTCTCAATTTCTGACTTGGCTTTGCTTTTCATTGTCTCTCTCTCTCTTAATTAAAGCAGCTTCTAATACTTTTATATAACTATTTCTTTTATGAACTTGTATATGTATATATAAAAGGAGCCTAAGGTGACGGCTTTTCTTTTGAGCATTAATAATTCAGTTACTTACATACATTGATTGTACAATATGGAAACATATGAACAAATTGATGCTCATCAGACCCAATCATCTTCATCTTCATCTTCTTCAATAGATAGTAACAACTACCCTTCATCACTGTGCCTCTCAAGTGTCTACAGAAATAGTAGCAGCAGCAGAAACAGAACAGATTTGAGCACTGACCTTAAACTTGGTCTTAGCATCTCTCCTTCTTCTCAATCTCAATTACCAAGGTATCCTTTGATATTTTTTTATGTACTTTTGTTACATGTTTTTGATTAATTGTAATATTAACAAGTAAATGTTATGTTTTAGGGAGGAAACATATGATTGGCCACCAATTAATAAGTCCATATTGAGAAGCACCTTGGCTGAGAAACAAAGACCTTCTTTATTTGTTAAAGTTTATATGGAAGGAATCCCAATTGGAAGAAAATTAAATCTGTTGGAACATCATAGCTATGATGGACTTATTAAAGCTCTTTGTCATATGTTTAGGACCACCATTCTTTGTAAGAATTCAATATAGCCCTGATAAAATTTCTTTCTTTCTTTTGGACCTTACCACCATATGTATAATAGTTATAGATCAAAATTGTTATGTTTTCTTTTTCTTTTTCTTTCTGCAGGTCCCAACTCTCAACCACTTAATTCATGGAATTTTCATGTGCTAACATATGAAGATCAAGAAGGAGACTGGATGATGGTTGGAGATGTGCCTTGGGAGTAAGTTTTTCGATTAGAAGGAATCGAACTCAGTATCTCGAGGTTTAAAAAATTGAGACACACTGCGAACCAATCACTTGCGCTAGACGTAGGTGGTTGGGAGTATGTGATCTAAATTGAAACATAAAAATTTAAAACCTTAAAATAAAATGTAGTCAGATATCAGCAATCATCAACAATGACATATACATTTTCATTATTTTGACAATTTATGCAATTAATGCAGGATGTTTTTGTCCAGTGTGAAGAGGCTGAAGATCACAAGAGCTAACAGCTGCTAGTTAATTTACTAATGCATACAATCTCTCAAGACACATGCTTCTCCTCAATTTTCACTGTTCATAAATTTTTGTTCTAATTGTTAATTAGTGTGGGGTGGGTGAAATTGGTAGAAATTCCACATAGATGTATAGCTTCTCACCTAGTTGTCAATTTAGTGAATAGCTAGTTAGCTACTTAATTAATTAATTAATCTCTATGTTTAATTTTATGATTGGATCTTCCAAGTTTCCATCTTGTTTTGGAACTAGCTCAATTTGGTATATTGAATTGCATCACCCTTTGATCAATCTTACCTACAATGCATATCTATATTGTTTTTTGTTGTCTATCACTTATGATAGAATGCACTTGTGATGGTTCTAGCTCAATTATTTTTTGTAGCAATTTGGCATAATGCAGTTTGTCTCTCTTTCATGGATCTTACCCATGAGTTGAAGTACTAAATACTCAAAGCCCATGTGTGTAGCTCAAAATTTAACAATGCTAATATTGAAACATTGAAAAACATCTACAATTTTCCTAATTAATTTCCATAGGTGTGCCTCTTTTTTCTGCTGTCTCTACTTTGATATACTTGGCTTTTGTTGGGTACAATACAACATAATGGTCATTGACACCATACCCCTCGTGTCAAGAACTGGTTTTGCTTTCATTGGTGTATTCATTTTTTTTATTAAAAAATAAATAATGTATTGTCCATTGTTAATAGTTATTAGAACTTTTTTTTAGGATATCATTCATAAGGAATGAAAATTGTAGGTGTTGAAAATATTTGAACTTGAAGGGCCAAAATATCTATTTTTTAGAAAAGGAACTACATTTGTGAACTAGAAATAACATAGAGATCATATCGAAACGTAGTCATTGTTTGAAGGGAAATAATAGATCTAGCGAAAACCAATTTTGTGAACAGTACCCGAATGTGTTGGCAAACTAATGGCCATTTGATTTCAGTTTCATTTTACTGCTTAATAAAGAAATAAAAAATAAAAACCTCACCTCCCCATGTTTTGCGGCCAGCAGCCATTTTCATTGGTTGGAATACTTTTCGGGACACTCCTGCTATAATATCCTTCGGGATATATAGCAATGCTCTTGTTTGAATTGATGAAATAAGATGGAATTGAGTGAATGAAGTGGTATGGTCAATTAGCCAATTCCAATTATTTTTAAAAATGAATAGTGACATCAAACATGATGAGAGCTATTTCACCTCATACTATCCTCTCTTTCTATTTTTCGTTGCTCTCCAATTTAGTGGATATACAATAGAATAGAGCATCTTAATAAGCTCGCATCCCTTGTTGGTTTGATGATTTCTCTCATCTCCTTGTATTGTCTTCATTTTTTGCTTTGCACTATTATTTTTTATATATGTTTTATTTGTTGCTTCTGCATTTATTTTATTTTGTTGACCGATGCTAGATAAATGGAGCTTACGAGTATTGGGAAAAACTCAAGTTTCACATCGGATTAATAAGACTCTTGTTAAAAGTTTATAAAGAGGTGACACTCCTCACCTTATGAACTGATTTTGTAAGGATGAGATATGCCCCAAATTTCAACAAAGAGTGCTAGCAACACTCTGTTATTGGATGAAATTCAGATGGATCCTACCACTTTATCTATATTCACATGAATTTCATCTAATAAAAGATCTAGTGTTAGAGGGAGTGTTGCTAATAGACCTCATGGAGCTTTTAGTCTTTTGAAGTTTATTTGAAAGGGTCTTGTTAACCAGGGGCACTAGTTAAGGAACTAAAGGTGGAAAGAAAAGTCAAGTTTTGCATTGAAAACAACGCATTTTTAACTTTTAAAAAGTATAATACACAATTTCCAAAACAATATTTCCTTTTATAATTTCTTAACCAGTGCTCCGGGGGCATTAGTTAACATACGACACCGAAGGTGGAAAATAAGGCAACTTATTTATCTATATACACATGAATTTCGTCTAATAAAAGAACTAGTGTTAGAGAGAGTGTTGCTAACACACCTCATAGAGTTTTAGTTTTTTGAGGTTTATTCGAAAATATCTACATCCGTAGAAAATAAGGCAACTTGTTTTTTAGTAACAAAAATAAGGCAACTATCTTGACGGGGGAAAATACTTGGGTAACATTGTGGTAGGTTTAGGGTTTTTTGGCCGAAAAATGTACTTTAAGAGTTAAACCAAAGATGTTAAAACTAAAAATTATTGGTTTGATGTGAAACTTGAGTTTTTCCCAATACTATTAAGCTCCATTTATCTAGCAACGGTCAAAAAATACACCAATTAAACCATTGTACATTGCAATTTTGAGTTCAACCGAATCTTATGTTTAGGGGGATCCGAATATAAGATGGAAGGGTTTAAGACTTAAAAAAATAAAAAATAATTTAGTCATTACATCTCCAAACAAACAACATTTTATGAGGAGGATCAACTTACTTCCACTAAATAATTTATTATAAACAATAAATTCATTAAGGTGAACATAAAGGTACACTTTAAGATTTTTATTTTTTATTTTTGAAAAAGAAGTTTAGTTGAATACGTATTCATCATCTAATTATTTAATATCATGTCATATTTTGTATAAATTTATTTAAAGATAAAAATTTAAAAGGCTTTTGTCTATAGGGTATAATACGTATCCATCCAAACTTTAAGGTACTTGAAAATTTATCTTTCACCAATTAAACCGTTGAATTACAAGTTTTTGTTTAAGTACATCACTTCTCCAATTTTTTATGAAAAAATTCAAAACTATTTTAGTTAAACATATAAAATCGTTTTAGAAATACTATTTAAATGTTGACTCTTCGATTACACAACAACAATTATCAAATTTTTACATATTATGATCCATTGTAATTTAGGTGATTCATATTGTTTGTATGTAGATTTGGATTCTCTCTGACCTATTTTGCTTTAATTTCAGCCATTCACTCCAAAAAAAAAAAAAAAACTCTCTTCTACGGTTTGTTTTCCTTGTAAAAAATAAAAATATATGATTCGTCAATTAAGAGATAGCTTAACGAAAAGGATAGGAGAGAATCTAAATTTATAGTTTGTAGCGGTGAGAGGTAGAAATTGGAGGTAGAGTGAGATTTCTCCAAAATGTTTGATGAATTGATCTGGCTCGTTAGATTTTGCCCACCATCATTTTGTTTGCTGTTTTACTTCTATACGTTCCTTTGGTCAAGGTCAACAGTGGTAGGATATCACCAAGGACCAACAACTCCACCGTACAACAGAGAACAGAAGGGGTACATTTTGGTGTCTTTTCACGACTCAAGTTTTGTCACCTATGCAAGCAAGTGCAAGATCCGTAGCGAGATTGAGATTCAAACCTCGAACAATTCATTTATGCTCTTAAAATAAAATTTCAATTATTAAATTATTTGAAGAAAAAAAAAAAAAGTGGTTTCAGGGATACAAAGAAACTGATTTGTTTCTATAAGCGGAAGGGGTCGTAATTTGTTTTTATTTTATTTTGATGTCATATTCATATTTTATATTGTTTCTATTAACTGAAGCAGGAAATAAGAAATTAAGCTTAGTGAATGTATTGCTATCAGGTACTAAAAATAAGAATAAGAAGATTGGAGAAGCTGAAAAATTTAAATGTTGAGGGAACAAAGGTAAAAGGAAAAGAAAAACATTAGTATAGGGATAGGGATGGTAGTTGGACCCAGGTCGAATGGGCACCCGTCAAAAATACTTATGATAGGCGGATAAATATCCGCATTGTTGGGTATGGGTCTGGACCCTACCCAATGGATACCCATTACCATCTCTATATAGGGAAATGAATAGTGAGAGGCTCTCACTATTCACCAATTTAAGAGAAAAACTGAAAGTATAGTATAAGATGATGAAATCCTTTAATAAATGAGTGAGTAACAAAAAGTGTTCAAGAAATAAATTCACCGATTTAAAATTGTGTAATGGGTCTCGACTCTCAACAATGAGTATGAATTGTGGTTGAATAACCGTTTTAAGTTTGAGTAATTAGGTGTTTAAAAAAAAAGTTTGAGTAATTAGGTGCAGTTCGATTGAGTTGAGATCCTATTCATTTTTCAAAAGAATTGTGGCCTCTAGTTAACATCTTAAATTTTGGATATATATTCATTTGTATCATTTTTTTTTTTTAAAACTACAATATCGGACACCTCTATTTTTATTTTTATTTTCATTTTTGAAAAAATGGAAAAGATCTCTACTTGTTAAAATTTAAGAAATAATATATGATTAACGGTATAAGATATGTGCATTTCTTTTGAGAGGATCTCCACTCATTAACGCCATAAATTCTAGATATATGTCCAATAACGCCATTATTATTAAATGTGTATTTATACCATAGAATCAAATCACTACCAAAAAAAAATACCATAGAATCAATTATTAAATGCATACATATATAGAAATTAATATATTCCATTTTTAACATTGCATTTTTTTTATAAAAATAAACTATATTCATTCATTCAAATTGATAGATTACATCGATACAATACATATTCAAATTCACTAAAAACAAAAAGGATGAATTTGTGAACAAACTCACAGCATCATAAATCGGCAAAGTACCTATGCCTACAAATATGACTAACATGACTATATTAAAGTCTCCAGAATATATGAATATATTAAAGTCTCCGGAATATTCATGTCTCTGGATCTGCAACGTTGACGACGCCAAAGTCATTGTCATTGATCGGATCTGCACTTGCTCAAAGCTAATCTTTCAACCTAAATCAAATAAACACCGCATTAAGACGGAAAATAAAAAACACACCGCACAAAGACGGGAAATCAAAACAAGCAAAGTCTTTTAGAGACAACGAAATCACAAAAACAAACGAAAGAAAACAGAAAATATGTGAAATCACTTATTTCATTAGGATATAAGGAAAAACAACTCGGAGAGGTGATTTTTAGGTCAAAGTTGACCCTAAATCACCCCTCTGACAAGAAGAAGAACAAGAAGAAAAAAGGGGTGACGGTTAGGGTTTGAGAATGAGAGAAGAGAGAAACATTGCATAATTTGTTATTCACATAAATAATATTTAATTATATTACGAAACTGATCCTCATATATATGGTGGATTCTAGGGTGAGGGTCCAATTAGGTCTCTCATCGGTGAACCACGAGAAAAACACCAATAGATTAAATAAGTGGTTCAGATTTATTTAAATTAAAAGAGGGAACATGTAGAACTGCTCACATTCAATCATATCCTGCAATGGTTTCACCCGTTGTTAACC